>Ga0129306_1000339_pt1 | contig 78748 bp, 79 predicted proteins | sample P827metagenome_FD_94438 | JGI IMG/M metagenome (GOLD analysis project Ga0129306, IMG submission 94438) | Capybara group fecal microbial communities from Wisconsin, USA - P827 metagenome | ecosystem: Host-associated > Mammals > Digestive system > Large intestine > Fecal | place: USA: Wisconsin... | reverse complement strand
ATTCGAGAAATTCGTGTTCAAAAAATAATTTTCGGATAATTAATGGCAATTCGTGTTCTTTTTCTGCGAGATTTTATCGAGCCATTCGTGTCATTCGAGAAATTCGTGTTCAAAAAATAATTTCCGGATAATTAATGGCAATTCGTGTTCTTTTTCTGCGAGATTTAATCGAGCTATTCGTGTTATTCGAGAAATTCGTGTTCAAAAAATAATTTCTGGATAATTAATGGCAATTCGTGTTCTTTTTCTGCGAGATTTTATCGAGCCATTCGTGTCATTTGAGAAATTCGTGTTCAAAACTACTGCTCATTTTATATTTTTGCAATTCTCGCAGTTTTATAAAACCAAAATCATTCTGCAAAATTCCCAAAAACATTCCACACAGAAGCGAAAAACACAAAAAATCTGCCTTTTACACCCCTCAAACGACATTTTTTATTCCTACACCCAACAAAAAAAGGGCCGACCAGCATCCTGCCAGTCAGCCCTAACACACCCGTAAGCTACTACCGTAAGCGGTAAGCGGTAAGCAGTAACCCGTAAGCGAATTACCCTTCATCCCCCATAGGAGGATTCTCACCGCCGCCGGTCGATCCGCCGCTCTGCGAACCACCACCAGTATCACCACCCGTGCCAGGATCCGTTGGCGTCACGCCTCCATCCTGTGGTGAGCTTGTCGAACTATTACCACCCTCATTCGTGGGATTCGTGGGATTCGTGGGATTCGTGTTCTCGCCGCCCCCCGCCGGCACCACAGGAACCACGCCGCCGCCAACGCGCCCCACGCCGCTCCGAGGCTGCAGATACACCGCCTGAGCATTAATCCCGCCATAGCTGTTCGCAGCGCCAGCCATAGCCGCACTCGTCTGGTAGCCCGCCAGCACACTGCTGTCCACATACATAAACTGCGTGCTCACCTTCAGGCCGCCCGTGCCGTCCTCGCGACTGTGAATCCACACCGCAGCACCGTCCTCAATCGCGCGGTCCATACCCAGCACATAGCCTGAGCCCGCCGAAGCCACCGACGTAAATCCCACGCCATTCACCACCTCCAGCAGCGGAGTGCTGTCTCCCGGGTTCAGCATCACCTTGTAACCGTAGATCCTGGCCCTGGGGATCCCCGTCACAGCGTCCGTCGTCTGCACGCCGTAAAAGAATGTCAGCTGGTCGCCCGCCTGCCAACCATCGTTCAGCGCAATCACCGCGTTCGCCAATCTCTTGAGCGGGAGTCGACGTCCTCTTTCGATTCCATCTGGTTATTTACTGGGCTGCACGTTGCCAGCCTTGCGCCTGGCCTCTTCCACGTGTTTTTTGATTCTTGCCCTTAAATCCTCTATGCTGCTGCCGGTCATTTTCTTGTAATCTGCGGCGCTAACAGAGTTTGCTTCCAATACTATATATTTATCTAATAAGTTCATTTCCTATTCTTTTTGTTTTACATCTGTTTCTTTGCTTTCGCATTTTTGGCTTTTTCAATCCTGCGGATAAGCTTGCGCTGTAGTTGGTACACAGTCTTGATTTCTACGCCCATTTCTTCAGCAATAAGCTCGTAATTGTTACAGCGGCGCATTGCCTTCAGATAACTCAGCAGGTCTTCGTCACCGGCTGCGTACCCTTCCGCTTTCTCGTAAACGATGTCCAGGAAATCCTCGTCATCGGTCAGGTGGTCAGCAATGCGTTCGTCAAACTCCACAACCTCCACGTGTTCCTTTTTCTTCCAGTCGCGCAGATGGTGGCTAATGTCACTCAGTGCAATCTTCACCAGTTGCGTATGGACGGCTCTGTGTGCGCTCCATTCCCATTCGCCCGTAAACAGTTTGTCAAAGGCTCCAAACACGAAATGTTCCGCAGTTGGAATCGCAAATACACCTTCATCAAGTGCACCGCAATGGTTCAGACGACTAATCTTTTTCTCGATGTACTTCACGGCTACCTCCATGCCTTGCTCCCATTCGGGATCGCTCACCATGTCGGGCCGTGCAAAATGTTTCAACTTTACTCTCGCCATAATATGGTCCTCCTGTAAACTTTAATTGTTGATGAATAAATTCCATGTCATTTTCCGTTTTTTAATTTTTGCTTTGAGCGTTTGCTCACTTACGTTTATAGCCAGATTCGTCCGGTTTTAGTCACGGCCCGAAAAAAAAAACATAAAAAAAGCGACGAACACCAAACTCATTGTCTGACATTCGTCGCTTCGTATATGTATATACAGCCCTGCCGCGACGAATCTTCATCCGTCACAGTGGACTCTTGTTTACCTGTAAGTCTCTACAATTCTTGTTCTTGATTTCATCCTATTAAATTGTTGTTCTGCATAATTGCAGGTGCAAAAATACCATTTTTCCAGCACATGGCAAAGATTTTCCTAAAATTCTTGCTCGTTTCAACCTTTATTCTTATTTTTGCCTTTAAATTGGGGTAAAAGGCGCAGGTGCCAGCATCCGCAATCCAAAATAAAAGCCGCTACTCTGAGCGGCTCTCTTTCCTATCCCTGGAAATGGAAATATGTTTTTAGTCTTTCCATGGTGACATATCTAGCTCCGGTTCCCACGTAAATCTTCTTGAACTCTTCCCAGTTCTTCACTATATGTCGTTTCAACTGCAAGGCCTCTTTCTTGGTACGTGTGTGAAGTAGCACCACGCAGTCCGACAGGATAGCTTCTCTACCGTCATACACCACAACCTTCTCCACGTTCGGATTACACACCCTTGGTATCAGCACCCCATTCCCTTTCACGGATTCTTTTATTCCCTCCTTGGTATATCCGACATCCACCAATTCTCCATTTCTCATATTGGTGGTATGAATAAACGGCAGACGCTTCTTCCCAACCTTCACTTTTTTCATCTCACATACACTAAACCGTCCGCGACTAATACCCTGTAATTCAAAAGACGTCTGTGCTTGTGATTTAGCAGACTGCTCTTTTGCGCAGGGATATGGATTCCGTCCAAGGTAAACCAATACGATATTGGGAGTACACTTATGATTAAAATAAGCCTTCTGTACCTCACTCAGCACGCAAACATGATACTCTTCCTTCAAATACTCCCAACACTTTCGGTCTTTCTGTGAATATACGCAACCTACAGGCAGAATAGCATAGACAGATCCATTCTCAGACAAATACGGCAAGGCGCCCACAAGGAAGCTCATCGCCGTGCTAACGTGATACTCATCATCCCCTATCTTTACCTTCTCTATGCTGCTACCCCTACACGTAAACGGAGGGTTCAACACAATCAAATCAAAAGTAGCGCCTTCTAAAAAGGGGATCTTTGCAAGTGCATCAACATCCCTGAAATCACATTGCTCCAAACGCCATAAAGGTTGACGAATCGCGAGGTTGTCAACCACTTCGTCCGAGATGTCAATCCCGAAGCATTCAATATCCGTAAATCTTTGTTCTGCTGCTTTCAGTAGCCCCCCGTCTCCCACACAAAAGTCAATGGCAGTTCGGGGTGTGTCAACAGCAAATGAGAGCAATTTGCCCGCAAGTCCGTCGGGGGTATAGAACGCGTCTGGTCCTGGCATCTTAAAAGTTAAATAGTTTTGTTACATCACATATAGACACCCTGCCCACACCATTCGTTCTATGAAGTGTACGCTTGGGGTTATCATAAAGTATCTCCACCTCATTGGGATGCTTTACCGCATATATGATGGCGCCAATAGCGTGAGGCTTCGTGCCAATCGGAGCCACCACCATTCGGCTCTGGTGGTTCTTATGAAATATCTGATCCAGTTTAAAATAAATATCCACTATAGAATTGGCTTCTGCATATTCTATTCTGTTCCAGCAACGACGGAGCGACAGTACATTTCTATTGCCCCACAATGAAACATAAGGATAGTTCATCTTGTAGCCAGGGACACCCACGATAGGTCTTATTCTCTTGTCAAGTGGGTTTTGATCACTCACAAGATAAGCAAACCGACCACCTTCAAAGCCAAGCAATGATACGAATACGGGAGGGTTGTCTTCATCATAGGGAATAAGATTCACAAAACATGGTAGCGGCCTTACACCCTCAACCATTTCAGACAAGTCTTTGTTCAATCCTTCTTTCTGGAACTCCTTTACAATATAGTCACTGGGTTCTGCATAGACGACCCGGGCTTCAACTTTCTCCTCAAGTAGAACCTTTAAGATGGGTGCAGCCACACGGCAACTCATGCCAGTAACGTCAAGGTAAACACAACTAGGGTTCTTTTGTCTGATAATAGTCAGAATCATCAAGGCTCTGTGCAGGTTCAGCGTGTCGGTTGGCACACCATCTTCAACCAGCTCAACCATATCATCAGCACCTTCCACTATCCCAATGAACTTAACAGAAGGATTATTTGCCCTCAATTCGTTCGAGCAATAAACACTTCTGTCTTCCATGTCTTGTTCATAGAAGAACAGGGAATCCTCTTGCAGTTTATGACATTTTATGTCACAAAACTCCGTGTAAAGATAGTCTTTATTGATCATTGCCAAGAATCAAACAGTGAGGGTTGTAAGGAAACAATATCCTCTCCATCAATAAATATCTTCTTGCGCCGCAATATCGCATCTACGGTAGGCTCCGGGCATTCTATGCAACCGCGAATCTCTTCATCTGTCAGAGAAAGTTTTCTTTTCCGTCTGTAGCTGAACTGAAAATAAGGCGCAAATATTGGGTGCAGCGAATACTGGTAGGTTTTAATCTCTTTCCCCGACATCTTGTTGGTTGACATACGTATCAACGCCAGATTCATCACTGAAGCATTAATGATTTCCTCTGTTTGAGGTTTCAGTTCTCCATCTATGTCAAACTGCACCAATTCAGGTGCAAGTTTTCCACGATAAGCTGCAATTTTTGCAAAGAGTGACCCCAGAGCCTGAACAAGTTTTGTTATCTGAACGCCCTTGTTCCAAGTTCCTTCCAATTCAGCCAGATTCTTCCAACCCACATCCCGCGCCGCATCGGTCTGTTTATCAAATGGAATAGGCTCCGTGATATCTCCATCCTCCTGCAAGAAGTTGTAGTACGCCTTGTACACCAGCTCCATCAGATAACGGATGTTTCCGTTAGCCAACTTCACGTATGTATTCCAACCGGCATAATACTTCTGAATGCCACCAGCTCCTCTACCTCGTCTTATTTTGAACAACAAGCCATACTTGTAATTGTTATACCTTTCATCCCACTTTTTCGTTCTTTCATCATAGTCCTTAACAATGGCTTTTATCGGTTTCTTGTGTATGTCTGCCCAGTATGCCAAAAAGAACTTATACAGCGGAGGAAGGTCATATTCTTTGCCTTGTTCCCGCTCAAAGGCCACAAATTTCGTATAATAATCGCTAGTAGTCACCTTAAGCAGCTCACTTTCGTCCTCAATGCTTAAACTGGGCAACGCCTCTTCAATGCTGTAATTCCGAGCTTCGTCCTCACCTTCAAACAACTCACTTATTCGGCGGTCGCAAACTTCTTTGGCAAACTTGGCGAATTTGTTTTTCTTGTCTTCACTCGAGAACTCTTTAGAAATATTAATGAGCGAATAATCAGCAGGGTCATTCAGTAATTCATCCTTGTTCAGTGTGTACTTCACTCGCCAGCCCATTTCCCTTACGCCAATCTTGAAGGTATATGTTTCAGGCACATGTTTTAAGAGAGTATTGACTGCTTGTTGTTGGCTATTCAGAAGGTTCTCGTACTCATCAATCAACAAGTAGAACATCTTTCCTTTCAGTTGTCTGAGATTTAATGCCTGTTCCACGAACAATTTGATGGGGTCGCCTAACATGGAGAGCTGCGGAAGAGCCTTGTCTCCAATATTATTAACATCGCTTTGAAACTCATACATGGCGCATTCAAGTTCCTTACATAGAGTCTCAAACGAATCTACCTCCTTATTAATGTGCAGTGAAGTCGCTATCAGCCTACATGCATGTGAAGACAACACTTCATCGTAGTTATCTTTTTCCTGATGCCATTGCAGGTATTTGCTAATCTCCCAACAGAACAACAAGTTGAAGTAGTGGGCAAAAAGCAATGACCAATCAGCATCATCTATTCCTCTACCTTGAAATGCATGAACATGGTTAGTATTCACCCTGTAATACAGGCCTATAAATTCATTCTGGTCAAACTTTTCTAAGTCCTTGTTTAGTATGGCGTATTGACCTTGGTATGACAGGCCTCTCAACACGGAAGTCTTTCCTGTTCCGCGTCCTCCTTGTAGAATGCAAGGCCTATTGTCTTTAAATGTTCCAAAATAGGCAGGAGCGGCAAAAAAATCAAATATTTTGCCTCTCAACCATTCTGCCTTATAGCTGCCAAACAATTCGTCCAGCTTGGCCAGTTTTTCACTCGATTCCATACCTATCCACGCTTTAGATGTTTCACTTTCAAGGGCACCCAGTTTTCTGCCTCTTTAAAGAAGAATCCTGGGCAAGCGTCAGGAATGCCGTTCGAAAAACCAAGAGCAAGTCCCTGCCCGTTAAAGCCTCTCACACTGCACACGCTATTGTCATCCGGGATACCGATTGACAAGCTCTTTTCTTTTATGAGAGCCACCCCGTCTTTAAACAATCCCGCATCACCTCCCCAACAGAGACAATTTGGAAGAAATAGGTTCCACTCCGTCCCTAATTCGTATGCGTATTCAAGACCTAACCCGTCACACAATCCTGTAATCTTGTACTTCCCTCTTTCGTTTACAATTAGTGGCACATAAATAATCCTATGGCCTTTTTCCTCAACCAATTGCCTCAATGGTTTCTTAAAGTCCTCAAACAATTGTCTGTTCCAGGCGTTCTCACATTGACTGCCAGACCCCACAAAATCATCCGTCAGAATCACATTCTGTGCTTCAGTCGCATCGTCAAGGAACCTCAATAAATGCCCAAAAGTCATTAACCTTTCTTGTGGCACGCCTAGCACTTCTCGCACTTTGCGGGTGTATATATAGCCACTGTCAGAGGCGTTTGGATCTTCACCGGGAATAAAGCTATACCAACAATTGTTGCTGAAGCTTTCATTGCACCAGGTGCTATCAAATTTCTTAAAGAAATACCCAGCCCGCCCAACTACGGTACTGAACATCTGGTCTATGATATCATCCGGGAAATACACAAAGAAATCCAGTATCTTCTGGGCTATCTTCTGCTCATCCTGACTAAAATTCTCCAACCATCCTTCGTAGTCAAAGTCTGAATTCTTTGGCCACATTCGGATATCTTGGAAGAACTTGAATTTCAACAACAGGTCTTGTGACATATCTTCTATTCCTTCGTTACCGCAAGTTTAATGACATTTTTGTCGCAGATTACTTTTTATACTACAAATGGCTTATCCTTTCCGTACAAGAAAAGACAAGTCATTAAACAAAATCTCCTCGATTATACAATAAGATTATGATGCTGCTCAGGGGCAGACACCACACCATTTCGGTCAACTTCACCAAGGTGATATCCATGCTTGTCACATAGTTCAAAACAAAGGTCTGGGCCTTCCAAGTCTATGCATAGATAACTAATAGCATAGCCAGTAAACAAACGCTGAGAGTCAAAAACAATACGTTTCTTTTTGTCGTTTGTATTCAACATAGAGACTCTTCTATTATAAACCCATCCATTAAACTCCGCCACTTTTCGTCCATAATCAATGAACCGTTGGCGCTTCTCTTCTATACTTCCACTTATAAAATCCACTCCATTTAGAATATCCTGAACCACCCCCTGATTCCACAAGGGGTCTTGCTGTGGATTCTTAAACCTGCACTGTGTCAGATCTGTTATAAAAGAAAGATTGTTGGCTGAACCACTGAAAATATTATTTACGGCAGATTTAACCGCATCCTTCTCCGCCAGTTTTAGCCAACCTTCCAGCTTTTCTTGTGCATAATGGTCGTCAAAAGTAATACTGACAACAGGTGCTCCATTTTCTGCCGCCACTCCAACAGATGAAGAAGCGACTGCCAGGTCTTCTGTTTCAGAAAAGAGAGGTTCACCTTGTGTCTTTAGTTTAAACTTACGATAAACCTGATGTACGAAGTTTCCTTGGTCATTAGGCAGCGGAGTCCCGTCGCTCTTCGTTTTTGAAGTCACATTGGCACCGCCTAACGGCTTACTCCACAAGTCTTTGGGAGCTACAAGCGAAACTTGTCCGATTCGGATTAGCTCGTCAATAAGATCATTGAAAGCATTGAACTTATCCCAATCCTCTAATAGTCCTTTCCCCCCGGTTAATGACAAATCATTCAAATAAATAGTCATACGGCGCTTCTCTCTAAGGAATAAGTGATTTCAATGCAGATTCCCACTCGTCAAAGAATCCGGGTACCCAGTTCTCTACATGGCCATCGCTATCCAAACTAATATGCTGTCTACTATGGGTTACACCGTCTTTCTCTACACCAATCAAATCCATCTCTATATCATCATTCCCTATCAAGCCATGATGACAAGCTATCCGTATTCCGTTCATCAAGTGGTCGCTATGGGTCTCAATGATAACTTGAATACCCTCATTAGCTGCCCTCGACAGAAACTCTCCCATTCTCGTCTGGGCAGAGGGATGCAGGTGCGACTCTGGATTCTCTATCATAATGAGTGAATCCTTAGGAGCCGTCAATACAGCCAATACGATTGGCATAATATAACTATGACCAAAAGGCATATTCAGAGGCGACAGTACTTGGCCCTCTCCGTCCTTGTTCGTGATTGTATATTCAAATCGCGCTTCCTTATCCTTTTCTGTCTCTTTTGCGGTCACATCCACGGCCTCGCCCATAATATAACCAATCCAGGCTGAAACATTTCTCAACACAGAAACATCCTTTGCCTCAGGACGTTTCAACCCCTCTATGCCAATGCTCTTATTATCGTTGATTTGCCTAGCCAGCAGGAACGCAGCATTATTTGCTGTGATACCACCCAATCGACTATCCATCCTGGAAGTCTTGGCAAGATATTTTCCTCGCGGACGTTCACGATCGGCATACAGATACACGAAACTGTCAGCAAACAAGGGCCACCTCTCTTTCGCTTCATCCAGATTACCTTCTGTCTCGCAGGGAGCCACACGGTCTGTCTGCTTGGGCGTAATGGCAAAACTTATCTGCTGCTCGTCATCGTTCTCAACGGTAATGTCCACGGTACCCTTGTCTGCATCCGCACTGTTGTACATAAGGAAACGGGCGTTGTCCAAGTCTGTCAAATCTCCGTTTATCACAACATGTTCCTTCCAGTCATAGTCTTTATCCTTGCAGCTCTGCACAAGCATTAAGAGAGCTTGAATCACGCTCGATTTTCCCGCTCCATTCACACCTGCTATTAGTGTCAATGGCTTAAGCGGCATATAAAAGTGGTTAAAACATTTAAACCTATCTAATGTTATTTCTGTAAGCATATTTTTATTTGATTCTCGTTAATATCTCTGCTACCACTCGGCTGAATGTTTCCGCGCTATCATCCGTTCGCAATAGAGCATAATACCTTCTGCCTTCTTCTTTAAAAAACTTTTCATCCTTCTTGCTGTTCCCGTTTTCCCTATACAAATTATAGAGTACCGACAGATACAGGGCAATTACCTTGGGCTGTATGATGATTCCTCTCTTTTGTTCCATGAAATTTATCAGCACCGGCCTAAAGTCATCAGCAATTCCCCCTTCAAATGCACCATCGTATACCTTCTCCATAATCAGGTTCGCCGCTGCGTCTATCTGCGTCAGCCCATCATCTTTCAAGAACAGTTGGTAATACTTTCCCACAAGCAGATAGCAGACGAGCGACTCTATCGTTTCCGTCCGCCTCGTCATCGAAACACTTCTTGCCAGTTCCCTTATCCATTGATACTTCTTTCCGAATATCTTGGTACGACACCACTGAAGAGATGTTGCATCAATTCTAGATTTCAGACACAGGTAGATACCAAATCGCTCATGGGGTGTCAACCCTGGGTTCAGCACATTCACAGTTATCTTGGTATTCAAGATATTGCTTTGAGCCAATGGCGATAACTCTGAAAAGTTACGCCCCTCATATTGATTCTTTTTAAAGTAAAGTGACGAGAGTCGCAACCCCTTCTTACAAAAAGCATAATAAGCATATATATGCTCTGCGCCTTCTATCACAACCTGCTCTTCGTTAGTATCATCAATATACAGCATGGGCTGAGGCATACCAAGCAACACCGACTCAATAATTCGCGACGACTGTGCTTGCGTAGGCCTCCTGAACAGGGATACAGAGGTAGTCGCATCCGTTTCATTAAACCTATACAACAAATCTTCCACCGTCATTATCTGCGTACGGAAGTCATTGTATCCTATATTTACACTATAATCAATATCCATATAAAACCATGAATTGCCGAGTACTATTACGGCAATTTAACTGCAAAATTAACGATTCTCTCCGTATTTTATTGCATTCCTTATGTATTATTATTCTTTTTTAAGGCTTTACCTTCAAATAACCTCGATTTTTCAACTTGCGCTGAGCAAAACAACATCATAATCACTCACTTCACACCCCACGCCCACAACATTTCTTAAACTTCTTCCCACTTCCACACGGACATGGGTCATTTCTGCCAATTCCGGCAAAGGGATTCATATAAGGCTCCTGAATTCCACCCCGCAAGAACTCCCGTTCGCTGGCATCCAGTTCTCCAAAGTATTCTTTCATCGCTTCAAGATATTCGATGTCCCCAATCCCGGATTTCTGCTTCCTCCACTCATTCTCATCGGGGATAGCCTTACGCGCCTCTTCATAGAACGGGAACTTCCTCACCTTACTATGGTTCTCTTCATCGCGCGATAATGCTGCTAAATCCTGATAATACATATCAAAATCACGCTGCTGCAAGAAAAGCTCTTCATCCTGTAATGGATCATACGCTTCATTTTTCTCCTCAGCCTCTTTATTTCTTATCCACGCAATAAAAATACGTTCAAACTTTCGTATGCGCAAATGTTTGTCTCTTGGCCCGGCGGAAAGTCTTGCCACCTTAATAGCCTCCTGCTTATCACTCTCGCTTATCACCCTGTCCTCCGAACGCTCCATTTCCCGGATTGTTCTCAACGCAGTTTCTCGGGCAGGATCATAAAACTCGTATGAACTTTCCACAAACCAATCCCGAACATTCCAAAACCAGCGACGGTCTACCGTCACCGACTTCTCTGCCGAATGCCAATCATTGAGCATTTCTCGCGTAACCGTAATTGGACCAACACACAGTTCCTCGTCCGTGGGTTCGCTGTGAAAGAAGACCATCACCAAGTCGTTATACATCACCACATAAGGCGAGCATTCTTTCCTGTATCCCAGAATTCCCTTGTCTCCATCACGTAAGCCACCTGCCCGGAAGATAGCATATCTCCAATCCCCCAAATCTGCTTCACTACTCTCAATCTCATTGACACTTCCCAGCATATTATCGTCCAGCAGCTTCCTTAGCTGTAGCTCATCATTCATATCCATAAAGATACTCATACTGCCCATCGACATACGCCAAAGCACCGATAGCCAAAACAGGTAGGCCACACGGGGGTGGATCGTTTTCTGCTGCCCACTATAGAATTTTGAATATGCCGACTCCAGAACGCCAAACCGCTCTTCACATCGAGAGCAAAATTCATTGTCATATTCCAACTGATTGACATTCTTTTCTATATCTTCTTCCGTTACTTCTTTTTTGCCTTCTCCCTGGGCAAAACGCCAGTCCGGCACCTCACGACCATAGAATTGACAATTTCTTTCAGAGGCATTCAGGAAGTCGTGGTTCAAAGCTTCGTGAAACCGTTTCCCTTTCCCATCCCACGAGAATGTAGGATGCGCAAGGAAGTTGGGCACCATATGTGATCCCGTTTTGTTGGCAGGCATCGTCCTGCATAAACAACAGCGGGAATCATAACGACCTACAACAAGGTTCTGATGCTTTTGAGGAGTAGCTTTATGGATAGCTTCAAGTTGTGCGACGATGGCCCTCACCTCTGCCTTTTGTTCATCATCGAATTTCTCCGACTTCAAGAATCCATTCATCCGCTTCTCCACCTCATTGTACCTTGCATGAACCTGCCCGTACATATTGTTGTATGCAAAGTACCTTGCGCTTGCCAAACTCATCAATACGTAGGCGAATACATCCTCATTGCAACCAAGCCTATCGGGAAACTCATTTTTATATGCGAGCTCAAGGGCATCCATTTTTTGCTGCATAAGGAGGCCATCGCGAGCATCCACGCTGGCAATGAGTTCTTTTGAAAGATCTATGAATTTTTGGTTGCTACTCATCTTTTTGTCTGTTCTTCATCCCCCTCTCCAGGCACATCCTCTCGTCCTGAGCCTGTCGCGCTCGGCTCTGCCGCTTCGCTAGTCGAAAAAGGCTCCGCTCCTTATCCGATAATTTCCCACTCTCCGGAATCACCGCCCTTGCGCCTAATCTTCTTGTCGCGCAATTCATCTATGGCCTTTCTCACTTGTCTCTCACTTGTTTCAAGCCTTCTTGCCAGTTCTGCTCTTGAAATAGCATGATTCTCTTTTATCAAATCATAAACTGCGTCCAACAGATTTGGATCAGTTTTGGAACGCTCTGGATCACCTCTGGATCACTCTGGACCGTTCCAGACCCATCCTTCCTCCACAGCGTCACCATAAAGTCCTCATCCTGCCTAAACTCTGGCTTCCTCAGTCCCAGCTTCCTCCAAACTTCCTCCCTACTTCCTGGTCACCGGATAATACCCACCCGTCTTCTTGCTGCCACGGCGCTTAATCATACCTACTTTCAGCAACACGCGCACATGCTTATCAATTGTACTGAATGGTATTTTAGTCATTTCAGAAATCCCTGAAGCAGTACATCCTTCATGCTCAATTATGAACTGCAGTGTCGCCTTTTGAGACGCATTTAATTCGCCATTTAATTCGCCATTTAATTCGCCATTTAATTGACCAACCGCATCCCTATGCTGCCTGATCGTGGCATACACCATAAACTCATTCTGCCGGTACTCCGGCGCAGGCTGACCGGCCTCTTCCATCTCACGAAACATCCTGTCCACACCCTCGCCAAACTCCTTCACCAGTTTATGGTTGCGCATATACAGCGCTATCTTGGGATTGCGCGAGAAATGCATCTCTCGGATATTGTTCGGCCTTACCAAGCCAGGCAAAATACCCGGGCTCTCCACCGTCATGTGGTCGTCAAACAACTTCACCTGGATATCCGTACCCAGAATGCTATAGTCTCTGTGACAAATCGCATTCACGCAAAGTTCCGTCCAACAGAATTCCGGATACTGCGGGTCCGTCCTAAACCGTCCATCCTGTCCCAGATATGTATGTTCTTTTATCTGCGTTCTCACAAAAGCCAGCACGTCGTTCGTCAGTTTCAATATTGGGCCGGTAAAGATTTCATCCTTTATCACATTCATCTCCGTGCCCACTTTGGCTTCAGTACCCTCATAGCGTATCACGCGTACCTGTGCCCGTTGAAAGAACCGCTGCGGGTTCTTACCAAACAGCAACACCGCCGCACCGCTCAACGCTTCATACTCCTTGCCACGATAGTCCTCTTTCTTTATCAGGAATCCGTTTTCACGGATATAAGCCTCTGCACCTTTACTATAGCCAATCAGAGTCACATACTCCTCCACCAGCGCCATATCCAAGTCATCCCAGCTCGCATTGTTCACCGGTGCATCCTCATAGTAGTGTTCACCCTTGGCATACACCAGTTGCATATGTTGCTCAAAGTTCAACTTCTTCGACTTATCACCCACACGGTAGTACACCTCATCCGCCTGATTTGCATGCCCCCTCATACTCTGCGGAATAGTCATCAGAATGATATGATTCTGTTTTCCCTCCACATCCGTCACCTCTATATACTCCGTAGAGGTTGCTATGGATGGCACACAATAGTCAAACGAAGCCCTCAACAGCTCGTTCACGTGATCAGTCTTACCGTCCACGCCCGTCAAGGTACCGTCATCCTCCACACCCAGAGCAATCTGTCCACCATCCGCATTGGCAAATGCGATGATGGTAATCGCCAGTGCCTTCGCGTCGATGCGAGCGCTCTTCCGGTCAAACACCTGAAACTCCGTCGATTTCTGTATCTCTCCTATAGTCATATCGTATTCTCTTTCAATAGGGTATCACAATCTGTGACGTCCATCTTTGTCTTATCCATCAGCCTGTAAGTATTCCTTACTACCTGCTTAATTCTCCATTAACGTCAAATTTGAACCATTCACCATGAACCATAAATGTTCCACCGTTCGTCCTAAGTCATATCTTTACAGCATTTTGAATTCCATATTTTGTCAAAGCTCATTACCATACACATCTCACCTAGTCAAACCACAAAATGCTCAATGTTTGTCCATACTTCTCTTGGTAAACGCAGTGCTCATAAACCTTAACCCCTTCAAGGTCATCGTAAGTCGAGAACCATTCTTTTGCATCAACTTGTTCTGTATCTTCACATTTCACTCCATTAGCAAAATAATCGCCTGCGCACGTAAACAAGGGGACCTTCTTGGTATAATCAGTTTTAAGCCACTTATAAGGAAAATCATCCGAGAACAACTTATACTGAATCTTCCCGTCTTTAGCACATACCAGCGCAATTGGCATTGAGCCATAATCCATATAGCGAGAGACTACAGCTGGAAGGCTTACACCAAACCGCTTGCCCAAATCTTCCAGTTTCCTATATGAAAACTGGCCCTGGCACTCCTCACTGAAAACACTGCAAGGCATCAACAGACAGGAAGCAAAGTAGTCTGCTTCTTTTTCAACTGGGTTTCGCTGGTCAAAACAATACTTAGATGGATGATGAAGCGAAGTCCCGGATTCCAGTACCAATCTGTGCTCATCAATAAAGAAATGTCCTAATTCATGTGCAAAAGAGAATCTTATACGTGGTAAGCTCAAAGTGAAGTGCCCTCTATTGTTGATATAGATATGAAAATGACTATCTTCATACTCTAACATCCCGTCAAAATACTCTCCATAATCCCCAAGACAATAGGTAAGCCCATTATCTTCGGCTATGGCCGCCACATTTACAGGAAGCTTATCTGCTCCGTTTTCAGTAGCAATAAAATCTGCCAGTTCTTCAAGTTGCTTCTTCCGAAAATCCGGTTTTGTCATTTCTTTTGAGAATTCTTTTTGTCCTCCTTCATCTTATCTAGAATGGATTGAGGAAGTTCTTTTCCGTTTCTGGCTGCAAGCGCCCAGTTCTGTGCCGTCCTGGAATAATCGACCACTCTGATGTTTGTTGTTTTTGCAGTGGAATGGGATGCCTCTTGAAAAACAAAGTCGGGAGTTTGGTACTTTTCGGGAAGCGTTTCAGGTTCCGTGTTTGCCAAAAACAATTCCACCTCTCTGTCCGTTGTCGGAAACAGATGACCTGTTGACCTCAAAGCAGTACTTAGACTTGCTTCGAACACATCCAGATCTTTAATTTCTTTATTCATATTAATTATTCTTATAACACCTTACCTATGCTGTTCAATATAATCCTTCACTTTCTTAAGTGCTCGACATTTGATTTGTCTAAGATTAACAGCCGTGGTTTGGTATTTTGTTGTTAATACTGCCAAAATATTATCGGGTATGTGTTTTTTCTGGTCTGTATCATACTCAATGTATGTCATCAGAACATCATACTCCTTTTCCGTAAGTTGATGCAACGCTTCCTCAAGCACCTTCACCTTCATATCGGGAACTTCACCCGTATCAACAAGTTCAAAATCCTCGGGCTCTACAGACAGCTCCTTCATTTCTTCATCTGAACCCTGGATGGCTTTCTTCTTAATGTCAAACCAGGCTCTTTTCGCAATAACAGCCATCCAAGCCTTGAAAGACACCTTATATAAATTGTAGTCGTATGTCGGATTCTTCCATATCTTTTGCCAAGTTATCTCATACACCAAGTCTGCATTCCCGTCATCGCCGCAAACATGGGTGCAGAACATCCAAAGGATACTCTTATATTTTTGATAGATCTCTCCAAAGGCAGTTTTTGCCTTCTCTCTATCTGAATCCATATTCTCACGAACTGCCATCATCAGTTCGTCTGCCCGAAGACAATCCATTTCTTCAGATTTACTCAACATATATTTTATTTGTTTTTTCGTTCATATTATATATACGTCTAAGCGTGACATCCTCCACTATTTGTTTCTTGTCACGCTTCATCGTATATAGGACAGTAACGCCTGAGAGGAGGTTGACAAGTCAAAGGCAAATAATAACATTCAAAAATAATACAATTTATGGAAACAATTAATTCCTCAGCCCTTAAGGGCCCCAAGACCTTCCACTTCAAAGTGGATGGTCACAACTACCAAAGTAGTACGCAGATCATTTCTGGTCTGGAAATCCGTCAGGCAGCAGGTCTCACTGCCGACACAGAACTCTATGTGGATATGCCACACGGCTGGCAAGACCACTTCGTAAGTTGTGATGACCAAATTGACCTGGGCAAGCCTGGAGTCGAGAAGTTTGTCACGCTGGGCAAGAAAACCGTCATCTTCGTAAATGGTACTCCTTATGAATACCACATGGAGAAAGTGACTTACGAGCAGATCGTGGAACTTGCCCACATACCTGGTCAAGGTTCGCTTGGCTACATTGTCAAGTATAGCAATGGTCCCAAGCAGAACCCGTCAGGTTTGATGTCGCCTGGAACTGAAGTGTATGTACGTAATAAAATGGACTTCAATGTTAAAAGCACTCATCAGTCTTAATCCGGACCTTCAGCACCTGCAACAGGAAGGCTTTGTGATGGAGGAGCGTGGCGGATGGCTCATCATCCACCACATCCCCTATCTCAACAACGAACACCTTATCCGTGAAGGAACTCTCCTTATGCCCCTTTGCACATCGGGTAATCGGACTACGCGTCCTAATGACCATACAGCTTATTGGGTCGGTGGTCGTCCCTGTGATATTAACGCAAATCCTTTGCCATCGTTAGTCAATTCAGCAGTAAACAAACCTATCTGCTCTGGCTTTACTGCCAACTTCTATTTCTCCTGCCATGCAGAGAAAGAGGAGTTTCCTCCACAAGGTGACTATCCCGACTACTACGAGAAAGTCAAACACTATTTTGATATTATTGCTGCTCCTGCTCTCAACCTTGATTCGGACGCATGGATTCGCTTCAACATCGGGATTGAGTCCACGTCCGAAGAAACACCCCTTCGCTATATGGATACCAACGCAAGCCGTGCCGGCATCACCCACCTAAACGACAAGTTCAAGCGCTTGAAGATAGGCATCATAGGTCTCGGTGGTACTGGTTCATACCTTTTGGATTTAATAGCCAAAACTCAAGTTGCAGAAATTCATCTCTACGATGCAGATGAAATCAACACCCATAACGCATTCCGAGCACCAGGTGCCATGTCAGAAGCTGATCTTTCTAAAGCGCCCAAGAAGGTTGAATACTACGCAAGCATATATGGTAACATGCACAAGGGTATTAAGACTCACCCTGTTATGGTCAACGAGGACAATCTTTCTTGCCTTGACACACTCGATTATGTTTTCCTATCGCTTGATATCGTTTCTGCTAAGCAACAGATAGCATCCTATCTGATTGACCACGGAATTCCTTTCATTGACTCAGGTATGGGTATCGAGCAAGACCCGAATGGCCGATTGTCAGGTATGTTGCATATAGCTATCGGTACAAAATCTTGCTATAATCACCTCCCTTATGTTATGGGAAGCACTGAAGCAGAAAAGGATTTGTACGCAACCGATATTCAAATTGCTGAATTAAACGCCCTTGCTGCCATCCTTTCTGTAATCCGTTGGAAAAAGATGCTTGGATTCTATGTTGACAAACGTCAGGAGCCTTATTCCGTTTACACTATTAATTATAATGAACTTGACAATGCTGAGGAAGAAGAAAATTAAACATCAGTTCGTGGACTCCGTTCCTGCCACGTTGCAGGAAGGAGTCCTTTATGTGTGTCTTAAGCACAATATTGTTTCACATCTCTGCGCCTGTGGTTGCGGCCATCGTATTGATACACCTCTTGACCCGACAGAATGGACGCTTACCTATGATGGTGAGACTATCAGTCTATATCCGTCTATTGGCAATTGGGATTTGCCATGTCGTACACATTACTTTATCACACATGGTATAGTCTGTCCTGTTCCGGAAAAGAAAAAGCGCAAGAAGTGGTTTTTCTTTTAATTCCTCCGCTTCCGGCACAGTTGGCTGTCGCCAACAGAGCCTCCAGCTCCCCGCGCAGCCCGTGCAGCCGCAAAAGCGGCAGCACCCACTGCTAAAGCCTTCCGCGCCAACTTTAATGCTTCAAATCGTTAATCTTTAGATAATCTTGATTGAATCGTTTACGCAAGTAATGTTGTACCTCGTGGACATACACACAATGAGCCTTTGTCACCAAGTCTTTGAATGAGTTTTTCTTCTCATCAAAACAGTGTTCAAAAGCATCCATATAATAGGAATAGTCAGTATGGTGTACTGGCACTTCTTCCCCGGGAAATACAAATGATGCCATAATAATGGGGTCGTGGTAAATCCAACGGTCTTCAACACCATCTACTGCCACCGGCAATAGTTCTGTCTTTGGCACATTCCTTTCAACACCTGCCAATTTTACTGACTTCTCACCTATTGATACTATCTTATAAAGGTTTATTCTATACCCTAAGAAGTCGCTAGATTTCTTATAACCACCTGGGTTCTTTAAGCGAACAATATCTCTAGTTTTGAAAGGCTCTGGTATTTTTATAAAAGAAAACAGTTTCCTTTCAGTTACTTTATCATCCTCTCCAATATGACCAATAAGTAAAGGAGATTGAGGATCATGGGCAGCTCTGTTGCGAAGAACCATTGCTTCTTTGAAGTTGGCATAACAGTATTTGCACCCATGAGAACAAGTATTGTACTCACCAATATCAATGCTTTGTACACATCCACACTCCTTGCGCTGGTTGGGGTCTTTACTTACTACCAGTTTCACGCCAAGCAGGTCTTCTATCAGTGCATTGTCTATACACCTTCCGTGCTTCACACCCACCGACTCCAGCGCAATCTCCTCCGCACAGGTCTGCACCGCAATGCCATACCTGTGCGCTATTACGAACAGCCGGGCAGCCATTTCGATCATCTCGTTCATCGACGGCTCCCTTGCCGTGGTATCCTTCAGGTTCTGCTGCGTTTTCTTGTACAAGTCCACAAAACTGATGACACACGTCTCGGTATATCCGCTCAGTCGCTTGGCTATCTCCTCAAAGTACCTGTAGTGGTACTCCTTATCCATCTGTTCTGTCAGCAGTATAGGGTCGTACCGCCATATTACCCGCTTCTTCCCTATCTTTCCCGACAGATCCTTGAACGTGCTGATAATCCCCTCCTTCTTGGGCACTCCCGCTTCCAGACCCTTGTCGTAAGCATTGATGGTGAACTGAAAATAGTACATATAGTCATTCAGCTCATCCAGCCTTGCCAGCATCGGTCGAGGGTTCTTGCTCCAAAACACGATGCAGTCTATCACCTCTGGCGACAGCACGATTCTGCTCACCTGATGAATGTTCATCGGATTCCTCACCAGCACGAAGCCCTCTTTCAACCGGTTAAAGAACCAGTCAGAATAAAAGGCAGGTATATCGGTGCGTCTTGAAACGGATAGTATCATTAGCTGAACATTACTAAAATCTGCTTTGATTTGCAGCGGTTTATATTTGTATCAAAAGTATTCCCTACTATTGGTGGAAATAAAAGTCTTTCATTTTTATATGCTTTCCACATCGTGCTTGGTACATAGTTGTCCGATGGGAAATATCTCAAAATCGCTTTCGGTTGTAATTGCCATTTCCTGAGTTCCTTAATCAGCCGGAACATCATCCCCACACCCGTATCCAGGCCGCCTTTCCCATAATAACTGTTGTCGTTGAACAAGATATTCCTCACGTTATTCTCAAACACAAACTGTGCTATGTCTTCCAAGAATTTAACTTTAATTGAATCAGTATAGTACTTCTGGGCATCAGACAGCAGGTAGTTCAGCACCAGCATATCACAATCTCCACCTTGGAAACCGACATACGCACCGAACATATTCAAGTCGTAAAAGTCAATCCGATGTGGCGTGGCGGCAAATACATTCTTACTCATTTGTTGCACTGTGCCCCAAGCGCTGTTCAAATCAAACCCTTGATAGTTCAATACGATATGAGGCGCTTTGTTTCTTAACGCTCCGATAAACCCATACACCTCCGACCCGGGACCACAACCCAGAGAAACAACATTCAAACTTGTTTTCGTCCGAAGATAATCATCTTTAAGATTAAGCACGACGTACGCAATTTCCGAAGCAAAGCGATTAAAGAACCGCAACACATAATGAAACGTAATCCTAGGGCATGAATAGTGAAAGCTCGGTGATGGATGCCACTGAATATGATTAAGACATCTGTCGCATCTCCCTTTTGCACAGTTATTTGCTATGCAAAAGAACCCAGATTCACACGTATTGCTATCACATGGGGCAAGGCTATTATACGCGTCAAGGCATCCTGACAATAGGTTTGTAAACTCTACCATCTCTGTACTATCTCCCATTAAACACCTTATCCAACCGCCTGAGTCCAGCTTTCATCAAGGCATCCATCGATTTTCCCAACTCCAGCGTCACCACTTCGAAGTCATGCAATCGTTGGATGGTTTCCGACCAACCGATGCCCTCCAACACCTCACGCTGTTTCAAAAAATCATGGTCACGATGTGCTCCGGCATTGTGTCGCACCTCTGCAAGCTCAGGTTTTGTCTGTTTATAAAAATCCTGTAGTTTCTTTCTTGCAATCCTTGTTCGTGCCAACTCAGCGGATGACAATAGTTTCGATGCTATGTTTTGATATTTCTTAGCTGTTAGCAGCAATAGGTCATCACACCATTCGTACATCATTACAAAAGCATCAACAGCAATCCGCTCTTTGCCACTCTCATTCTTCTCAAAATACAATAGTTTCTGTAGCCCTTTGGTTTCAAATGAACACTGTTGACATTGCGCTGCTGTATTGACTATAAACTCTTGCTCTTCAAACGCCCGTTTCATCTGCATCAGAGTATGTGTCTGCCCGTTTCTCGCTATTCTTTCATCAATCTCTGCTATCTTTCCTCTGCATATCTTTATCTGAAGTTCAAACTGCTCAAGACATTTCTTTTCTTCCGCTATAGTATTCTCCAAAGCAGCCTTTAGCTCCTCTCCATCCGAAGAATCCATCCTTTGTTCCAGAAAAATATCTAGAAACTTACCCATCCTATGCAAAATTAATAGTCCAATTTCGTAATGTCTGCCTCATCATCCATCTCTTTGGCCATCCGCTCATACTGCGCCCATAGGTCTTTGAAGACTTTCGAAACCCTCGGGTATTTCTTATTATACTTTTCGAAAAGACTTTTGAATAATTCAGCATTTTCTCTCTCTATTCCACCACCATCGTATGGTCCACGAGAAGTAAACCCGCGTTTATTAAAAAGCCCAGCATTGTAACTACTGTAAAATGTCTTCTCTTCTATTGGCTCGATTACAGCAAATAACTTCTCTGCGTCATTTTCCCATTCAGGGAAATGCGCAAACAATTGTCCCAATTGGCTGCATGCATGTTTGTACTGACCACATTCAGACGCCTTACTCAATACAGCGCTCACCCACTTCGATAGAACCTTTTCGTCCAATGTTCCTTCATCACCAGCACCAGGAATAGTTCTCCACTGATTAAATAGATAGAAAGCCCTCATCGCATTGTGTTTATCTGCTTCTGTAGGATCTCTCTCTTGTTCCTCTTCAGTTTCAGGTTTATAAAGATAGCACAACAATTCTATTACAAAGTCGGGGCTGGTAGCCAATTTCTCATTCAGCAATGCCAAACTTTCCTTTTTGTGGTCATACCTCAAAACTGGCAGATACATCCATTCCAATTGCAGCAATAATACTTTGTTAGCATCTTCTCTTTTATGGAGTTGTTCTATATACACACTTAGTGGATGGTGATCAATGGTATCATTTAGCTCTATTTTTGACCTTAAGACGCTTTGCAGTAGTTCTTCAATAACTGCCGTAGGCATCTCCTTGGCATAAATCCAGGAATCATTCATCGCATCAAGGCTTCTTCCAACCGAAGCCAGTTTTCTGATCATATAAAGAGTTTTTTCCTCCTTGTATCCACCCCAAAATACAGCCGGAACTCTTTCCCAATACATCTGCTGTATATCAGCATCCAACGTCTCAATATAGTCCCACAACATCTTATTCTGTTCAAAACACAATAATAAAGATGTCAGTTCTTCTTTGGTGAAACCATCTTTTTTACAAACTTCATATAAAGACGAGAAAAAACCTTCTCCCTGAGCACTCTCCATAGTTGCTATATAGCCTTTCACAAACTTTGCATCTTTCTCTGCTCCGAGTAATCTGCATACTTTAGCCGTCAGACCATCAATAGAAAACGTTGCAAGCGTTGAGCCCAACGTCTGGGGCTCCCTAACCGCATCTTTCAATGCAACTACTTCATCTATGCCCAGTTTGTCTATCAATTCCGCACAGGCTTCTTTACGCAGCCTCTCAGTTTGACGTGCATTAACATATATATCAACTTCATCTCCATCAGGTTTTTCCGGTATGTGAGGATAATACTCATCAAAAAGCCAGATGTATTTCTCTGTTAAATCTACTGGGATTGTTGCCTCATAAGCAGCTCGCACACTATCAGCCTCTTCCACTGTTAGCACATAGCGATCCTTTATCCCCGTCAGATTCTGATACCACAGTGTTTCCCTTAAAGCCTTTCTGGTTTCATTGTTAGAACCTTTGATAAGCTTTACTGCTTCTGGCAACCACATTATCAGTTTGTGCCGTAATGGATTGTGCACAGGCTCCATCCTCTCAATAAGAGATTTCAAGTGCTGATCATCTCCATCAAAAGCATTCATCAACTGAGTGACTGCCCATTTTTCAGCATCATAGATAGCAGATGGTGAATATCCTTGTTCTTCTCCAAACTCATAATCTCGCCATTTCAGCTTATAGGTTCCAGAAGTCACAGCCCCTGGTTTAGGTAACATTGACAGCATCAAATTCCACATCTCTGGGTATCCGTCATTCAAACACTTATCCAGGATTGCGAGCCTACCTTCCAACACCACAGAAGTATGCGGTTTCCATGGAAGATAGATATCCACCAAACTATTGAATGGTCTGTTTGACAATCGCCCTCCCGGATCCATTTCCGCAAGCCTCAACAGGATTCTTGTCACCCTTTCAAGGTAACTTGGATGCCAGGCGAGTGCTTCCAAAGCCCAAAGTAATGAAGTATGATGGCTCTGAGGGAAGGCAAATCCTTCCTTCTCTTCAAACAAAGCAGTAATAACAAGTGTTTGCTCATTAATTGCAAACTCAATTTCGTCTAAGAACACCCTTGGGGATGCTTCTGCGATCAATGGAAGATGGTCAGAAACCTCCACCCACTTATCAGGGGTTGCTCCATGCAGCAGTCGCTTTAAGATAGCATCCACCCATTCCTGGGCATTCCCTATTGGCAATCCCAATCTATCACCATATAGTGCGATAATTATTAAGGTCTGCAACAATCCTTCTTTCAACTGGTCGGAATACTTCTCTTTTGCCTCAATATAAACACGTTCAAAAGCATTATTTATTCCGTCAAAGAAATTATCATCCAATTGATTACTCATCTCCGTCCACAGCATCAACGGAGAAGTCAGCCTCCAAATAGGCCCAGTTTTAGTCAGGGGCGAAACGGGCTGTTTTAACCATTGGTCAAGACTTGCATGATACTTTTTATAATCCACACCTTGGTAGGAGCAGAGTAATAATATATCGCTCTCAAAATTATCGTTCCAACGGCTCAGAAGGAGTGCTGGCTGCAGTTCATTTATTTTTTCCTTCTCAACCCATTTCGCCCCTGCTGGAGGGAAACCCAATTCCTTTCTTATCAGGGTTAAGTTGCAGTTATTCGTGAATACAATCTTGTTCGCTTCAGGTTCTGCTATACCGTATGACACCAACTCTTCTACCAAGGCATGACGTTCCGAAACCGGTAATGTCACCACGTCATGACGAAAATCATCATCCGGACCTAATGCTACCAGTACCACATTATTAGTCGCAGCTTGATAAACAGTGCTGTTATCATCAAGATGAGTAACTATGTTGATGGCATTCATCTTTGAGGCCATCTGCCTTAGTGAATCCTTGGAGTCCACGACAACACATTTACCCATAAATTTGCTCTGGGCTGGTTCTGCGAGCATTTGTCCAGCAGCAAGAATAAAAGCCAGGGCCTCTTCTCTGGAAGACGCTTTGAATGCCTTCAATCCTGGTTTTCCCTCAACCATATTCTGGACTTCCTCAATAATTCTCTCACGTCCTGCCGTATAGAACCTAGGCCGCAGTACTATTCCTTTAGGACCAATCACTATTTCGTTCCACCGTCTTTGAGGAAGTACTATACCTGTATTTGTAAAAAGGCCAATTTTATTAGCAAACCATTCTGTAGCAACAGGCAACTGATAAATCCACTGAGAAAGACTATCTGAATCATATACCCTGATGTCTTTCCACTTGCTATCTTTCTTTTTCTCTGCAATCCACTCATCTTTCTTTCCCCAGAAAGATGGGGTCACAAATACAAATGTCGTTTCTTTCTTTTCCCCATCGGGAATGCCTTTCGTCCTCGTCTCATAATCAGAATTCGCCTTACCTGGAACATCAACAACGGCTCCAAACTCCCAACCACTTTTCCCTTCAGGGATAAAATGGTGAGCGCCAACGCTCTCAACATATCCATCCCATCCTCTATAGAAAGTTGAACTTCCCATGGGGATGTCATATCTGCTTCCATCGTTAGGCAGCGTGTTCATGACTAACTGTGTCACCAGTTCGGCCATTTCTGACTTTGAGGTAGCCAATGAACCCCATCGTTCAAAATTTTGCCTGTCTATCAACATATTCTACTAATTATTCTTTTACGCCCCCTCAATAATCTTCTTCAACCTCTTCGCCAGCAATTTCTTTCGCTCCTCCACAAACAACTTGAAGTCAGAGACATCAAGCGAAACGCCTGTCGGTATCAGCTGGTTTTCCAAACTGATATTATTGTCCTTTACCCAATCCTTTAATGTTGCATCCTGCTTAGATTCATTCAGAAGCGAATTCAGCAATTGCAAGTTGATAATAGAATTCCAGTTCTCAGGGTTGGTATAGAACTCATAATCCTTTTCATCAGTAAAGTCTGTCTTCTTTAACCCCATGAAATAACTTGACGGATGAAGATGGTCTTTATGGAACTTTTCTTGACTATCAAAGTTCAGGTGAGAATAGAGTAATGCCAGCACAGTATAACACATCGGTGCATCTTTCTGTATAGTCAACCAGCCATCAACCAGTTCGTCTGTAATTGCCAGGTTCTTTGATGCATCTCCAGCAAATCTTGCTTTTATCTCTTCAAACGGAAACATACCCGTACCTTGGTAATCTCTCAGCACTCCTCTTATACGAGTCAGCACCGTATCAGACTGGCCACCGAATACACCTTTTAGCAACGATATGCAAAGCCATTTCCGCATAGCCTTCTTCTCATCTAAGCAAGCGGTCTTTTTATTGATAACTCCCTCAAGATTATTATAATAGATGTAGTAAATGATGGGGATAACAGCATTTTTTGCTCGTACTGATGCATCGTTGAATCCCCAACTGTCAAGCAACATGAAAGCGGCAATAACAGATTTCTCCACCTTGTCCCAATTATCATCAAACACAAGGGCTATTTCCTTGTTAAAGTTCTTCACTTGGAACTTAATGTTCTCATTGAATAGCACCAAACAGGTCTTAAGCAGAAAGTCCTCACTGATAACAAAATTGGGATTACCTATGGCAAAGACCTTCTTAACCGTCTCAGGAAGCACCTTCCTGGCATCTCTTTTCTTCCAGTTAGCTGTCGTGATAGACATCAGCAAATTAGAGAAACTCAGTGGTTCCCCTCCGCTGTTTGTCCTTATAAAGATATCCAAAACTGTATCTATATCCTGACTGTCTTCCAGATAATAATTGATAAGTTTATCCTTAAAGATGCGGTTATACAGTGTCTTTACGGTTCTCTTGGCGAACTTGTTATCCTTCCACGTCTGAGCATCTATACAATCATCCAAATCCAGCTCATCAGGATAGTTCAATATGTCATTTACCTTGTACCAGATGTAGTTTGGATCATCCTTCATCTCATCCACCTCCCATTCCGTCAGGAATACAAAGTCATACTTCATCATCCGCTCATTCTCTTCCGGTAATGGAGCTGCAAGATTCACGTAAAGCCTTCTAGTTGGTAAACTGTCTTCGTCATCTTTCCACCATCTTCTAGGCATCTTATACGCGTAGGTGCCTTTCAGACCGATATACAGGGCTGTCAGACGTTGCTGACCATCAATTACTGCAATAAAGTCATCAAATCCCTTAGTATCAATGTCAGGGTTGTCTTCAGCAAAGAATGCACGATAGGATTTTAGAAACTCATAGAACTTGAAGCTATTCTTCACCTCCTTGCTGTTGATCTCCCAAAACATAAATGAGTTGATAGGATACCCCTGCATGATACTATCAAACAGAGCTTCCACTTTAGGCGCTGACCACACAAACTTTCTTTGGATGGCTGGCAGCAAGTATTTTCGCGCGACAATCCTATCGATTGCGTCTTTAATTCTAATTGGCGTCTGAAATCCGCTCATAATCCTTTAACTTTTACATCCTCCTTCTTACATCTTCCATCACAGTGGCAATATCTTCGATAGCTACTGCTCCCTCCCCACATCCTATAAACGTATAGTGGTGTAATGCCTCCAATATCCATTGAGCAAGAGTGCATTTCGCTCTCGACAAACTGCTTAAGCCTATCAATCATTGTCGTATCAGTCATAACCCTGAACCTTGAACCATGAACCATTAGTGGTGTTATCAATTCCAAATCAAAGGAACATGAGCGACCTTCGCTTTCCATAAATTCTTTCAGTTTATCTATCAATGTCGTATCAGTCATAAATCGAAGTCAGATGACAAAACTACACATTATATCCCCCACGACTGCACAAACTCACGCATTTCCTTATACTCTACGGCATCAAGATTAGGATACCTATCCATAACAGCGACAGCATATCCGGGGCCATGTAAACCCACACCAGGGAAGAAACTTTCAAGTTCCCCGGCCTTGACCGGAAACACACCGACTGCATTCATGGCAGTTACCAACCTGTCTACTGCCTCTTTAACCGCATGGTCAGCAATTGAATTAATCCCTTGGTGTTTTAGTTTGTCCCATTGGTTTTCAAGAATCTGCGGTAAGTCCTTTCCTAGTTTCTTGATGTAAGGTTTAGTCATCTCTACCCAACCCCGCGCGGTAATCATCTCTTTTACTGCACTAAGGAAGGCCTCATGTGTAAGAGTTCCGTCCGGCTGGTTCATTGCATCATAAAACGTCCGGTAGTCGCCTTCAATTGCTGCCCATTCCCCTCCACAATTCTCATAAACTGTCTTTACGAGCAATTCATCATTGAAGAAATCAATATCTGGAATAATGCGGTAATCTATTCCAAGAGATTTGAAAATTTTGGAAAGAGACTTCATTCGCCCCTTTCCATTGCACAAAGTGAACAGTGCATCGCTATACGTACCCTGAGTCTCTTTGATATGACTTAACATCGCTGCGTATAGTTGGCAGTCAGAATCACTCTCACACAGAATCGTATTTGTATAGAACAATCCCTCCAATATATTCGAATGTCGCATAATGGGGTCGCCCCATACCGCATCAAGGTCTTCCTGATGAAGGTAATGAACATGGTTAATGCTTCCCTCTCTTGTCAGCCTTATCAATTTCACCCTATGTGCACCCGCTGTCAGTAAACCTTTTATTAATTCTATACTATGTGTAGAAATAAAAGCTTGTCTTTCTCCTAATTGGGCAGGTAAATTCTCTCCCAACACTCTTGCCTGCGGAGGATGTAAAAACGCCTCCGGCTCATCAATGAGGAATATGGTATAATTCGGAATCATCAGGTTGAGTAACAATCCTGCCAAACTTCTTATACCATCTCCTTGTTCATGCACCTTTGGTAGTGCATTCATCCTCCTGTAAAGTTCATCCGATATTTGCTGGGGTGTCATTCCTACATGATCAAACACAATTTCATCGCCCATGTGCAGCGTAAGTTGTGTTGAACCTCTATCCTCGCAAAATATCTTTTTCCCAAATATTTTCTCGAAGATGTCTGACATTCTTTGACGATTGTCAGGATCTGTAACATATTGAAGCGGGTACTGATTAGGCTCTCCAGGATTCACCAACTGCTTTGGGCTGCTAGTGGTAAGTCTTTCCTCTGTCTTAATCATAGAAACGAGGAAACTCTTAATTTGCTCGTCCGTGTAGCGATTTTGTCCAAAACCATTAACACTTGTACTGTGAATCTGATAATGGTATCCTCCATAAAGAAAATACTGACCACTCGGTGATTTTAAAGCATAATTTTCTAACTCATCCTGCAAATCCTGAGGCTGATGATACTCAACACCAACATCTGTCACCACCAAACTCCCATGATCAGATGATATAGAATTGTAGATATCACGCAAGGACTGGCTTTTCCCCATGTTATTTGGGCCAACGAAGACAACAACATCTTGGGGTGTCAAGTCTATTGACGTCCCATCATTGAAAACCAATCTGTTTATCGTAATACCTGTCATAAAACTTACCTCTTTAAATCCTTTCAGTATTTCATTGATTCAAATGATATCCACTATGGTTTATTATAAATTGAATCATGAACCGTTAGCCATAACCCAAAACCCCAAGCAGTAAGCCCTAAGCAGTAAACTATTTCCCAGCAATGCTCTTAATAGTCTCCCTCAACCCATCCTTAGCCCGCACCGGCATCGCCGTCATCCCCAAAGCCGCCTTGATCTTAGCGTTGGACACCACATAGTTCTCAGTCAACTTCTGCATTCGTAAACTGTTCAGGGGCAAGTGCAGCACGTCACCTATCTTGGCAAAGCCGTTCATCAGGCCGCGGGGATGTTCCAGATATGCGCTTTCTTGCCCAGGGCACTGCATATCACCTCTATCAGTTCGTTGGTGGATAGTGCTTCATCATCACCCATGTGATAAATGCCGCTGGGAGCATCCTTGGTCAGGGGGCCCTTGATCACCTCCTGCAGGTTTCCGATGCTCGTAAACGAACGCCTGTTCTCAAAGGCACCCAGTGGCCAGGGAATTCCTTTGCTCACCACACCATACAGCAAGTTCAGATTACCCTTGTTGCCAGGACCGTGAATCATACACGGACGCATGATATACACCTTCTTTCCATCCGCCACCGCATCCTCATCCGTGAAGTTATGGAACGGACGCTTCTGAGCCTCCGGCAAGTTAAAGCCCATTCTCTCTATAAGCCGATCAAGACGCGAGTGCAAAAGGCCGATAGCCCGCTTTAGACCGATGGCGATTCGCGTACCAAGTCAAGACATGAACTAACGCTCCTTCTCCCCTTGCATCTGTTGAACTGACCGTCACTGAGAAAATCTGGGGCATCCTTTTGGAGGTCATCCAGACTATCGCACGAGCCTTCAACTTTGACCATGACGAGATGATGCGTGCCATCATTAACAACAATAACAAAGAACTCAATGCCGTCCGAAGGGTCTTCGAGGCCCTACAATTGGCGGCCTAAATCACTTGCGAAACTTAAATAAGTTTATTATTCTCTTACGATAATCCACTATTCCTCTTTTGTAGAGTCGAAATAACCATCAATATATGCTTTTCAACAATCTCTGAACTGAATTAGAAACCTTTACAATAACATCCACATGACCATGAAAATGATTCTCTTCATGTTCGTCAAAAACAAGGGCCTCTAAGTCAACTGCTTCACAACAATACACAAGTCGCTTTCCGTCAACAAATGCTTTATCTAGATAAGATTGCGACGTAGCATCGTCAAAAGGCCATTTGCTTGCAATACTACCACCTTTTACCCTATGCTCATAGTCATGTTTGGGATTGGGTGCGAAAATACGCGATGGATGATGATGCCCTGACAACCAATCCACGAGCGTGCGTAGATCTGCCACTCGCGCATCCAACGACACCTCTCGATTACTCACTCGCACTTCAATGGTTTGATTATTGGAGTCGACGGGAAGTACACACAATGAAGATCCTTCAACTTTCCCAGACAAATCACAACACACAATACGGGCAAACAAATCTTTTCCTGACACAGGAGACTGAAATACCGAACAATTCTCACCCGCATCTTCGACCCAAAAAGATGCATCAGACATCTGCCTGCTAAAGCGCCTTCGAATCCTTGTCAATGGTGTAGGATAGTCGTGCTCATTCTTAATTCCGGCACTAAAGTCCTTCACATTGTCCGAAAAATAAAACGATTGTTTGTTTCGTGTTACACATTGGAGAATATCATCTAAATTGCACACATCACGAAGACATGCCGATACATCCTCCTCGTCAAAGTCTTTTGCCCTTTGTAAAATGGGATGCGCATAACTATCCGGCAGTCCCTCTTTCACTGGGAACAAGTAGAAAACATTTTCCATCAGAACCCCACTAACACCTCTAATGATTTATCAATCTGGTCAAAAAAATCTACAGGAGCATCTTTCACCCGGCCTTGATCGGTGATATCCAACCGGCGCACATCACAAACATCATCAGCCTCTTTGCCGAAAAAGAGCAGGGAGATAGCTTCAGGGCTTATCCTCTTTTTCTTCACCTCAACCAGACAAGTGTTGATAATATGATCACTATGCGTTTCGATGATAAGCTGTAGAGACTTCGCGTTCGTCACCTGTAGAAGATGTTCCGTCAGCGCTGCCTGAGCACCTGGATGCAAGTGCGCTTCTGGATTCTCAATTACAAACAACGATTTCTCTTCTGCCAGTTCCAGTGCTACAAGTGTAGAAAGAATATAGCCGTAACCATAGCCCACATTTGTAGGTTTGAAAAGTGCTCCCGAATCTGTGGAGTCCAGACTTAATACAACGTCTTCATTTTCTTTGACTACAGACAAAGATCCACCCCTCAGAATCTCCGACATTGCCTTTCTCACAGATTCCCTCTGTTGATCGGTCATTGCCTCCAAGATATTCAACAAATTGCTACCATGAACATCAAGATGAAGTTTGTCGTCTTGAACGACATATTTCACCCTATTCACTGGACCCTGCCGGTCTGCAGACACGTAGCTCGCATTTCTAAAATTATGCCAGCTCACGATGTCAGAGGTAGAGCCTAATTCTTTCACGATCAGCATCTTCCCGTCCGCATCCATCAAACGCTCATTGTCAGCTGTCATCAATCCCATTTCTGTTACCCTGTCAACTCCGTCGACCAACAGGCTCGAGAACAAGGCACTTTGGCTTTTTGTATTGTCTTTTCTTAACGAAAAAGACAGCGTTTTGTCCACATTGTCATCTGTTTCGAACCCAAATCCAATCTCGCCGCTATCGAATCCTCTTGTCAAAACATCATCAAACTCGCCCAGACTAACAAGGGCACCATTCCATTCGATTGACGACAACCCCGACTGCGTTAAAGACTGGGTCGTCGAGAGTATCGCTTGAATAAGTGTTGATTTTCCCCGACCATTCAATCCGGTAAGAATACTAACTTGAGACAGAGGAAATAAAGTCCGCTTTCCGAAACACTTAAAGCCCTCCAATGTTACCTTGTTTATCATAGTGTATTTCTTTCGTTATTGTCGTTCACCCAATTCCAGAATGATTTCGACAGCCATCCTTGAATATCTGACAGTTCAACCCGTACAACCATCAGCAGGTCTTTCTCGCCTTTCTCTTGACGCAAGATGTCATAGATATCACTGGCTCTTCTCCATGTTTTTACAAGCCATACCGAATCCAAGGGATGCTGCCATTCCCCCATCTCTTTAATCAGAGCATAGAGATTGGCATAATCCCTATTTGACGACTTCAAATCGTATGTTATCAGATATATATTCATACGCAATTCGTAATAATATCCATTTAACAAAGATAACGACTTTACTCCAACTTTATTGCTTTACCACGCAAGATTTATCTCATAATGCGATCACTCTCGACCACATAAAGCCTCAACCAGAGGATTCATAAATGATATGGTATCTTCTGTTTCCACTTTCATAAGTGTAGGAAACCGACAATCTCTCTTTCCCTCCAAAATAGCCTCGCTACTGATACAATAATTCTCGGCTCCCTCCTTCGTCACCTTATTGAAAGAAAGTAGTTCAGTATGTTCACTCTCCCTTCTATACGAATAATCTTGATAGTATATCTCAGGATTCTCATATACCAACATCTCGCAGGCATGGAATACGGCAACTATCGGTGCACCACGTCTAATCTCTTCTGCTATCTCATATATTTTCCTGTAGGTTGTAGTTTTAATGCTTGCGTGGTACATCACCATCGATAATATACCATCCTTGCTCAACAATAAGAAAGTAGGTGCTATCTCCTTTTGCCTGTTAAATGCAAAACAATGCATCTTCTCAAAAGCCTCGAAGGTCTCATTAATAAAGTCTCCCCTTTTCTCAACCTGTAGCGAATCACACAATACAGTGTATGGAATAGCTGTTTTGAAAGGCGTTATCAATTCGAATCTTTCACCTTTATCAAAGACATGGTCTTTCCGATAAAACACATAATCGTCGATGAACCAAAAATCCTTAGGTGCTTTATGAAAGTGCAATCCGTTAATTCTTTCCAAGATCTTTTCCCGTGCTGCGGATGGCTTGCTTTTCATCGTTTTGTTCAGATTGCCAAGCAGAGACATCATCGCGTCTATTCCATTATCAATAGTAACGAAAAGGTTTCTGTCGGAATCAATCTCTCTATAAACGAATTCAACAGAAAAGAAAACTTCGATGGCCGGTATACTCTCCATCACCCCCTTTATCGTTTCCACAAGAGAAGAATAATCCTTCTCATCAGCGATAGTGTAGGAATCCGTTGAGAACACGCCTGCACCATTAGGATGATAGAGCGTCAGCCTCAAGATCTTCTCCAGGTTAAATGGCCTTTCTTTCAGCACTTCGTTCCTCTTCTCAACCAACCAGGAGCAATCATCATTCTTTAGATGTTGTTCTCTTAATTTTTCATATTCTCCCAAGTACTCTGTATGTGCCAGCGATTTCTGCAGGACGAATGTAACATTGCGGAACTCCGACAAAAACGAATCTAAGCAAGCAATATTCTCAAAAAGATCCTGTCCTTTGCTGAACCTTTCAAGGCTTTGCAAAGCTGCATACAATTTCTGATATGCCGGCAACAACAAATCTTCCATACTTTCCAGTTAAAAATCCAAATAAAACTGGATTCCGTTAATTTGGTTTAACTTAGGGAATATCGATTAATGTTTTCAATTTGAGCCGATTGGGAACCATCCCTTTTTGTTAACCATCAGGCTCATCGTTTTATATCATTTTTGCGCTTGGTCCGAGCTTCATTACCCGGATTTCGCGTTGTATTTCTACCGCCATCTGGGAGTACTCTTTCGAGGACTGGAGGTATCCTTGGAAAGGAGGCCCTTGATCACCTCCTGCAGGTTGCCGATGCTCGTAAACGCCTGTTCTCGAAGGCGCAAAACGGCCAAGTTACACCTCTACTCCATACAGCAAGTTCAGATTCCCCTTGTTGCCAGGACCGTGAATCATACACGGACGCATGATGTACACCTTCTTTCCATCCACCACCGCATCCTCATCCGTAAAGTTATGGAACGGACGATTCAGCGCCACCATCGAGTTTAAGTGCATTCTCTATATAAGCCGATTAATACGCTAGTGCAAAGCAACGATAGTTCGCTTTAGGACGATGCCTATTTACGTACCAAGTCGGGATATGCTCAAATTAACGTCCCTTCTCCGCCTGCACGCGCTTCATTGCCTCATCCAACCGCTCCTCATACGCCTGCTGCTCTGCACGGCGCTTGCTGCCTCCTGCAGGCGTGAGAAATAGGTAACGAAAAACTGCCAGATACCTTTGAAAAAACCATTTACTGTCATATTAATAATAATTTTGAATCATACATATTCGATGCCCAAATACCGTTCAGAATAGCTTTCAACTATTCGCTCTTCATTCCGCAGGCATCTCCATCACCCACCTCATGCTCTACAAACGGCCCCTCCTTGCATTCAAAAACAACACTCCCCAACTCTAACGACTCCAGCTTATGCCACACATTCTTAGGGATGTCAACCCCATAGTTGCCACTCTCTTGACTCAACACAATATCTTCTATGATAGAGCCATCATCATTGTGAGTAGTCATTCTAACTTTGCCTCGCAGGATAACGAAAGACTCATCCTTCGTTGGGTGTTTATGGATGGGTACAACAGTTCCCGGTTCCACTGCGTTTAGCATCCTGTGGCACTTGTCTTCCAGCGACTGATGGAAGTTATAGTTCATACGCAGACGGGGAGAATCCTTAGCCTGAGCAGAAACTTGGTCAAGAAGGTTCTTGTCGATAATCATATCACTTTCCCTGCATACTCCATTATCATCCCAAAAGCAATACACAAAATCATCTGTATATCCTTGATAAAAGAATAACGCCTGTAATAATCGCAGTTCAGACGCACCTTGTCGGGAGATATCACTTTAATGACTTTTATCCATTCCCGAACGGATCAAAGGACTGAGAGAGCAACGATAGCAAAGCCAAATATATTTGATCATTGACGAGTCGCGTTAGAGGAAGACGTTAGTCAAGGTTTGGCTCGACGGCCGAAAGGGTAATTCAATCTTCAACCAATCTTTTAATCTTGAGGTTTAGTGACTGTTATCCCGTATTTGCGAATGAATCAAAGGACCATATTCAGATCTTGATGTCTTACCTCCGAAGCAAAAGCCATAAAAATGTCACGTTCATATACAGCTAACGCACCGTGAGTCACAATAATGCAATATGGAATATTTTGCAACCGTTTGATTCAGAGCTCGGTTGAAATAATCGTGTCTTGGTTTGACGGTTACAAAGTTACAACTATTTTCTGAATTGGCAAAAAGATATCAAAAAAGGTTGGACCCGTTTTGGCGTCCAACCTTTTAATTTGCTGAATTCCCAAAATATTTTATTCTAATAAAGGTGCGGTTATACACCTCACCGCGTTGAAACAGATACCAGTATCGGCATTTCTTTTTGAAAAAGGATCCTATCCTTGCTCTTCTGGCGTCCCTGTGTTTTTTGTAAAGCTGCAGTAATGTCCCGATTCACATCGGCTTGAGGGATTCTTGCATATAGCTTAATGTGAAATATGAGGACAGCGAAACGTATGAAACAATAGTTTTCTCAGGATCTTCTCTGCGGCGCAAACACATACGAACAAAAGGCCCAAATACCTTTCAAAAATGCTTTCATAAGTTGTAGACGTCTGAGAAATTGTCAATTATCAACTGTCAATTACAAGGATCCCATCTATTTCATGCGGCACAAACGGCCCCTCTTTGCATTCAAAGATAACACTTCCGGACTCTAGCGACTCCAGCTTATGCCACACATTCTTAGGGATGTTCACCCCATAGTTGCCACTCTCTTGACTCAACACCACATCTTCTATGATAGAGCCATCATCATTGTGAGTAGTCACTCTAACCTTGCCTCGCAGGATAACGTAAGACTCATCCTTCGTTGGGTGCCGATGGATGGGTACCACAGTCCCTGGCTCCACAGCATTCAGCATCCGATGACACTTATCTTCCAGCGACTGATGGAAATTATAGTTCATCCTCAGCCTCACAGACTTTTGAGCCTGTCTACTCACGTCATCAAATAATTGTTTATCTATGAGTTTCATCGTACATCTGCCTTCTTACATCTGACCTCTTACATCGTTTACTCCTTCGCCTGCGCACTAACCACATTCAATAATTTCGCGTCGATAACCATTACAGGTTCTTCACGATATCCACAAAGTTACTTATCACATACTCCACATCCTCATCTGTGAGCTTCGTATGCAACGGTAATGTCACCTCATTCTCAAACAGATGATAAGCATTGGGATAATCCTTGATATCAAATCCAAGAGCCTTATAAGCCGTCATCATTGGCAGCGGTTTGTAGTGTACGTTGCAGGCAATACCACGTTCCGCCATCTGCTCAATCACCTTGTTGGCATCCTCACGAGTCTTACCCAGCAGACGCACCAGATACAGGTGGTGAGAAGAACAATGATCTGCACCCTTATGATTAAGAACTGTCACGGGCAGCTCCTTCAATGCCTCGTTAAACTTAGCCACAATCTCTTGGCGACGTTTCAGCAAGCCCTCATACCGCTCCATCTGAACCAGGCCAAGTGCCGCCATGATATCAGTCATGTTACACTTATACCAAGGGCCAATAATATCATATTCCCAGGCACCAAGTTTGGTCTTTGCGAGAGCATCCTTGTTCTGTCCGTGAAGTGAGAACAGCTGTCCCAAACGATACAACAACTCATTCCAAGTCTCCCCTTCCTTCTTAGGCACATTAGGCATATAGTCAACTCCCTGAACCATTAACCCTGAATCATTAACCAACACTGGCTCATTCCCAAAGGGAATATGCCAGGTTAAGGCACCGCCTTCTGCTGTAGTGAAATTCTTCACCGCATGGAAGCTGAATGAAGAGAAGTCTGCAATCTCGCCCGCCATCTTGCCTTTGCGGTTAGCACCAAAGCTATGCGCACAGTCAGCAGACACCACAATCCTTCCAATCTTTGCCTGCAAAGCATTGTTAGGCTTAAACAATCCCTTCTTAGCCTCCACAATCTCAAACACGCGGTCATAGTCTGCCACAATGCCACCCAGATCCACAGGTGCAATCACCTTTGTATTCTCCGTGATGGCAGCAGCCAACTTGTCATAGTCCATCTCCACATTGTCCTTCTGGCTATCCACCAGCACCAGCTTGCAGCCCACGTGTTGAGTCACAGATGCCGTTGCCGTGTACGTATATGCCGGCACAATCACCTCATCATCCGGCTGAATATCCAGTAGGTGCAGCACCATTTCAAGTGCAGCCGTAGCCGAGTTAAGACACACCGTCTTTTCCGTGTGCACATATTCCGAAATCTGCTGTTCCAGTTTCTTCGTACGAGGACCAGTAGTAATCCAACCCGAGAGAATAGCCTCACGCACCTCTTTAGCCTCTGCCTCCGTCATGTCGGGCGGAGAGAAAGGAATATTCCTAAGTTTCATGTTCATAATTCTACAACTCTATGATATTTATTTTCAATTTCAATAATATAGATTTCTTCATATTCCCAATTCCGGGACTCCTTGTTTCCGTAGTTCCGTAAGTCCCGTTGCGATTTCATCTATCGCAACGCTTCCTCCCCACACCCTATACACATACTCTGGAGTTATCAATTCAGGATCGAAAGAACAAGATTTTCCTTCGCTCTCAATAAAAGATTGCAGTCTTTCTTCTAATGTTAAGTCTGTCATAACCTTGAATAACCATTAACCGTGAACCAAAAGTACTCCATGGAACACGAGCGGGCTTCGTCTTCAAGAAATTGAAGCAAACGGCTTTGTAATTGCGAAGATAACATAACCTATTCCTCATTCCGGAACTCCAAGAACTCCTGATAATCCCGAATATAATCCTCCTTCTGATAAATTTCGGAAGCCAGTACCATACATACAGCTCCAGAAGAAAAATCCTCCAGATCACGCCACATCCCTGGCTTCACATAAAGTCCCTGATAAGGTCTGTTTAAGAAGAATGAGCGTTTGCATTTACCATCATCCAGAGTGACCGTGAACGAACCAGATGCAGCAATGATCAATTGCTCCAAATCCCTATGCGCATGAGCCCCACGTGATTCACCACCCGGCACGTCATACAGGTAATACACCCGCTTCACATCAAATGGCAAAGTTTCGCCATTCTGCACCACTGTCAAGTTTCCCTTGCGGTCGCTATGGTGCTTATCCAGTTCCACCATCGAGCAGTCGAATACACTATATTTTGCCATCTTTCTTCAGTTTTAAGAATTCATCATAATCACGGATGTAGTCCTCCGCAGAATACTTCACAGAACCAAACTCCAGGGCAAATGAATTGGTAGAGAAATTCTCCATCGTGCGCCACAAACCCGCAGGAATATATAACCCGTAGTATGAACGGTTCAGTTCAAACTTCTTCTGACGCTCACCGTCATCTACCACTACATCAAAAGCACCCGAAAGAGCAATCACCACTTCCTGATTCTCCTTAAATGCATGACCGCCACGGTCTTCACCGCCGGGAACATCATATATCCAATACGTCCGCTTGATTTCAAACGGAATATGGTTGTTCTGCTCTGCGAATGACAAATTGCCTCTGGCATCCAAGAACTTGGGCAGTTCTATGATTCTTACATCTTCTACACTTGCCATAATTATTTTCTCAGCGTATCAGAATCAAATTCTTCTTTCTTCTCATCAATTACGCGCAACAAGTACTGACCATACTGATTCTTTAGCATCGGTTTAGCTAGCTCACGCATCTTCTCTTCACTTATCCAACCATTACGGTAAGCTATACCCTCCAGACATGCCACTTTCAATCCCTGGCGCTTCTCTATCACCTCAACAAAAGTGGATGCCTCGGAAAGGCTATCATGAGTACCCGTATCTAGCCAAGCAAAACCACGGCCAAGGGTCTGGACCTTCAATTCGCCATCTTTCAAGAATTCCTGATTAACCGTAGTAATCTCTAATTCTCCACGAGCAGATGGCTTGATATGTTTAGCCACATCCACCACCTTGTTAGGATAGAAGTAAAGCCCCACCACAGCATAGTTGCTCTTGGGTTCCTTGGGCTTCTCCTCGATTGAGAGACAATTCCCTTCCTTGTCAAACTCTGCTACCCCATAGCGCTCAGGGTCATGAACCCAGTAGCCAAAAACGGTTGCTTTCTTGTTCACCTCAGCATCCTCCACTGCCTTCTTTAGCAAAGAAGTAAATCCTGCCCCATAGAAGATGTTATCTCCCAATACCAAGCAGGCGCTATCATTACCTATAAACTTCTCGCCAATAATAAAGGCTTGTGCAAGACCATCTGGAGAAGGCTGCTCTGCATACTCAAAGTGTACGCCATAGTCTGAGCCGTCACCCAACAGTCGTTTAAACCCAGGAAGGTCGTATGGCGTGCTAATGATGAGTATATCCCTAATTCCAGCAAGCATAAGTGCACTGATGGGATAATACACCATCGGTTTATCATAAATAGGGAGCAACTGTTTGCTCACGCCCTTGGTAATAGGGTAAAGTCTGGTACCGGAACCACCGGCGAGTACTATGCCTTTCATATACTTATTCTTTTATGTTATTACCTATTTGTAAGCTATCTTTCAGAAACGACGACCCAAAATGTCTTGAAAATCAGACCCAAGTCGTATAAGAAGCTATGCTTCTCCACATACTCCAGATACAATTTGATTTTCTCCTGCATAATCACCTCGATATAGTATTTCTCCGGATCCTCTGCTTTCTCCATCAACTCATTCTCATTACGGAATTTGATGGATGCAGGATCTGTGATACCTGGACGTACATCCAGCACGTGCATCTGCTCTGGTGTCCAGTAGTCCACATAATGCCGTACTTCCGGACGAGGGCCAACCAAGCTCATATCCCCAAGGAACACATTGATGAGCTGAGGGAGCTCGTCCAGCTTGAACTTACGAATCCAATAGCCAGATTTGGTCACACGAGGGTCTCTTCCGCCAATGGTCACAAGACTTCCCTTATCAGCTCCTACCCTCATAGAGCGGAACTTAAAGATACGGAAGTCTTTATTATACCTGCCCACACGAACCTGACGGTAAAACACTGGCCCTTTGCTATCTAGCTTTATCCAGACAGCAAGTATTAAGAATAATGGGCTCAGTACTATCAAACCCAGCCCGCTCGCAACTATATCGAATAAACGTTTCATACTCAATTCTCGGTTTTAAACAGATAACCGCTCGCATAATACCAGAGTTGTTTCCACACACTTTCATTATAAATCTCTTCATATTTCCAGCGGTAATGGAAAAGATTCCTTATTATATGCCACTTTTCTTTCCATCCACCTTCACTCTCACTATAAATATAGTCGTCATCATAAAGAATACTATTCAGCACCTTCTCTGTATGAATGCTATCTTTTACGATGCCTGGATTAGAAATCACAACTCCCAAATACTCACTACAGATTGCTGTAATCGTTACAGCAAATATCTTCAAATGATAACGTTCACAGAACGCATAGAACTTTCCCCAATTTACATCATTTTGACGGGTTTTCAAGAACATTGCCCAGTCAAGAACCTGCTTTAACCTCAAGCCTTCAGTTAGGAAATGAGCACAAGCATGATATGTCAAGAACATTGCCGTCCATTGAACTGGTGGCATGACTGTAGAGGGTGTAAGCTGTTTGAATTCTCCTTCATCAACCTTTAATGCGTCTTCCAATTCCTTTTCCAGCTGTTTACTCCTTTTCCCCTCACGGGTGTGAACAAAGAATTGATGGTTTTCAAATGTTTCATTTTTATAGCTGATAACCGAATGCTTATACCAACTCTCATCAACCATGACCCCCTCTTGTCTCGCTATATTATTTCCATCTGAGTAGTGCTCAAATAGATAGCAGTCAATGTCCCCAGGGCTTCTATGCTCCGGTTTAGGATAAAGTAACGCATTGGCAAGCCCCTTCATTATCATCACACGACAACCATTATTACGCCATACCTCTGCCAGGTCATTCATTACTGCCAATTGATAGTGAAATCTTTGCTCAATTTGCAACACTTCGCCTATCCACTCTAATTTCTGGTTCGCATTAAGTTCCCGAGTTGCACCATACCGAGTTTTTTCCAACTTTTCGATGCCATCCAACATAATACCAAGAACACCTTGTTCTCGGGCCAAATCACCTAAAGCCTTCCATTTCCTCGCCGATAACATAATAAAGTCTGACAGATTCTCATCTTCTGCCAAATCATTCTCCAAACCTAATCTCAGAAGGGGAATAATAACATTTCTCATTTAATATCACAGTATTCCGCAAACTTCTCACAGAGGTAATTACTATCATACCTTTTGGCAACTTCTTTAACACGTTTGCACATTGCCTCATAGTCATCTTTAGACATGTCATAGATGCTCTTGATGGCATCGGCATATTCCTTTGGGGTATCAAATACCTTGTCAACACCCAAATTATGGCGATTAATCTCTGAGTACGGCATATTCGCATTACACACCATTGGTTTCCCACTGGCAAATGCCATCATCATTTTATTCATTGAGCCACCATATGGAGCCCAGTTCTTACCATAATTAAGGACATGTAAATCAGCATGAGACAAAACGTATGGTACATACTTCAACTCAATCCATCTATTCTTAAAGACTACATTATCTATCCTCTCTTTCTGACAACGGTCTTCCAATGCACATCTTTCCGGTCCATCACCATATATAAACATCTTTATCTTCTTTTCAGCGGAAAGATGTTTTGCGGCATCCAAAAATTGATCCAGGTTGTTTGCTCGTCTAATACTACCAAAATAAATTACTTTGAAAAAGTATTCATCTGTCAGATCGTTATCATAGACAGTATTATGCTCTGCATTATAGCTATACTCCGCCAAACTGATACCATTGTTCACATAATGAATTCTATTGATATCTATAGGACCGCCTTGTTCCTTATCCCATTTACGCTCCTTAATATAATCACGACCACCTTCACAGCTAATGACGACGTGCTCTCCTTTAGAATAAATGTATCGTTGGGCTCGGTAGCAAAGTTTCAAAATGGGGTTATTATGTGACAATATTCCAACTTGCTCAAACTCAAACGGCCACAAATCTTCAATATCAACAATGTAACGGGCCTTGTATTTCTTTGCAAGTCTCATACAGAGCATATCAAAAGGGGTCTTCGATTCGTGAACAATGATGTTTGGTTTTTTGTCTGCTTTTATTCTCAGCATATTGATGGAGAACACTAAAAAAGATAGCACTCTCTTAACAAAGCTTTCTCCATATTCTGGACATTTTACAAAAACCAACGGGACATCATCATGAATCTCCTCGTGACTTATTCCTTTGAACTTATGAACTATTTTTGAATTGTGAACAACAGAAGAGCAAAACACCTTTACTTCGTAGCCTTTGTCTTGAAAGAACTTCGCTTGTCGCAAAGTTCTCATATGAGTAGCAAATTCAGTTGATGGTGCTGCCTCTTTGTTGACAAACCAAATAACCATTTACTTGAATTGATTTATTAATTTGACCACTTCTGCTATTTCCGAAATAGCTATAGCAGGACCTATAGGCAAACTTAACTCCACATCAGCAATCTTCTCCGTGATAGGCAAACTTAACTGAGGAAGATTCCACTGTTCTTTAGAGTAACACTCCTGCTTATGAGGCGCAATAGGATAATGAATCACTGTACCAACTCCATTTTGCTCCAGAAAATCATGCAATGCATCACGCTTGCCATCAGCAACTAAAATCGGGAACAAGTGGTATGCATTCTGCTCATCATAAAGTAAGTCCGGCAAACTAATCAATGGATTATTGATATGCTCATAATAATAATGAGCCACCTCTTTGCGATGGGCATTATCCTCCACCAGGTACTTCAACTTTACATCTAGTACAGCGGCTTGGATCTCATCCAAACGGCTATTGCGGCCACTGTACTTAAACACATACTTCTTCTGAGAGCCATAGTTAGCCAAAGCACGAACAGCAGTTGCCAACTTTGGATCATTGGTAGTAACGGCACCTCCATCACCAAGAGCACCAAGATTCTTACCCGGGTAAAAACTATGTCCAGCAGCATCTCCAATGCTACCAGTCACACGGCCATCGGTATGTTTACACCCGTGAGCTTGTGCGTTATCCTCAACCAGCTTCAAATTGTACTTCTTGCAAAGAGCACCAATCTTATCAGTATAAGCATTACGTCCATAGAGATGGACAATGGCAATAGCCTTGGTTTTCGGAGTGATTGCTGCCTCAATGAGACTGTCATCAATTTCCAACGTATTGAGTTTAGGCTCCACAAGGACGGGTTTCAAGCCGTTTTCCGTGATAGCGAGAATCGTGGCAATATAGGTGTTTGCCGGAACAATCACCTCGTCACCAAGCTGCATCAAGCCCATCTCGATGTATGCACGAAAGATCCAGATAAGCGCATCCAAGCCGTTGGCACAGCCAATGGTGTACTTTGTTCCTATAAACTTAGAGTAGTTCTCTTCAAACCGCTCGTTTTCCTTGCCTTGAAGGTACCAACCTCCATTAACAACTCGGCTTACAGCCTCATTAATCTCCGCTCCATGCAGGGCGGTAACGTCTTTCAATGATAAAAACGGGATCATATATCTTTTTCTTTTGTTTCTTTCAGCCACTCTTCGTAACCCTTACCCTTCCAAGGCATATTCCTATCAAACCTATATGGCCAGGGATAGTGTGCCTCACCTGTTTCGCGATCTTTTACTTCACGGATATCTTTAACTGGTTTAGCAGGTGAACCAACTGCAACCGTGTAGTCAGCCACATCCTTGGAAACCATACTACAAGCACCTATCAGGCAATGCTGTCCAATCACCACGCCCGGCAACAATAAGCAATGGGTTGCCACAATGGAATAGTCGCCAACGGTCGGGCCAACACAGATCTCTGATGGAGGTGTCGGGTCATTGGTGAATACTGTGTATGGATAAATCCAACAATAGCTACCAATCTTTGACTCGTGACCAATATGCACATTGCTGTGCATACGTACATAGTCGCCAAAGACTGAATGCCCCTGGATATCACTCAGTGTTCCAACACTACAATGAACACCCATTACTGTCTTTTCTCGGATAGTCACGCGATGTCCCGTCTGGAGGCCTTCTCCAAACTTATTATCTGCATATATAATGGTGTGACTACGAATCAACGAGCTTGCCCCAATGATTGTTTTGGGGTTTTCATAGGTGTCAGACTGGTAATAATAGTCATTCAGCGGCTCACCAATCACACAATCATTGCAGATAATGGTGTTATCACCAATCTCCACATTGTCGTAAATTATCGTGTTGTCGCCTATCTTGACGTTCTTTCCAATTTTTGCCGTAGGACTAATTCGAACATTCGTCCCACTAAACTTGTCAAGTTTCATATATATTATGCTTTTCCTACTATAAACACCTAATTCGTTGTTGCAGACCCGCCAATATTCAGCATCATACCATTCTTAGTACCTTCACTTGATATTTTCTAGTCTTACCTGTCTCCAGTTTATACATGTCAACAAACATACGTGCGCCAGAAGAACCTATCGGATGACCGCATCCAATCAAGCCTGACGAGTCTGATACAATCAGATGACTTGTGATGCTATCTGCTTTCATAGACTTACCGAATATTGCCGACACATTCGTGCCCATGGTCCCGTCGGTTCCCACCACAGTGACAGTTTTAATCTTCAAATTTATTTTGGTTTCTTTGGGTTATGTCTACTTTTAGTATACTTTTGATATCACATCATCCATATACAGTTGTGCGGCTTTTTCATCCGTCAGTCTTCTTGCTGTTTGAAGTGCATTATCTGAAATTCGCTGTCGTTCAGTTTGCGAAAGACTCTTAATGCGAATAATAATTTGTGCTAATTCTTCAGCATTGCTAGCCTCACATAGGAATCCATTTTCACCATCAATAATCACACCATCAAAACCTTCATTTTTTGATGCCACAGTAATACAACCACGAGCCATTGACTCCAAATAGACTAGTCCATAAGCTTCTCCCTTACTAATCATGATAAAACAATCTGCGATATCATACTTTTCTTTGATATTATCACGTGGTATCCGACCTAACACGCTAACACAATTGTCAAGTTCCTCACGTTTTACTCTTTCTTGAAGGGTTTGTTTTAGATTTCCATCTCCTATAAAATTTACGTGAAAATCTTTATGGGGATATGCTTGTAACAAAGCATCCAGGACCTTTGTCGGATACTTTCTATCTATCATTTCTCCTACAAAAACGAACTCAGATACTTTTTCTCTAACTGCCCTACTCTCTTTCAAAAGATAACTATCCGGAATACCGGAATAACAAATAAATGATTTATCTGGCTGTCCGTATTTCTCAGAAAATAGTTCTCGCAGATGTTTAAAACGAAATCCCCACACATCCACAATATCCATATAAAAAGTCAACTTTTTCCCATACACAGACTTTAATTGATCAATTTCTTCAGGCAAATGAAGGACTTCACAAGTTTTACAATTTGGATATAACTGCTTCAGCTCAAATAATAACTCAAGCTGTGGGTTCGGAAAATGACCAATAATAATATCGGGTTTAAAGCCACTCTTTTTATTATCATCAATTATTATTTTAACAGCATCTATTATAGAATGTTTTGTGAATGCACAATGTGGGATAGGTTTGAAAACTGGTATTCTACAAATAGACACATCATCCATCTCATAGTGTGTTATATGTTCTTCTCGTTGAGTATAGACAACAGCTGAAGTTTTTGCCGCAATTTTCTTCTGAGCAATTTTTGCAAACCAATAAAAAAATCGAGGATAAATAGCTTGAATATGTACAGCTTTTACATTATACCCTTGTTTCACCCACTCCCTCGTAAAAAAATGACAAACATATGTACCAATATTCCCCTCGGGGCGTGGATAAATTGTAGATATTAAAAGTATGTTCATTGAAAAATTTCAAATTAAGTATAAGTTAGGATAAGAATGTTCTAACTAATAATATATTTCTTTTCTTCTTTATTTTTCTTTCTCAACTCAAAAAAAGATTTAGACCATCTTGTACAACCAATAAATGGGTTCTGTCGATATGCAATTATCATTTTTAACAACCGATACTTCTGCAGTAGAGAAAAAGACCTTGCCTCATATAGACATCTCATAATAGATCGTTGATACTTCCTCAAACCATTTTGTTTTAAAAAACTATTACAATGTAACGTAGCATATAACCTCGCACTTATCACATCATAATCTCTACGTTGGGTTAAGGATCCTCTATTTACAGTTGCAATGTATGTAATTACATCAACAGCCTCAATTGTTTTTGCATAAAAACCGCTTGTAATAGAAAAGAAAACATCATTACTAGCTCTAATTTCATCAAAACGTAAAGAATGACGATTGACTAAATTATGATTTATCATCTTACAGCATGGCGATGAAAAACCATATCGGAGAATGGAATCATTTGCTACTCCTATACAATAATCATGTACCATTTTTGCATACTCATAACCTCTTTGACTAACTTCACCTGTGTCTTCATATACCCCCCCCATACCCGTATAAATAATCTCAGCATTAGAGTTTAACTTACTATAAAAGATGTCAAATGCTTCTCTTGAAAAAAAATCATCCGCATCAGCAAAAAGCAACCAACGGCCACGTGCTGCAAGAATTCCGACATTACGGCTTCCCCCTGCATGCCGTGAAGAATCCGAGTGAAGAAGAACAATGTTTCGTTCTGAATTTATTTCCTCTCTATTTATTGGGTCTTGACTATTATCAACTATAATTATTTCCACACCATCCTTTTCCGGGATTGACTTTATTAGTTTAGGGAGATATTTAATAGCACCACGCCAAGTGGGGACTATTACTGAAAAATCCTTAGTATATATCATTATAGGAAATTAATTGAATCTCATCATTCATTAGGGCTTTTTTTGCATAGACCGACTCCATCTCTTTTCTATAAATGAGAGCAGAATGCCCAGGATGGCACATTAACTCAACTATACTCTCACTATATTGAATTCCATATTTTAGGTAGTCATTATATGAATAGAAAGCATTTGTTGTAATAAACCTAGTAGAATAGAATCTATTGACTAAAAGTTGTTGCAACCAAAGCGCTATATGTCTTCTGGATCTCCATGTTTGAAAAGACTCCTCTATTCTAACTTTATGAATTCCACGAGTCTGCAAGACATCAGCAATAATATCTTTGAGAGGATATATAGTATGAATATGGTGATGACTATCTGCATGAGAGATCTTAAAGCCAAGGGACGAAACAACATCTATCTGTGCGTTCAATTCTTCTTTTATTGAACGCCTCACATCAGCATCTTTAAAGTTCTTAATATGAAAAATTGCCTTACGTATAAATCGGCCATTCTCATCAGTCAAACCTGCTTTATATAGAGATTCACTCTTGGTCAAAGAATCAAACTCAGAAAGACATAAATGAATGCCATAACTAACTTCCGGATGATCCGCAGAAAACTTTTCAACTTCTTTTAAACACAATCCGTTGGCCATAACAGTAGTAGAACTTATTACACCATTAGTTATAGCTGCTTTTATTTCTGAAGTTACTTCTTCATTTATGCCAAAATCATCAGCATTAATAATTATTTTTTTCATCATTATCTATTCTCCAACACCTTAATAACTTTCGCGGGAACTCCTGCTACTATTGTCCATGCGGGTACATCCTTTGTCACCAAGGCACCGGCACCCACAATTGCACCTTCACCAATTGTAACTCCAGGCATAATAATAGCTCCTGTACTTATCGATGCACCTTTTCTAATGACAACCGAACGCGGCTTTTGAGGACAATCCTTATATCTATCTCCAATATGATAATCATCCATCACTCGACGATGACATAATATAAGAGACCTATTTATAAGCCAAACATCATCTTCAACCGTCAAATATTTAGCGTACATAACATCGAGAAAAACCTCCCATCCAATACACACATTTTTCCCAACTTTAGCACCGCACCAGCGCCAGATGACAGGTCGCAGACCGGGTATAATCCAACATAATACTGAATGTTTGGCTTGTTTACTAAGCCACCAGCGGAAACCATAAAGCAATCTGTTCCCAATATACTTAGGGATTTTTTTTAATCTTCTGAAGGAAACTTTAAACGACATATCTCTTTCTTATAATAGACCTTATTATTATTTCATAGCACAGTAACTATACAATTCATGGTCGATGTATCGACACAGTACAGGTAAAATGGCAAAACCATATAACCAAGTTCCAGAACCGAAGGAATTTTTATAAAAAAGCATTCCAACCAATGATGCTATTGAACACAAATACATTATCTTAGAATAGTTCATAGATTTAGAGACTGCCTTTACATGTATCACAAATAAAATAACAAATGTGGAGAAAAAGATAATGCCCATACATGCCAACTGGTCCCAAATCCATGTATGCATTGAAATTAATTCAGAACGAGAAGTCCCTAAGAGCGGTTCATCAAAAAACAATTCTTTTGATTGTGTATAAAGGCCTTGCCTTAACTCCAAATCACCGTCAGCATCTCCATAAGTATAACTATCTTTTATTTCTTGAATTTTTTTATAGTTGCTACTGCCAGGATCCAATACTTCTTGAGAGAAAGTAAGTATTGGTACCATAATATTTGAAGACAATATAAATACACTCAAAAAAGTAAAAAACAAAATTTTGAGGACACTCTTTGTATCTAACTTTTTAAAATTAAAAGTAAAACCAACAATAATCATAATCAAAGACAACACCAAAGGTGTAGTTGCATTTGATTTATACACTATGAATAAAAGCATGAAAATGACGAATGCATAAAAAAGAAACTTTTTTTTCTTATGATAAAACTTTCTACAAAACAAAATCAATGGTGCAAAAATAAATGGCAACCCATGAATGGTTTCGTACGAAATAATCCAATAATATACCATTTTCTCGTTATCATCTATGCCGAAGGTGTTGGCTCCTCGGATAATATTTGGATTAATCAACAACTGCGGTATAGATATGACAATCATTATCATATTGGTTATCAAAACCGTTAGCAAAACCGTTTTAGTATACTTATAATTTAAATCAAACTTAAATGTGTATTCTGTGATTATCAATGCAGACAACATCTGCATTGACGGAACAATTACTTTTGCAATACTATCATAATAACTGTTTCCTCTCAAATATACAAGGAACACGGCCGCTGTATAAACTAACAAAGCCAATACTGTCTTTTTCGACAATAATTCAGGGAATAAAACAATCGCTATGAATACGAAAAACACAAAATTTACCACTCCCCTGATGTGAACAAAATAATCATAAGGAGGAAATGACTGGGTAATTAAAAACCAAATAGTTACTATTTTGAAAATTAGGTGCTTCTTCATCTTTCTCTATTCTTCTAAGTACTAGGTGACTATTCGGCATATGATTTATAATAGTCATCCCATTTAGGCGCCCAGTAATCATAGCCTGCATTTTCGAAGTTTTTCTTCCAGTTAGGATCAACCTGTAGTGGCTTAGAGAAGTACGCCTCTTTGATAGCTTCACTTAGTGATTCCATCGATTTTACAGGATAATAAGGTAGCGATGAGCATCCCTCCAAATCATCGTATTTAAGCCACTCACCAAGCATAACCTTCTTATCCAAAAATATATATTCCTTCAGCACTCCACTGTTTGAATCAGAATCGGCTACAAAAACGAACATATCTGCAGCCATCATTAAACAATACAATTCATCCAACTCCATATATTTATCAAAGAAGATGGCATTCAAACCATTGTCTTTAATATAGTTTTTCAGTTTATTCAAATATTCTGTTGTATAGCCATACGTTATTTGCACCAATATCATAATTGGTTCGGGTATATCATCTTTTATCTTCTTAATAGCATCGAACATCTGGATATGATTGGCTCTTGGATTCCCATTATATCCGCAAACGATACCATAATATCCTTTAATACCAATTTTCACTTTGGCATCTTCTTTGGAAAAAGTATTCTTGTGGTTTTTAAAATAATCAGCTGTTTCTGATGCTATAGTAAGTTTTACAATCTTTTCTTCAGGCACGCCAAACATTTTCTGATAATCCCTTGTAAATTTATTACCCAATCCAGTTAGATTATCTGCCACATTATATAAACCTCCTATAAAAAACTTTTCCAAAGCATTTAACTGGTAAACATCGCTTCCCCATGGTGTAAGAAGCAAATTCTTACACATTCTTTTATAAATTTGGGCGCCTATGGCAATATACATATTTGGGAAGTGGATATTAATTACATCATATTGCTTTTCCAAAGCCATCAATCTCAATTGTCGCTTTACAAAGAAATAGTTGTATATAAGTCTTATCACTTTATTATGGCACTTTTCCGGTCGCAATAGATTAATGTAACTTATAGTGCCTACATTCTCTAAAATATCACTTGGTACTTCGGTATCTGAACTACACGTTACCAAAATATCAATTTGAGCATCATTATTAAATTGTTTCAGCCGACGTATGAATCGGCGTATATGCTTTGAAAAGCCTGGATGGACTATTAAAAGCTTATATTTATTCTTATTCGACATGATTTCAAAACGTACAAAGGTTAAAGTTGTTCGTACAGTAGAATAAAGGCTTCTGCGTATTCAACACCGGCTCTCGACCCACGGTATCTTCCTAAAGCTTTAATAGAACTTAAACTCCGAGGATAAGGCGACTCCATAACTTCATTCTTAAATAAACTCATTATATGCAGTTTTTGTTCCATATAGTCCGTTATATCAATAAAGACATTAGGTACAAATGAATTAGCAGGACTTGATACAGCAAATTCGGTTTCCGACAATGCTTCAAACATTAACACACGTTTCACATAGGGTCTACGAAAACTCTTCAGACAACTATAAACTGCAGAGAAAGCTACTCTATGGTCTGAATGCACATCATTTTGATACATCATATAGACAATTTCAGGCCTAATTTCATCTAACTTTTCACCTATGAGAGTAACGATTGCACCCAAATCCATCCTATCTAACATTGTTGTTGGAATACCCAAATCCACGACTTTATCGAACTGATATTCCTTAGCCACTTGATTAACTATCATATCTCTCCCATTGGCAGCATTTTCATTCCATCTTCCTGATGGGTGATTGCGAATCCCAGTTAAAATAAGCCACGTTATCTCATCCCCTGCTTTTTTATGCTTTAATATCGTACCTCCACAACCTAAAGTTTCATCGTCGGGATGGACTGCAACAAATAACACCTTTTTCATATCTTTATTCATTATTAGAGTACATTAATCATTCGCAGATATTCTTTCCATTCACCCATATCTTTCCAACTCTGTTCACTTACAGGGAAACAGCCCACACGACCGCCACGCGCCTGTACCTTTTCCATCAAATGGGTTATATGAAAGAACTCGCCTTCTGGAATCTCGTTTATTAGTTCTGGGTTTAAGATATATACGCCAGTGTTCACTTGAAAGGTTTGCTCGGGTTTTTCTTTTAATGCCGTCATCAAACCATCTGCACCAGTCTCAATCACTCCGTATGGGATTTTGAAACTCTTCACCATGGTTACTATTGTCATATCATTGTTGTTGTTTACATGGTAGTCCCACACGTCACGATAATCTTGTTCATTGATACTATCGCAGTTAGACACAAAAAAAGGAGTGTTGATTTCCCCTTTCAACAAACTCACACTACCGATGGTGCCAAGGGGCTTATCTTCCATAAAGAATTCTATATCGTACTTATGGTCGAGTTGACTCAGATAGTATTTCATCATATCAGCTTTGTAGTTGATAGACATATAAAACTTATGACAGCCAATACCTTCAAACTGATCCATAATGACTTCGAGGATAGTTTTGTCTCCTACTGGTACCAATGGTTTTGGTATCACATTGGTGATGGGTTTTAGGCGAGTACCCTTACCACCAGCCATAATAACAACTGGTAAATCAATTTTGGGTCGATTTACGGTCATTTCGCCTTCAAAGAGATCTTTCCAGAAAATGACATCTTCTATTCTTCCCTTATCATCAATGACTGGCATGAACTCTGCCATCTCTCTTCTCACTGTCTCTTTTACCACGTCCAAATCATCGTGAACTGACGCTGCTGTAGTATTCTTTCGAAGGATTGGCTCAATTGGACTTTCAAGTGGTACTCCTCTAATAATAGCACGTTGAATGTCACCAATACTTACCAAACCGAAATATAGCCCATCTTTCATCACTATGAGCAGTCGATGCTCTGTAGCATCCATTCGGTGAAGCGCGCTCAGTAAAGAATCTCTATACTCTAACGATATGGCCTCTATACTCTTTACCATAATACCTGTTTATCTTTATTCTATCTGACAATTTCTAATATGTTCAAAACATCCTTACAACTATTTTCGAATCTTTCTTTATCATCTGCATCTAATTCCAATTCTATTATCTTTTCCACGCCATTCTTTCCCAGAATCACCGGTACTCCAAGATATATATCATTACAACCATATTCGCCATCAACATACGCACATGATGTAAACACTCTCCGTTGATCGCAAATCACGGCCTCCACCATTTCACAGACAGCAGCCCCCGCTGCATACCAGCCAGAACGTCCAAGATAATTGATGATTTCCTCACCTCCAAACTGTGTTCTATGAATGGCTTCCTGTACTTTATCTTCACTCAACAGGTTCCTAATGGGTATGCCTCCAATGGTGGTATATCTAGGCATAGGTACCATACTCTTTCCATGGCCACCGAGAATAAGGGCCTGGATGTCTTTGGTTGAGACATTCAAAGCCTCAGCGATGAAGGATTTGTACCGAGCAACATCTAACTGTCCACTCATACCAAGCACCCTATTAGATGGAAACCCGCTACTTTTCCAAGCACAGTAGCAGAGAACATCCAACGGATTACTCACTACTATTATTACAGCGTCAGGTGAATACTTGGCAACCTGTTTGCTAACTTCTTTAACAATTGCAGCATTGGTTGCAATCAGGTCGCTTCGTTCCATTCCAGGTTTACGAGTGATGCCAGAGGTTATTACTACCACATCCGAATCTGCTGTAGCAGGATAATCAGCCGTATAGCCTTTTACCAAAGTATCAAATCGTTTAAGTGCAGCACTTTGGCGTAAATCAAGAGCCTTGCCTTCCGCCAGTCCGGGTTTGACATCTACAATTACGATTTCGTTAACAAAATCACGGTCGGCCAAGCACGTTGCACATGACGCGCCAACTTCGCCTGCTCCTATAATTGATATTTTACTCAAAACTAACTCCTTTCGTGTATAATATTTATTTTGAACCGACCGTTATTATTTTCTTAGCTGGATTACCAAACATTCTTGTATTTGGCATAACGTCTCTTATCACAACAGAACCAATGCCCACGAAAGAATTCTTGCCAATATGGGTCCATTCTTTAGTGGAAACATGGGGTGCTATCCACACGTCATCTTCTATTGTATTTGAACCACCGATTGACGTGCAGCCTGCAATAATAACATTTTCACCAATAACACTATTGTGCGCTATTTTACAATAACTATCGATTTTGGTATAACTCCCCACTGTCGTATTTGACAAGGCCCCTCTGTCTATTGTAACAAATGTTCCTAATTCAACCTCGTCTCCTATTTTTAATCCACCTATCTGCGGGAATTTAACCCAGTGTCCCTCTTCATCTTTTTCAAATCCGAAACCGCATCCGCCTAAAGACACATGGTTTGCCACGACGCATCTTTTACCAATTTGAACACCATCATATATTCTCACATGAGAGCCAATAACAGTACCATCACCAATAACGGCTTTCCCTATAACTGCATAAGCATCAATTGAAACATTTTTGCCAATGATTGCCTCTTTATCAATTATAGCAGTCGGATGAATCTCGAATTTAGGACTTTGGACAAAAAAGCTATTTCCGATTTTTACAACTGCTTTTCTTGGATTTTCAACATAGATCAATGTCTTTCCTTGTTCTTTTATTATTTCACTACATTCAACCTCTGGATCAACGAGTATTGTCGAAGCAATTGATTGTTCCACTATAGCCTGTTTTGATGTATTAGAGGCACTAACCCAATCTAGGGTTGTTGTTGTCGTTAGTTTAGAATCTGCAAGATTGTCAATGAATTTATCGTCTATTCTACCTGCTACCCGTATAACCATCTCTCCTAAACATTCTATTACGTTCGATAATAAAACCTTTTTCATCATATGAGAATTAAAAACACATCAAATAATATTTACGATACGCGATAAGGTGGTAATAAGATCATAACCGTCCCATACAAGGGTAAAGTCCATAGACTTACCCAGTGGTACGAAGCGATCAACACCCTGCGGATGGTCTTCGTTTACGAAACGGACTATTTCTTCACTTGTGAGACCATAGTAAGTGACTGTCTGGCTCTTAATGGTGGCTATTGGCAGCAGGTCGGTAAGCGATTTGGCATCATACTCATAGAAGTAACCACTGTTGAAACGGTAATCCATCAAAACAGAATTCAGGCTGTCCACTTGGATGCGAGTCAGCAACGGCTGCTCAACCGTCACTTTACCCAAATTCAAGTTGGCGGCTGCCTTATAAAGTGCATTTATCTTACCAATTGTCTGAACGGGGGCAATGTTGTAATGCTCTTTAGTGTAGCCCAACACCTTCTTCCAGAAGAGTTCCTTGCCTTCGGCCTTCTTCTCTCCCACCCACACAATGATACGCGGTGCAGTACAAGCATTTTGGTCGGAGAAATAGGTGTCGTTATAGAAATTTTGCACCACCTTGTCCTGATCATCGGCAGCAAGGAATGCATCAGCATTCAACACTGAGAAGCTGTAGCGGTCGGCAAAGTTCACCTCGTTGGCACGGGGCTGCAACGGACTCTGACGAATCTCGGCAATGGTGGCATCGCCACCCCAAACCACACGGCTCTGACACATACCAGAGAATAGGTCGGTAATCTCTTTGATAGGCGGGTATTTCACAAAGCAAATATAAGGAGCCATATCCTTATGCGTAGTTTCCAACAACTCACGCACACAGTCGCTGATAATCTGCACCTGCGGAAAATCTTTGGCAGGCAGACGCACAATGTTGGCATTGCCCGCCAGCAAAGCTGCTGCAAAACTGAAAGCGCAGTTCACCGGCACATTGCTCGGGGTGCTGTGGAACACGATGCCTCGACCCAAACGACGCTCCAAATCGCGATAGTTTTCCTTCTCTTTCAGTAAGGCACCCTTGCGACACCAGAAACCGAAAGTCATCACATCGGAATACTGTCGTCCACGTTGCATTACCAACTTGGAAAGGTCGTTGAAGAATGAGATAACAGGCTCGGCAAACGGAGGCAAGGCAGCCACTTTGGGCATCTGCTCAATGGTCTTGTCATCACCAATCACAAACTCCAATCCGGTGAGCTTGCCAAACTTGGCAGCATAAGTATCTGAGCAACCACGGATTTCGGCATTCTTGATACGACCGATGATGTGGAAGTATTTGCCTTTACGTCCGCAGGGGCAGTCATCCTCACCCACAATATAGCCCTCATCTTCTGTAAGCAACACATGGCCAGGATAGCTCTTCGGCAACACAGAAACCACCTCAATGATTCCCTTTTCACCATTCTTGGCCACAGAGAAATCGTGCGGATTGCGGATAATGACATCGGAGAAGTTGGAGGCATGCAGGTGGCCGTGTTCGCATTCTATGTAGATAGTGCCAGTTTGCTCCACCATACCGTAATAGTCGTGCACATTCTCCACCTTGATGCCGCAAACATCGTTCAGGCACTGTTTGAACTGAGCCGTGGAAACCGATTCGGCCACCAGTTTCTTCCAGCCGCCGCCGTGAATCAGCACACCCTTTGACAGGTCTGGTCTATAGTCACTCTCCAACAACTTCTTGTAGAAATGCTGCCAAATCATAAAGGTGAAGCCGAAAAGGAAGATGGTTTCGTCCTTATGCTCTTCGAGGAATGCTTTCAAGCCTTCCACATCCAGCTCCATATTCTCGTCCAAGGCATACATACGCTTGCTGCCAAACATAGAGAAGCCCAAAATGCCAGCGCCACGGGCGGAGAACATATTGCGGTCTTTCACCACATTGCTGGAGTCTAGAATAATCATTGGCACACGCTTGTTGCCAAGCAAAGAGGCCACAATTTTGGTCAAAGTCTTAGTCTGGTTGGCTGAAGTCTCACGGTCCAGATAAATCTTGGAGGTTTTCTGACCTGTGGTGCCAGAGGAAGTCATGGTTTTCACCACCTCATCTTCGGCCACACTGCGCAACGTCAAGTCCTTAAACAGGCTCACCGGCAAGTAGGGTAAATCCTCATAATGCTGAATCTTATTGAGGTCAACTCCAGTACCATCCAGCATCTTGCGATACTCCTCGCTATGCTCATAATGGTATTTGGACAGGTTCAGCAGATACTCATCTAAAATTCTATGTTTATCCTCCTTTCCTATGGAATAAGGAGCTATTTCCAACAATTCTTCCAGCGTCATATAATAAAGTTTAAAGTTTAACGATTAAAGGTTAACGGATAAAAAACCATCAATTAATCATAGCCTGCATAGCAGGGTAGTCAAGTTTGCCAGAGCTCTTTATAGGGATGGCATCAATCACACGTACTTCAAATGCTTTGTTATTCAAGCCTGTCTTTTCTACCAGCAATTTAACAACCAGCTCTTCCAAGCCTTGTTCGGTCACAAAAATGGTAATCTTATCATCCACCCCCACACAAGCACAGCTGGTGGTTACATTGCTCTTTACTATCTGCTCTGTGGCATCCAAGTTACAGCGGTTACCCCATACTTTAACAAACCGTTTCATACGACCTGTGATATAGTAATAACCATCAGCATCTCGTCTAGCAACGTCTCCCGTATGCAACACCCCGTGGTTCTCGTCACCTTCTGCCAAATCTGCACGGCATTCTGCATAACCAAGGCTAACGTTAGGTCCTTCATAAACCAGTTCGCCATCCACATCAGGTTCTTCAATGGTGTTGCCGTTCACGTCAATCAACGAGAACGTGCCACGAGGAATAGCAATACCAATGCTGGCGTATTTGTCCAACGAATGTTCCAGTGGCAGATAACTCATACGGGCTGTTGCTTCCGTTTGGCCATACATCACAAAGAAACGCTTGCCTTTACTTTGAGCCCATTCAATGTACTCTTTCGCCATGTCCTTATTCAACTTGCCTCCAGCCTGCGTCATCGTTTTCAAATACGGAAGTTCCATCCGCATAAAACGCAACATCTTTAGCATTTCGTAGGTATAAGGAACACCTGCAATGGAAGTAGCCTTCTGATCTTTCAGGAAGTTCCAGAATTCACGTTGTGCCACAGTGCCTTCGGTGAGCAACAAGGTAGCACCCTTGATGAGGTGGCTATTGATAACCGACACGCCATAGCTGTAATAAGACGGCAGTGTGGTTACCGGACGCTCGTGCTCATCGATCTCCAGATATTCGGCTATGGACTCCGCATTGGCCAACACATTTTTAGCTGAAAGGCGCACAAACTTTGGTGAGCCTGTACTGCCCGAAGTGGTGAGGCAAAGCGCCAATTCCGGATTGATTTCCGGTTTTACGACCTCCACTTCGTAGTTCATCTTCTGCAAAGAGTAGGATGCATACTTATAAATGGTCTCTCCACAAATCTCTTTGACTTTCTCATTTTCTGCCCAGATGTATTCTGGCTGATAGATAGTCATCAGGTTTTGCAACACTGATATGTCTTTGCTGCCATCCAGCAGCACAATGGGAATATGATGCTCCATACAGGCCACATAGCCCACCAGCGAGCCGATTCTGTTCTCGCAAAGGCAGAAGAGCAAGCTTTTTTTATCAGGCACTGCATTGGCAAACGCCTGGGTTACTCCAATCAAATCGGAATAGGTCAGCCATTCACCCTTATCGGTAATGACGGCTGTGTTTTGCTTATATTTATCTAAATTGAACATGTATATGATTATTTTCAATTATTTCTTTCAAAGCGAATGGGGCGCCGTGCCCTGGCAGAATCGTCATATCAGGCGAAATCAGTTGGTTTAGAAAAGGAAGTGTTTTGTTAAGGTAATCTTCCTTATTGCTTCCTGGGAAACGTATAATTATAGGCAGTTCTTTCAGCAATGAATCTCCTGTAAAAGCATACTGGTCATCTAGTATAATCAAGCTGCTTCCTTGGGAATGACCCGGGATGTGGTAAAACAGAAAGGTGTAGTTATGCCAATTGATTGTATATTCTTCATCGAATGTTATATCTGCGTAATACTGTCTTGGAACAAAGGACTTCTTAAAATCCTCATAAACATGTGTACCATTGATATGGTCTTCTTCGCCAAGGATAAAGGCAATCAATGTAGGACGCAGGTATTGTCTTCTGGCAATGTATTCCGCAGCTTTTTGCTGACAAATCAGCATACTTTCAAACTGCTCTTGATACCAATAAACGCCAGTAGTATGATCGTGATGCTCGTGCGTGAGAAAGATGGTAACTCTCTTAATTCCATTGTTCTTTAATAGTTCTGTGAGTTCTTCGTTCTTGTGGGGATCAATAATCAGTGCCTCGTCTTCTGCTAAGAGTACATACATATTAGAATTGATGTGCTCATATACAGAGTGCAACAATGTTATCCCTCCCAAACAAATCTCATCCAACATCACAAAATGTTTAGTTTGTTCTCAATACTAAAAGCAATCTGCTCTGGTGTTAATCCCGCCTGTTCTACCAAATAGGTGTAATCTCCTACTGGCATAAAGTGGTCTTGTACACCAATCTTCATCAAAACGGAAGTATGGCTTTGTTCTGACAACACATCTGCAATGGCGGTTCCAAGACCACCAACCACATTGTGCTCTTCAACAGAAACCATAAGCTTCTTCCCGCAATTGTTTTGTATTACCTCTTTGTCAATTGGTTTAATGGTATGAACATCTATCACAGTAGCAGAAATCCCTTTTTCTGATAATAAATCTGCGACCTTTAAGGCATTATTCACCATCAACCCCGTAGCAAAGATGGCTATATCATCACCTTCTCGTAATGTAACCGCTTTTCCAATTGCTAATTCATAATCTTCTTTATACACTATCGGAGTATTCAGGCTTCCCGAAATCCTTAGATAAACAGGACCATCCACTTTTAGTGCTGCATCAAACAATTTCACCGCCTCACCTGCATCAGCCGGGGAAAGAACAGTCATATTGGGGATGGAGCGCATCAAAGCCATATCTTCAATGGCATAGTGCGTATTACCAAAGAATGTCAAAGAAAAACCGGAATTGATACCTACACACATCACCTTGCCTCCCATATAGCCCAGGTATTGGCGCACCTGTTCAAAGCTCCGCATAGAGATAAAACAAGCCTGTGCTACGGCAATGGTCTTGAACCCTTCTGAATCCAACCCTGCAGCAACACCTAGTAGGTTTTGTTCTGCTATACCCACATTATAGAAGTTCTCAGGATAGGTCTTTTTGAAACGGTCAAGTCCTGCAACAACTGACATATCAGCAGAAAGCACCTTAAACGGATAGTTTTCAACTTGCTCCATCAATTCCATACCAAAGATGGAACCACTTTGACCTAAACGATAATATGCACGTGAATTGAATTTATTCATGGCTCACCTCCTCCATTGCTTGTTCATACTGGACTTGTGATAACGTTCCGTGGTGCCACTGCTGTAGGTTCTCCATAAAGGAAACGCCCTTACCTTTGACAGTATGAGCAACAATAACCAAAGGATAATCCATACTCTTAAATTTATATGCATTAAGTATATCCTTCTCAGAATGGCCATCCACTGATATCACTTTGCAACCAAAGCCTTCAAACTTCTTTTCCAGTGGCGAGTGATCCATCACATCCTTGGTATAACCATCAGATTGTAGACCATTGCAGTCAACAATGAAAGTCAGGTTATCCAGATGGTAGTTTACAGCAGACATCACAGCTTCCCACACCAATCCTTCATCGCATTCGCCATCCCCAAGGAGCACAAAGATTCTGTTATTAATACCCTTGGATTTGCAAGCCAAGGCTACACCTACGGCATAGGATATTCCAAGGCTCAGGCTACCGCCAGAGAATTCTATCCCTTTTGAGATGTTTTTCTTGGCGTGAGCAAATAGCGTAGTACCGTTTTGCTCGAATGACTCTGCATCCTCCTTGGTGATGATTCCTACAGACTCCAATACACAATACAAAGCCAAAGCCGCATGGCCTTTGCTCAGTATCAAACGGTCGCGAGCTTCATCATCCGGATTGAAGTTAAATCCAGAATGATATAATGTGTTTAGAATCTCTACGGCAGACAAACTGCCACCAAGATGCGAACCATTGGAGCCTGCCTTGAAGGCAAGCTCCAAGATCCGCTTTCTTATTTCCTTACATTCCGCCATCTACTCGAAGTATTTGACCTGTGATATAAGAACTTAAATCTGATGCTAGGAATAGTGCCGCATTGGCAATATCCACGGGCTCACCCGCACGCTGGCTGTCAGTTGCCATAACAGTCTCGTTGATGACATCTTCCGTCATGCTGCTAAGCATATCAGTCTGGGTGATACCAGGAGCGATACAGTTCACACGGATACCCTTAGGGCCAAGTTCCTCAGCCATAGATTTGGATGCGCACCATACAGATGCCTTGGTGGCGCCATAGATAGAACGGCCAGAGTTGCCGTCAATGGCAGCAGTAGAAGAGATATTCACAACTGAGCCCTGTCCTGCACGAAGCATCAATTTGATAACATACTGTGAGAAGAGATAAGGAGAAGTGAAGTTAATATCAAACGATTCCTTAATCTTATCCTCATTTGACATCTGGAATAAGGCATTGTAGGTAATACCCGCATTGTTCACCAGAACGTCAATGGGTTTCTTCTCAGCCATAATGGACTTGAAGGCATCCTTCATCGCATTGCGGTCGGTCAGCTCAAAATAGACGGGTTTCACCTCAACGCCATACTTCTCTGAAAGTTCCTTGCAATAAACGTCCATTTCGGGAGTCTGCTTGCGAGCGCAAGCCCATACGTTTGCACCATTGGCAGCAAAGACTTCAACAATCTTGTGCCCAATGCCACGTGCCGTCCCGGTCACAATGGCATTCTTTCCTTCTAAAAGTTTCTTGCTCATCACTTGATTCCTCCATCTATTCTGATTGTTTGACCTGTGATGTGACGCGAAAGATCTGAGCAAAGGAAAGCAATGGTGCTGGCCACCTCTGAAGGTTTACCCAGACGCTTGATGTCCATTGTCTTTATCTTCTCGTCAATAACTTCTTGCGGCACAACCTTGTTCATATCCGTGTCAATGACACCAGGAGCAATGGCATTCACACGAATACCCTTGCTGGCCAGCTCCTTCGACATCGTCTTCATAGCACCAATCAAAGCCGCTTTGCTGGAGCCGTAAGCCAACTGGCCAGAGTTACCATCGATTGCGGAAATGGAGCTAACAAAAACCACACTGCTCGGATTGGGGTTGCGAAGCATCAGTTTCGTAATATACTGAGAGAAGAGAATCTGGGAGAAGAAGTTCACTTCGAACACCAGTTTCATAGTATCCATCGACACCATGTGGAAGATGGCGTCTCTTGCCATACCGGCAATGTTCACCAGAGCATCCACCAGCTGTTTGTCTGACTGAATGGTTTTCACTGCAGCCTTGATGGCATCAGCGTCTGTCAAGTCGAAATAGACTGGCTTCACCCACACGCCATACTTTGCCTCTAATTCCTTGCAATAGGCTTCGAAAGCATCATCTTTACGTTGAGCGCAAGCCCAGACATTGGCACCGTTGGAAACGAAATACTCCAACGTTGCCTTGCCGATGCCTTGAAGGGTGCCGGTGATAACCGTATTTTTCCCTGTAAGCATATTCTTAGTCAAATTTTACGTCGTACTTTTCTTTAAGAATTTCCATACCCTTCTCGAATGAAGAGAGATCGATGATGTCATCAGTCTCCATCATGATGTCGAAGGCATCCTCGAGCTGGGCAATGAGATTCATGTGACCAACCGAATCCCAAAGCGGAACATCTTGATACTTTAAACCTGCGAGTTTGTCGTTAGTGAGATTGAAGGACTCACAAAATGCCTGCTGATACTTTTCTAAATTTGTCATAATATTAAATTTTAAATTAATAAATAATGATTTCAGGACATACAATATTATCTGTTACAAAATGAACGGAGCACCATGATAAACCGGTTCCGAATGCACAAGCGACAGATTCCATACGCTTTGAAGAATATTCCTCCTGACACTGAGTAACAAGTGTAAGCGGTATGGAAGCACTGGCAGTATTACCATAATCCTTCATACTGAAAGGAACACGACTTTCATCGATTCTCATTTTTTTTCTAATTCTGTCAACCATATAGTGGTTAGCCTGATGGAACAAGTACTTATCCATTGCCTGCAAATCAAGATTGAAATGATTGCAAAGTTCTTTCAAGCTTTTGGGTACTTGCGTAATACCGAATACGAATACATCCATACCCTTCATTTTTCCATCAATTCCACGACGTTTGATGTTTGTGCCATATTCCACGTATTGAAGTGCTTCCTCTGTAATGGGATGCACCGTCCCTCCATACTCACGAATAATAGCGTCAAAATCTTTTCCTCTAGCGCCAAAATGGAATTGAATAGGAGGAGCCATTTCATCGTATTCTAAAGCCGTTACAGAACATCCATCGCCAAATATTGGACGCACTTCTTTATCAAGTGGAGAATTATGAGTAAAAGGCAGGTCGCCTGTGAAAAGAAGCGCCCTTTTCATAGTTCCTTGATTAACCACAGATCCCAGACTACTCAAACCCAAAACCCATCCTGGACAACCCTGATTAATATCAGTAATATAGCAATCCTCGGATAATCCAAGCTTATGCTGGATGATATAGGCCGTAGGTGGTTCGGGATAGTCTGGTGATAGTGAAACCAAACTAATTGCATCTACACTATCTTTATCCCATCCAAGTCTTTCAAGAAGAATCTCACCTGCTTTAGTACACAGGTCGGACAACACAACGCCATCATCGACCAAATGTTTTCTTTCTATTCCTGTCTGCTCAATTACTTTTTCCGCTTCGCCTGGAATAAATACAGGTAAATCAGCATTCTCCTCTATTCTAGGAGGCACGCACGCTGCTATTCCAACTATTCTAACGTTTTTAATTTCTAAAAATGCCATATTATAAATTAATGGTTTACAGTGTATCCTCCATCAACCACTATGGATGTTCCAGTTATATATGAAGAAGCATTTGACAAAAGGAAAGCGGTTGTTAAAGCAATCTCTTCAGGTTTCCCATAACGTTTTAAAAGATACTTTTCAACATCATTTTTTATATCTTCCTCAGTAAGAGAGTCCATATCTATCAGTGGCGTTTCAACCATACCTGGACAAATGCAGTTACATCGTATTTCACGAGGTGCGAATTCTATGGCAGCATATTTCATAAAAGACTCAAGTGCAGCTTTTGTCATACCATAAATAGCATTACCTGGTCCAAAACTTATTGTACCGCCAATAGATGCAGTAAAAACACACGATGAGCCCTTGTTAAGTATTTTTTTCTTAAAAATCATTTTTACAAGTTTTACATGTGACAATGTATTTGTCCGCATCATCAATTCAATATTATTTTCCTGCAAAAACTTTATTGGACCATATGTGACATTAATTCCAACATTACTGGAAATTCCATCTATATTTGATAAAGATTCTATAACACGATGAATTCCATCCTCAGATGCAACATCAGCAAGTATCATTTTGTGATTTTGCCCACAACTGCAATCCAGTTCTTCAAAAGTTTTTTTCAAGCGTTCTTCGTTCCGTGCGGTAATAATCACATTCGCTCCCAGTTTAGAGCATACCAATGCTGTAGCTTGTCCTATTCCAGAAGATGCCCCAGTTACAAGAATTGTTTTATTCTCTAAATTATATGGATTGTAATTCATATCAATAAATTATAACATTAGGAATAATTAGGTTTCTCGATTCAAAATAGACGCTTCCCCATGACAATCCAGTACCGAAACCACAAGCAATTGTCTTAACAGTTCCATTTGTATAATCGTTAGCGCATTGTGATACAATTGTGAGAGGTATACTTGCGCTAGTGGTATTTCCATAATCTTTCAAACTACTTGGGACCTTTGTTAATTCTATCTTTAGTTTCTTTGCTATTTTAGATAACATAAACATGTTAGCTTGGTGAAAAACAAACTTATCTATAGAAATAAGTTCAATGTTTTCCTTTTCAGCTTAACGTTTTATCGATTTTGGTGGTACTGTTATACCAAAACTAAATACACTCATACCATCCATAGCCTCTCCTATAGCATCGGGGGATAGTTTACCTGTTCGTAGGTCAATTTCACGTTGACAAGTCTCTGCTGTATATGGATTTCTTTCTCCTCCGACTGGTCTAATTAAAGAAGCGCCATCACTGCTTCTTGTACCAATATCAAAGCACATCTCTGTTGCACCTTTGTCAAATTCCAATGCTGTTGCGGTCCCACAATCGCCGAACAATGGCCGTTCCTCTCTATATGACTTGTATATACGCTTGGAGATACAATCACCACCAAGTAGCAATACTCGTTTATATGAACCTCCACTTACCATTGAACACATAGCACTCAATGAAATAACCCAGCCCGGGCAACCATGATAAAAGTCATAACAGGCACATTCTTCATTTAATCCTAATGACTTATGTATCTCAAATACTGATGGATGGTTAATGTAATCGGATGTCTGTGTAAAAAAAGCAATAGCGTCAATTGATTCTTTTTGCCACCCAAGTTCATTGATAAGTTTCTCGGCGGCTTTCGTCGATAGATCTGAGGCAGTCACACCTTCCTCCGCTATATGCTTTCGTTCTATCCCTGTCGATTGAATAATTTGAGATGCCTCATCAGGGGTATAGAGGTCTATTTGCATATTCTCCTCTACTTTGGGAGGTACACAAGCTGCTATTCCCCTTATAGAAACATTCTGAATCTTTAAAAATGCCATTACGCTTTTGATTTAACTGCATTAAACAAATCCTCAACGGTATTCGAGTTTCGGATATCATCACCTTTGATAGTAATATCATATTCCTCATCAACCATTGCAATCACGCTTAGGGCAATCAATGAAGACCACTCATCCAGCTCTTTAAAAACGGTTTCAGCCTTAATTTCACTTGCATCAGTCTCGTCGAACTGTTCTGCAAAATTTTCAATGAAAGAATTTAAATCCATAATGCTAATAATTAAAAAGTTTGTATTAAAAAATTACTTATATCAGCGAAAGAACTTAGATTATTTAGTAATCCAATTTTTTTGCAGGATTACCATAAACGGTATCTCCATCCTTCACTTTTTTTATGACAACAGCACCTGCTCCAACCACACAATTCTTACCAACATTTACCATAGGTAAAATGATTGCATTAGTATGTAATACAGAAGCATATCCTATTTTTGATGCTCCACCAATAAAAGTTCTTGCACCCAAATACACATAATCAGAAACTTCGACATCATGTCCTATAATAGCATACCCTTGAATTGAAACATAATTACCTATTTTAATATCACATGATATTCCAACATCTCTAGAAATAATACAACCTTCTCCAATTATCACATTTTTAGAAATATATGCTTCCTTATGAATGAGAGTAATGAATTCCCCTCCTCTTTCCTTGATCATCTTACAGCACTTTTCCCTTATTTTAACATCCCCCAATGCACAAATAAAAATATCATCAGGTTGTAATTCATAAGTTGCTTCAAATCCAACAATAGGAGGATAGCCTTCGAAATTATCCAAACGATGAATATCTGGATCCAAAAAACCTTTTACATCAAAATCCTCACCATATCCTATAGATTCTGTAGCGAGCCAATAAATCTCCCTTCCAAAACCTCCTGCTCCTAAAATCAATAGATGTTTCATAATCTAACACTACTTGGAATATTTACAACTCTATCAGCAAAGAAGATGGTATTACCCAAACTATCATGCTGACAATTCTCAAACATCGGTAGGCGGTTCATCAGTTCCCAAATTGGACGAGTCATAACGCCATCGTCGTTGGTTTCCTGTAAGAATTTCAACTGCTTGTCATGGTCGGGAAGAATAACAACATTCAGCCAATAGTTTGAGAAACTGTTCTCAGGTTCTGTGAAGAAATCTATACCATCTACAATCTTAAAAAAATCAGCGTATGCAGCGGCAGTTGCTCGCTTATCTGATACATAAGCATCAAGATTCTCCAACTGGGCGCAACCAAGGGCTGCATTGATATTGGGCATACGGTAGTTGTAGCCAATATGATCGTGACGGAACTCCCAACGATGGGGTATCTTAGCCTGAGTGGTGATATGCTTAGCATAAGCGCCCATCTCTTCATCATTGAAAAGCATCATACCACCACCGCCCGTGGTGATAGTCTTGTTTCCATTGAAACTAATAGCACCTATCTTACCAAAGGTACCGGTATGTTTGCCCTTATAAAGAGAACCGATACTTTCAGCAGCATCTTCAACGAGCTCAATATGCCACTCCTTGCAGAGTGCAGCAATCTCCTCAATACGTACAGGATGCCCAAATGTATGCATAGGTACACAAGCCTTGATTCTACGACCAGTGCTCTTGTTGTAACAAGCATACTCATCCTCCTGGAAAGCGAAATCATGGCTATTATCCAATTCATTGATGCGGGTGTTCTTACGAACCTCCGCATTTTTCTGGAGCCATTCCTTCATGGCATCAGGAGAAAGACCCATTGTAGAGCGGTCAACATCAATAAAAACGGGGTGTGCGCCAATATAACTCAATGCATTACATGTAGCAATGAAGGTCAATGCCTGAGTCAGTACCTCATCATCACGCTTAACCCCAACGAGCATAAGCGCCAAGTGGAGAGCGTTGGTTCCGCTCACACATACAACAGCACGTTTAGCGCCTGTGTATGCAGCCATATCCTCCTCGAAACGGTCAACAAACTTACCAACGGAACTAACGAATGTAGTGTCAATACACTCATTGAGATACTTCTTTTCATTACCAATAAACTTAGGGACAGCCAAGGGAACAAAGACTTGGTTGCCGTAGAGTTCTTTTATAAAATCAATTGTATTTTTATACATTTCACTATTATATTATTTCTTTCTATGCATCATATTGCCTATATTCTCTATTACGATATTCTTCAGTTGTATATACTCATCTTGCTTACGCCACTCGCACAATGCTATAGTCACCACTGCTCCCACAATGATTTGAATTGGAAGTATGACAAAATACGACAATGGTAAGTATGTAAGCAAATATACTGGTACGGCCATTACCAATGATATGATTATTGAGGGTACAACATCTTTCAACTGCATCCACCAAGTATAGTTGAATTTCTTACCAGAATAGTAAGAATTCAAAATCAGAGCTATCCATCCTGTAACAACGCTGCCAATAAGCATCCAATAAATACCAATAAAAACACCCATAATGATAGGGCCTACGGCTAATATGCATTTAATTATTTGAAGTATTAATTGTATGTCACTTCTTCCTTGGACAACAAGCATATTGATGTTGATTTGATGCAAGGGATAGATCACGAGGCTAAAACTCAAAATTTGCATCATTGGCACACATGGTAGCCATTTCTCTCCAATTAAGACAAAAATCAGTGGTTCGGCACATGCTGCCATACCAATAAGAAGTACAGATGATACTAACATCGTAATTTTAATAATGGTACGATATCCGCGCAACAAACGCTTGTCTTCATCCTGTATTTCACTTAATACGGGCAGACTTACCTTCATCACAACATCACCGATACTCTGAGATACCAAAAGACCATACTGGTTTGCACGTGTATATTGTCCTAAAGTTTGAGGGCTATAAACTTTACCTATCACTGCTTGGTAAACCTGATTAAATAGCGTATTAATAATCCCTGCCACCAGCAATTTCCAACTATAGCCAAACAACTCCTTAAAACTATTCCAAGAGAACAACAACTGAGGCCACCATTTATTAAAAAACCATAGCAGTATTGTTGTAAACAAACGACTTGTCATCTGCTGTGCTACCAACGCCCATACGCCTAATCCAGTGTATGCCATCACAATACCGATTAAGCCACTCAACGTATGTGCTATCAGCGAAATCTTGGTCTGAGACTTAAAATCAATACGCTTAGTAAGTTTTGCCTGTTGTGTGATAGACAGAGCGTTTATGACAAGAATGAATGCCATAACATGAATATATGGCACTAGTTCAGGACGATTGAAAAAACGACCTATGATAGGAGCACAAAAGAAAAGGATAGCTGTGAGAAAAAAACTCAACAGAAGGTTCGTCCAAAACACCGTACAAAAATCGGTATCAGTTACCCCTTTTTTACGTATAAGTGCCGTACTCAATCCACTATCAAGGATAATATTGAAAATGGCAGTAAAAATACCTATTATACCTATCAAGCCATACTCTTCTGGCGACAATAGGCGAGCCAATACGATTCCAATAATGAAACCGATTCCGTAATTGGCTATTCTATCAACGGAATTCCAGCCAACACCTTTGACTGTCTTATCTGTTAGAGATTGCTCTGCCATTTTTTTAATATCACCTTTCGACAAGAGTGCTTTTCTTATTTGATATATTCCAAATCAAATTCCACGAGATTATTCTCAACTGATCAATAATAACGGAAACCAGATACACAAAACACAGGAAGAGAAAAATCAGCATAACACATATGAGGCCTGAATATGTTTCATACAAATACTGAATTTGAGGATTAAAAAACTCAGCCCGTATAGTTGCTTGGCCATGGAACAGATACACAGCAAAACTACTTGCGCCTAACCAATTAATAACTTTAACATATGGCATTTTTAACTTATTAAAGAAAAGCATTAAATAAATAGCTTCGATTATCATCAAAGGATTGCTATAAGCAAACACAACTCCTCGCAATGAGTCTGTTTTCAAATACGTTAAACCAACAACCACAATAATTGTATTCGCTATAGCCATCAACAAAAACACCATCATATCAACCCACTTTGGCATCTGGACTAATCTTTTTAACCAGACAGGTGTAGAATTAGATGCTATTTGATTATGAACATATTGTGCAGTAATATATAATCCAATGAAATGAAGGGGTCCGTAGCCATTTACGAAAAAACGACGGCCACCTGCAGCCCAACCATAAATGGCTTCAAACAAGAAAAAGGCTATCACCACGTAACGCTGTGTTTTTTCATCGGCATTTTTAGAAAACGTATTCAGTATTGGAGCTATTATCATTAACACAAAATAAGACTTGATAAACCAATCATTGCGTGACAATTGGAATATATCAAGAACCGCATCAACGCCAAGAGGTGCTTTGCCAAGCAAAAAGAACAAAATGCCCCCCCCAAGCAGATAGAAAAGTATCAGATAAATGAACGACAATACACTCTTCTTTTTCGGAATAATTCCAAACCATCCTGATATAAACACAAAGACATTAACCGCAGCAATCCCAATTGATTCGATGAAAAAACGAAAAATTGACGGTACAGCATTGCTTGCTAGTTCCACATATCCAATCTTTGGCAAAGAAACAAAATTGGCATGTATTACCAATATCAGGAACATTGAGATGTTCCGTAAAAGTTCAATATTTGATTGTCGTTGTGAAGCCATATAATAATTATATTTACATCTTTTGATCCAAGTTTTTACCCTTCTCTTCATGCGCAAAGTTCGGAATAAACTCCTTGATAGCCTCTACCACCTCAGTCTTGGTGAAGTCCTCTTTCTGGAAAATGCCTTCCAACTTATCGAAGAATCCATTCACCTCAGCCATTTCATAGCGAGTTGTCTGACAGACTACTCCAAGGGCTTGGAAGCGCTGCATATCTATCTTTTCACCTGGTACATAGAACTCTTCGTAAGCCTTTTCTCCAGTCGTATCTGAACCAAAGTAAACAACTGGATAGGTTTCACTGTCATATCCCATCTGAGAAGCATACACTACAGCTTCTGCATCATTAGCGCATTGCTTTTTCTCAAAACCTTCAGCTTTAACAAACTCATCGCAGATAGCAGAGAACGTGAGCATCTGGTCTTCGCCAAGTTTCGGGAAGAATACTTCACCGCCATTGCCCAGTATGCAAGCTAGCATACAAATCTGGCCGCTTTCCTCGGGGCTTACGAAGTAACGTTTTACATCTGAAGGTGCCACCAGCGGCTGCTTCTTCTGTAGGCGATGAATCCAACCATCAGGAAGGGAACCGTTCGAGAATGCTACATTAGCAAAGCGGGCCGTAGTTACCTTGAAGTATTTGTTGTAGGCCATTACCAAGTCTTCCATAATGCGCTTGCTGGCACCCATAATGTTCACAGGGTTAGCGGCTTTATCCGTTGAAACACAGAAGAAGTGCTTAGGAGGATAAACCGTCAGCATATCCATCAACTTCTTTGCCTTGATGTCGTTATTCTCTATGAGTGCCTGCACACTATAGCGGTCTTTTTCTGAACGCACATGCTTATGAGCAGAAAAATTGGCAACAATGTCAAAGCCCTTCTCCTCACGGAAAATGCGCTCAAAGATAGGGTCAGCAAAGTTTAGTGTGTAGCAGCGGAACTCATCTGGCACATAAAGACCATTTGTTGAGCGTACATCACGCACCAGTTCAGCTAGCCCGTTCTCATTGAGGTCAATTACCACAACACTGGCAGGTTCAAACCGTAGTACAGCCTTGATGAAGCTGGAACCAATACTTCCAGCACCACCTATCACGCATACCTTTTTACCCTTTATTTCAACCGTCAGTTTCTTCTTGTTTGCTTCAATATCGCGTACAAACATACTGATTGGCCTGAAAGTCACACTCTCAGAAATAAATTTGTCTAAATTGAACATACTTACAAAAATCGCTATTACTCCTTTTTTACAGAATCTATAATACAATCCTTGAAATATATTATATCATCTCTTATATTACCAGCAACAAGCTGATAATTAGGCAAATTAAAAGAACAAGACTTAAACATTACCACTGACGAATAACCATCCTTGATAGTTATTAGGTTTGACTCTATACTACGCCCAGAATAATTAGTAAACTTGCAATTCTCAAAGATAATTGGTCTATGAAAAACCGGATGATTTACTTTAGAACTACTTCCATTATCAATAAATTCGCAATCTTTGATAATCAATGGACGTGCAAACTCTCGATTAAATGAAAGTGATACATTTTCAATATTGTCTTCATACACATCCAGAATAAGTTCACACCGTTCATAGTGTTTTGCATAAACCGTCCTGAACGGAATATTTACACAATCATAAAACTCTGTAATAATATTATAGTTAGACCTGGAGGCATAAACGACAGGAGTTCCATCACAATTCCTAAGAATTAATCTCCAATTCTTTCCCGACTCTTCCGAAATGACCTCTCCTCCGCCCGGATTCAAAGCGGGTTGACTTCCAACAAAAATACAATTATTTACATATACTACTGCAGGAAAACTACCCGTAATAAACCCGCCAAGTGTTCTCCCCTGATTATTTATCCTCTTTGGGTTATAGAACTTACAATCATTAAATTGCAGTTTAAAATTGTACAATTCATTATATGAAACATCTTGTTTATCAATTGGCGGATTATGCTTGTATAGATAATTCAATCCATTTCTATAAACAGATAAACGCTCTGAATCCCAAGTATCAAAAACGCAATTATCAAATCTGCAGAAACCTTTGTACTGGTGGCTATATACAATATGTTCACCGATATCCTTAAATATACAGCCTCTAAATGTAAGATTCTTAGAACCCGCTTGAGCAGTTATACTAGGTCCATGAACATTTGAAATATAAATATTCTCTAAAGTAACATTATTTGCATTCCCTATCGAAATGATACAAGAAACACCTAAACGTAACGGTTCGTTTTGCCTTAATGATGCTTTTCCATTAATTGAGAGATTCTTTATAGTAGTATTACTTTCCAATGACAGAAGTCCATAACCACTTTCTAAATTTTGTCGAACTGCATCATTAGGAAGTGGTATACTATTATCCTCCCAAATGCTTAAATCATCAGGATAATCTAAATGTGAACCACAAAAGTCAATCTTATGATTACCCGGAATCCGCATAGCTTCATATCCAAAAGCTTTGATTAGCGGGACAAGAACATCTGAACCTTCTTTATGCAGAAGGATATAATTTCGCAAAGCTAACATCACATCCTCTTGACTATCATCGAGTAGTCCCGTCCAGTTGTGACCGCACTTCTTATTATTCCATGTACCTTCAATTATAATACAGTCATAATAACGTTTTATAATAGACGGCGGAGTATTTTCTGAATCATTGGCGTTCTTATATGCACGATAACGCGTATAACCTCTTCGAAATATTTCGTAATCGTCTGCTTTTATTCGAGTGTTATTGCCTACCAACTTCCCATTACAAAAAGACCCTCCTTTAAAGACTAAAGTTGAACCCTCTCCTATCACTATCGTCCTGCTATTTAAATCTATATCATCAGTTATATAATACTTCTTGTGCTTCCCAGAAAAAATTAATTCAAGATTATAATCTTGCTTCACCACTACTTTATTAGAAGCGAATAGTGGTGTTATACCCATTATGAGAAAGATTAAAAAAAGAAATGAGAAAATCTTTCTAAGCATAAATCCATATTGTCTTTGGAACTTGAAAACCAATGCTAAATATGCTCCTCTACGCCACGAAAATGAACATTTAATTCATGGAGGTGTTCCAGTAGAGTTCCAAGAGGTGTACCCTCAGTCATCTTAGCAAAGGCATTGACATCCTTGGGGAAGCACTTACCACCATATCCAAACTTACCGTCTGGACCTGGAACATAGGTGTGTGTATCGTTGATATAACCTGATAGAAGGACTCCAGTGTGCACTTTACGCCAGTCAGCTCCCATCTGCTCGCAATACTCTCGGCAGGCATTGAAGTAAGTCACTTTATAAGCACCAAACACATTGTGCATATATTTGGTCAACTCAGCCTCCAGAGGAGTCATAACGGTGAATTTCTTGCCAACGAATATCTTGGTAAGCAGTTCGTGAGCACCTGTGAATACCATAGTCTGTTTCTTGAAGTCCTCAATATGTGTGCGTTCGGTCAAGAACTCAGGCATATAATGCACCTTGTGACCCGTTTCCTTAGAAAGACGGTCACTTGTTCCAGGAAGAATAGTAGTACGGACAAACACGGGTACATCAGGGAGCTTTGTGATAAGTTCCTTCATCAATGTCAGATCTTGCGTACCATCATCTTCGGTAGGCACGTGGATTTGCAGAAAAGCAATATCAATATTACTCAAATCATCATTATAACCCTTTGGAGGGTCGCTGATGAACAGTTTACACTCTGGGTTGTTGTGCTCTAACCAATCTTTGAGGGCTCCACCTACGAAGCCACATCCAATAATTCCAACGTTAATCATTGTGTTTATATTTTTATAACATTATAATCTGCTTAAAAAGGACAGGCCCGCTATTATTGCGCTCGGCTTTGCCGCTTGGCTCGTCCAAGAACCTTTTCTTATGAGAGACAGCGGGAGTCCCATCCTATGGTTGGGGCTTCAGGCTGTGCGGAAGACCTCTCTGCCCCATCGCGACTCCGGATGCGCGTAAGGCCGGAAGCCGTGTTAAATGTTAAACGTTAATTTGTTAACCGTTAATTCAAATGATGTAAGATGGAAGAAGTAAGAGGGAAGATGGAAGATGTTATTTTTCATCGGAATCTTCGTTTATCTTCTTGCATCTTGTTACCAGTATCTTTACTAATTCTTCACAATCGGGAAGATGTAAGATGGCAGAAGGAAGATGGAAGATGTTATTATTCATCGGATTCTTCGTTTATCTTCTTGCATCTGTGCACCAACACTTTTACTAGCTCTTCGCAATCGGGAAGATGGAAGATGTATGATGGATGATGTATGATGGATGATGTGCTGCGAGATGGACGATGTAAGATGGCAGAGGGTTGATGTTTTATTTCTCTGAACCATTCTCATCTAACTTCTTGCATCTGTGCACAAGTACCTTAACCAACTCCTCACAATCGTTAAGATGTCTGATGGATGAAGTCTGATGGATGATGTTATTTTCCCTCGTCAAGTTTTTTACAACGGTGAACTAACAACCTAACCAACTCTTCGCAATCCTCGTAAATACTCTGATATTGTTTATTATCTATATAATTGTTTCGATGGAGGAGTTCTATCCAATATAAACTTTCGCGTGCTTCCTTCAACGCTATATATGATTTACTCTTAAAGTCGGCTTTTGAGATAGCATTGGTCGCTTCTGCGTTATTTGCTCCGATGCTGGTGCCTGCTCTTAAAAGTTGATTGCAGAGATTTGAGACTGACTGAAGGTAAACCGGCACAGCCGCTATGCTGATGTCAGATGTCTGATGTAAGAAGGAAGATGTTTGTTTTCCATTCTTCTGCGACTTCAACTTCTTATAATCCTGATGGGCAGCCACAGCCTGTGCAAGCAGGTAGTCATTGAGCTTGATTATGCGGTCGCTAAAGGCGAGGCATTTCGTTTGTATCGCGTCTGAAATTTCACTCATTGTTCGATTGATGTAAGATGGAAGAATTCTTCGATGTAAGAAGGATGATGTAAGATGGAAGAAGTAATTCCTTTCTATCACATTTCCCTGCTTATGCTTTGTATATCACTTTGGCCAATAAGCAGAGCCTGCAACTCGGCAACAATGCTTAAAAAGCTCTTTGTCTAACAAGTATATTAGTTCATTAATGAATTCGATGTGAGCTTTCACGTCATCGAACGTAACTGCGCCTGCGCCAGCATGAGCTATAGACTCCCTTACGCTCAAAAATGAATCAAGTTGAACTTTATAGTCCTTATGCTTCAATAAGGATAGTACTCTAAATATATTTGAAATTCCTAAGCGGTTATACAGTGTTGTTATATTCTTCGTGCTTGGATATTTCTTATTACTCCATATATTCTTAGCAAGCCAACTCATATCAAATGGCTCAGTATCATCAACATATTTCTTCAATACACTCTTGTTCTTCACCAACTTTTCAATAATGTCCTTTTCACTGTCACGATCATATAGAAAATTCTTATAATGGTGCTCAGTGTTATGGAGAAATCCCAACATCCTTGCGTTTACAGGGATCTTATTCATATTAACTCCTGAAGAACGAAGCTTGTAGAACCAATCTTCAATAAACGTCTTATGATACTCTTCAATCGAAGAACATAATAGAACTACAAGTGATTTATAAATCAAGTCTTTATGATTATAAGTCAATATTGCTGCCGGTATTGCATTAGTTGATTTCGCAAGTGAAAGCAACTGCCCTGAGAAACCATCATAAACTATTCTAGCGTTACTCTTTGAATAACTCATCGCTGTAGCACTGATGTAATAAAGTCCTTATACGCATTAATCCTTCCTGTGACAGAATTCTTATCAGTTGTTCCCGATGATATGTACTTAACGAAAGGTTCGGTAGTTATAAAACCATAGTTAAGTTCTTCAAAATTCTCTCGTCTCAATTTATCTATTTGTTCCTGAATTATGTTCAACTCCGCAAATGCGACCATTTGAGCATCAAAAAGGGCCGCATTGAATTTCGGACTCTTGCGTGCTTGGTCAAATGACCTAAAAGACTTATTACCCAATACTTCATTCACTATATTTAGGGTAGAAATGAACTTTGATTCCAACATTAATAGTTCTGCATCTGCAAGATTCTTATTTTGTTCACAGTATTTATTAAGAAAATCCGCAAGGGGTTTTGAATAATCTTGCCACCCAGAAGAAAAAGCAAAAAAACGAAGAATAAGTTCATCTGCTTTCATTCGTTTATCATTTTCAGTCATTGTTAGCTTTTTAAACACCGAGTTGCTCGACATAGCTTCTATCTTCTTCATAAGAGTTCCCATATAAAGACCATGCCGTAATTCGTGAGCACTCAATTTTACTGACCCTGTATTCAAACGTTCGAATACATCAAACTTGATCTGTGGATGAGTATCTTTAAGAATACAAATACACCGTAATGTTCTATTTAGAATATGACGCTGAAATCTAGGATCCAAATCAGAATAAAATAATCCTTCTAATTCAGGATAAGCGGAAAGTCCTTTCAGGTCAAATTCATCGTTCAAAAACAACTTGATACTGTTCACCCTCTGATTTCCATCTATTACAGAAAGTGTCTCATCATTGTTTTGACTCAAATAAATCACCGGGATTGGGCAATTGATAATTAATGACTCAATAAGCCGAGAAGCTTGGGTCTTATTCCATACGTACCCACGCTGAAACTTTGGGATAGAAATATGTCCTTGCTTCAAATACTCTACCAAAGTAGAAACTGTAAAGTCATAAGTCTCTGTCCTCAACCGACGCTCAGCAGGCGGTATATTGAGTATATCAACATCCTCCACCTTGGTATCTGGAAAGAGTTTGTCTGCCAATGATGTAGATTTATTATAACCCATACTCCTCTATTCTTATTGTTAATCCTACCTTGTTTCAATTAAATTCTTTTGCGTTTCGCGCTCGTGTGGCCACAGGCCGCTCTAAAAGTCTCACAGCCGGTGGCGGAGTTTATGGAGCCACGGGCTGTACCGCTTCCTTAGCGGAAGGCTCTTTTGCGGGCTTGTTCCGCAAATGTGCCTGGAGCGGTTGCTCATCGGCCCATATTAGTTTCAAGTTTGACCTACGGTCGAGTCTGCTCACGCTGATTTCATCGACCTCGAACGCGACTCGGCAGTGTCTGAGCAAGCTCACACTACGCTCGCTGCTTACTCGGTTCGGGATAGTGAGCAAGCTTTCTCTCCTCTCGCTCAATCGCAGACTTCAAGTTTCAAGTTCCAACACCGCTCTTGCATCGTCGAACTCACTACGAAGGCACTACGAAGGTACTCTTTTTTTCGCCTATGCTTCGCTAACGCTACGCTATCGCTACGCTTATGCTACAGGTAACGGTTTTGTAACGGTTAAAGAGTTGCGAAGGCAAGAGAGCATCTTGGCTACTTCGGTGAACTGGGGACGTAAGGCATCGAACTGCTCTTCTTTTTATATATTGCAGATCGCAAGCTGTCTGCAGTTGACTTCGTCTTCCTCCTCCTTGCAAGGCATAGATTAAGCAAGCTTATCTCTGCTCTTGCTTCGATCGTCGGTTGGCAATCCTCTTGGCGAAAGCCGGACTCTTCTCACCTACTATGCTCTGCGCGGCCATCACTTTTAACTTTTAATTTTTAACTCTTAACTGAAAGAACAGCGTTGGGTGGGCGGAAGGTCGGGTTTATTTTTGCTTGTAAGCGTGTTCTATGCGAGTCAGAAAGTGATGGTTGTGTCTGACAGCCAGGCGGTGCTAAGTTGAAAGGCGCTTCCGGCGTCGGTGCTGTAGAGCGAGCCGGTGAGCTTGGTCAGACGGTTGCGCTTGAAGGGCACGTCGCTCACCTCGCGGTGCGAGATGGAGTTGCCGTCGGAATCCAGCACGTCGATGGCCACATCCATCGTCTGCTCGTCAGTGGCCAGGAAGAGATAACTGATAGAATTGGATGTGCTCCCTGTCGCTGCACTGATGGATACGGTGTTGGCAAAGCCCGTATTGCTGGTGGCCAGTCCTGTGGCCGGGTTGAAGCCCTTGCCGCCGGCAGACATCGTCATACGGATGCTGGAGGCGTTGGCCGTCTTGCCGTCGGTGGAGAGCACCTGGAGCTTGGCAACGATACGACTCAGCGTGGCGCTGAGGTTGACGTCGCTTGTGGAGGTGATATTCACTGCCTGTGTTGTGGCAAATGTCTCAAACGCGTGTGCTCCCGTAAAGGCTGCCGCCGTGGGGCCGGTCAACACAAAAGGACTGTCGTCTTGAGTCTTGTAAGCCACCACCACCATCGTGTAGCTGCCCATAGGCAGCGAGAGGTCGAAATCGCCAAAGGTGGTGTAGGTAGTGGCATCGTTACGTAGCTGGGTGATTTTCGACACCTCGGTATTACCATTATAGAAGGCCAGGGTAACAGCATTCACTCCCGAGTAGTCGGCAATGGCGTCCTTGGCACCAGAGATGTCTTCCTGCTCGACGGAGAAGCCGTTGACGTGAATCTTGATTTTGGTCAACTGGGTGATTCGATCTTTGTGGCAGCCGGTGAAGAGGAGGCAGGCACCTATAATCGAAAAAAATAATGCTTTGAAGGCCTTCATAATGGTTTTATATTGTTATTGCAGTTGTTTTTTGCTCGCAGATGATTATATCTTTTTTTGTCCCGCGGAAAGCGCTGATAGCGCAGAAATATTTTCTTGCGCGGGTTCCCTTTCTGCGGTTTCTGCGATTTCTGCGGGAATTACTTGTTTCTTTCGGTTGTCTTGTTGTCCCGCGGAAAGCGCGGAAATAGCAGAAATGTTATATAACGGTTAAGGGTTAACAGTTAAAGAACTTGATGTATGATGTGGGTATTGGTTAAAGAACTTGCTTGCCGCTAGGCAAGCTACATATTTCTGCAGTTTCTGCTATTTCTGCGGGAAATTAATCTCTGCGGAAGATGTCACGGGTGTATACCTTCTGCTGGACGTCGTCGAGGCAACTATCGTATCTATTGGCGATGATGGCGTTGCTGCGGGATTTGAAGGCGGCGAGGTCGTTGACAACGAGGCTGCCGAAGAAGGTAGTGCCGTCGTCGAGGGTGGGCTCGTATATGATGACCTGGGCGCCTTTGGCT
>Ga0129306_1000335_pt1 | contig 79120 bp, 56 predicted proteins | sample P827metagenome_FD_94438 | JGI IMG/M metagenome (GOLD analysis project Ga0129306, IMG submission 94438) | Capybara group fecal microbial communities from Wisconsin, USA - P827 metagenome | ecosystem: Host-associated > Mammals > Digestive system > Large intestine > Fecal | place: USA: Wisconsin... | reverse complement strand
GGTGTTCTGAGAGGGGTACAATCAGTCGGCGACTGAAATGGTTTCACTCACTGACTGAAATGGTTTCAGTCGCCGACTGAATCCCGTTCAGTCAGGGAGTGAATAAAAAAGCATCGGGAAGGGTGTGTGTGTTTCCTTTGAAATGTAAAATAAAATTCAAAAAGGACACTAAAAAATCGTTCGTTCTGGCATACAATGGGGGTATACCTTTAAAAAATCGCAAGAATAAGGTATTGCATGAAACTTTTTTCCCGTTTACCTTTGCGGCAAATGCATAAAAAGATATTTATAATAGGTATCATGGTGTGGGGGCTTGGGCTGATTTCCGCATACTCTTCCGTGCATGGACGTGCTGTGAGCCCCCCTTATTCGGGCATTGAAAAAGATTCGCTGTTTAAAGAGGTTTTGCTCGACGAAGTCGTTATCATCGGACGGCGCAAGCTGATCGACGTGAGGCGGGACACCACTTTTATCAATACCCACAACTTGCGAGTACATAAGGGGGCGAAACTGGAAGACCTCGTCAAGAAGATTCCCGGAATGGACTTTGACAAGGAGAGCAGACTGCTCTCTTTCAATGGAAAACGGCTTAACGGAGTCAACATCAATGGTCAAACATTTATGGGCAACGACATCGCAGCCGCATTGGAAAATCTGCCAGCCGACGCCATAGAGCTGCTGCAACTCTACAACATGCTTTCGGAGATGGAAAAGATGACAGGAGTAAGCAACGGATCGGAAGATTTCGTCTTGAACATAAAAACCAAAAACACATACAACGGAAGCCTCTCCGGTTCGTTGACCGCCGAACACGGAAACCACGGCAGGCGGCGGGACGAAGCGCAGGCCAACATGTTCAACGCCAATGGCGAAAACATCTCTATCATAGCTCGTAGCGATAACCTTGGCAACATGAATGCGCTGAAAGGGAATTTCCAGAATATGTTGTCGGGCAATATCGTGAAGAAAATAGGCCGGAAAATGACGTTGAACGGAAGCGTGTCCGTCAACTCTTTCCACAACGTAAGCAAGAGCGACGACTACGACGAGCAATACCTCTCATCGGGCACGAAGCACCAAGAATCATCCTCATTGGTGTCCGGAAAGAATCATAATGACTTTGCCAACTTTTCCATGAGCTACAAAATCGACGAGAAAACCCTTTTGAACGTCAACGCCAACGGAAGCCGTGGGCAAACGGTCAGTCAAACCGACAACAAGACGGAGCTGTACGAGAAGAATTCTGCCATACTTCCCCTGACCTCCGGCATGCTGCAAGTCAGCTCCACGAGCAAGGCTGCAAACTATAACCTGTCGGCCGATTTTACCCGCCGTTTGAATAAATCCGGAACCTCCGTCAGCCTGACGGCCGCCATCAATGGAAATTCAACCCGAACGGAAAGCGTCAGCCTGTCGCAAACCCGATACCATCGGTTGAAAAATACGGCGGGCAACGATTCTTTGCTTGTACGCAACCTATATCAAGAAACGCCCTCCAATCAGCATAACGGCCATGTTTCCCTGCTTCTTACGCAACCTGTCGATAAACGTTTACGCTTGCAAGCAGGCTATGGGGTGCTATGCAGAAAGACAGGCAACAACCTCGACAGCTACGACCACATTGCGCAAACGAAACAACGCATAGACAGCTTGAGCAATGAAAGCAAACTCACCACAACAGGGCAGGAGCTTACGCTGAGGATGGACTATAAAGGCAAATCATGGCATATCACCGGCGGCGTTGTAATCGAACTGCAACGACGAGACATAAGCCGGAAAAATTTTTCTGCATCCATAGACACAACCGTCAAGGCAACGGAATACAAACCGTACTTCAGCGCCAAACGGCGAAAAGGCAAAGTGTCGATAGAGTTCAAATATAACGGAAACAGTACACAACCCTCCATACACTCGCTTCTCACATCGGGCGACATAAGTAATCCGTTATCCATAAGGATAGGTAATCCTCATTTAAAAGCCTCCTACCGGCAACAGTTCGGAGTCAATCTGGAAGAAAACAAAACCGGATTGACGCTTTCCGGTAATTTCCGGAATACGTTCAACGATTTCGCCGAGGAGGTGCTGTACAACAATAAGACGGGGGCACGCACTTACCGCACAGTCAATATCGACGGCAATTGGCTGGCAGAGGGCATGCTGCAATGGCAGAAACTGTTGGGGAAATTCCTTGTTTCGGCAAGAGCAAGGGCTTCTATTCAGAACTCGGTCGGCCTTTTCAATGAAAATGCTCAAACGGAAGCAACCAAAAGCAGGACGCGCACCACAGGAAACAATATCAACCTGAAATGTAGTTATCAGCCACAGTGGGGATACATCGAACTGAGCGGAGGATGGCAGACGTACCGTTCGCATAACCTCCTGACTGATACGCATCTCGAAACCAGTGATTATAACATAGGCATAAGCGGCAGCATAGAGTTGCCTTATAATATAGAAGCAAGAAGCGATGCCGGCTGCTATTTGCGACGTGGCACCTATGCCACAAGCGCCGACGACCAATGGCTGTGGAATCTGGCCGTTTCGTGGAGCTTCCTCAAAAAGAAGCAAGCAATGCTTTCTTTCAGTTGGAACGACATTCTGAACAGACGAAACAACCTTATTCGCTCGATAACCGCTTACAACTATCACGAATCCTATCGCCCGCAAATCAGAAGCTACGTGCTTCTATCCCTTAAATATAGTTTTAATCTTACCAGAACCCGGAAGAATCATCCCCATAAATAAGGATATAAATTCCGCAAAATCATAATTTTAAGGTATTGTACATTTTTTACAGCACCATTACCTTTGTTCTGAAATAATTTATTTTTTTAACAGAATGAAAACAAGAAAAGGTGTATTGCCTTTAATGGCAGCTTTTATTTTAGGATTCAGTTCCTGCAGCAAGGACGACGGTCCTGCTTACAGTGCTACTGTATTGAAAAATACCGAATTGATGACAGTTTTAAAATCCAAAGGGTATATTTTCAACCAAGAGGGGAAGTTAGAGCTTAACGACAAGGTCAACGCAACGGTGTCGCTCGATTTAAGCGGAACAAAAATTGCCGACTTCACGGGGTTGGACATTCTTCCCAACCTCAAAGAGGTGAAACTCTCTGATAACGGCTACGGCCCGTCGTTCGATTTTGCCAAACTGCCTAAGCAGATTACCGGTATCGACCTTACGGGTAACGATATACACAATTATGATAATCTGGTAAAAGTGGAGGTGGAGGAAAATGGCGATGAAACAGTCACCAACCTGCGCAACATCACTAAACTCTACTTGCCTGCGGAGGCTAAGTTCAACATCAAAGACCTCGTGCGTTTCTATCGCAAAAACGAAGAAAACATAAAGTCGGGCAAAATGGATGTAAAAATGATAGATGATAATGGCGCACTCTCCAAATACAACACGTTGCGCACTGTTCCCGATGAGAAAATCAGGGCAAATTTTAAAAAACATTTTTCAAGCATCTTTGCCGACGACGGCATCCATATAGATATAAATAAGCAACTAAGCAGTAAGGATAAGCTGAATGCTTGTGTTCTCAACAAATATTCCGGAGTCGATGCCGCAGAAACGCTGCAAGGCATACAATATATAGTGAACAGTCCTTATTGGGATGGCAAAATGCTGACAATCGACTTGGCTAACACTGCGAAATTACCGTATATAAAGCCCGGTTCCGGTATTACGACCATGTCGTTCTCGAACGTAGACGCGTCTGCAGGAATCGATTTCGGGGATGCCACAAACCTTACGTGTTTCCAATGGGTGAAGGTAAACGGTATCAGTGAGATCGACCTAAGCCACAGTGTCCTGTTCGGGCAAAGAAGTATCGAGATGGAACAGAACGGGCCTTACGGTTCTTCGTTGGCGTTCATAGATTGTCCGGACCTTAAGAAGATAACTCTTCCGGAAAAAAGCGGACTGAGAGCTTTCCGCATAGCATTAGCCAATCTGAAAAGTCTTGAGCAGGTGGACTTGTCCAAATTCAAATTGGTGTCAGAGTTCGGACTTGGCAATTTACCGGGAAAATGCTCCATTGTTTATCCTGTGCTGACAGAATTCCATACATACTCAAATTACACAGAGTTTGCTTGTACGCAAGACGTATTTGACAAGCAGTCAACGAAAGATTTCATCAAGAAATACTATAACATGAACCCTCCACGTCTGCGTGCAACTATAAATATATGGTGGCAACCCAAAATAAGAGGAATAAGATGGTCATCACAAATTCAATAATAATTAAAATAATAAAATTATGAGACAATTTATTATTTCTACCGTTTTATCGGTAATCGGTCTTTTAGGATTCGCAGTTAATTCTAATGCACAGTCAGGTACCTACAATGGCACGTTGAGCAATATTACAATGAATGGCAATTCATACAACAATGCACCAAATCAAAACTTCACGTTGACAAGCATAGGCGGCAATCTGTATAATTTGACGGGAACGGTAGGCCCAATCGGAAGCATGCCCGGAACTATTTATGTAGATCTTGATGTTTCTATCAATAACGGTGTAATCACACCGAATACGCCTATAAATGACCCTGCAGGGAAGTTAGTATTGTTGAATGGCGGGGTAAATATCACTATAAAGTTATCAAGCTTTACAGGTACGCTCGTTAACAATGAACTCCATTTCGTTCTTAACACGTACGCCGGTTGGCAAGTTTTTCCGGTATTCCCAGCCTCTGTCACCTTTGACGGCACTCTCCAACCATAACAAGAGAGAATGCTTATAAGATGTTATGTGGTGTCTTTGCCTCTTGATGCTTTTCTTTTTTGTTTTTTTTTGTGTAGCAGTGATGGCCATAAAAAGAGAAAAACCGATACGGAATGTGTCAACGAGGCAAAGACTATATTATATTGTGAATAAAATATCAACAAAGAAAAGAGGAGTCTAAACTATAATATTAAATAACTAAATAAGTATGCTAATGAAATTATTAAAATGGAATATTTGTCTCTTGGCCCTTTTATTCTTGAGCATGTCGTCTTGCAGCAGTGACGAAAGGTTAGACCAAAAGCCCGCCAACGAAGAATACCTCGAAAAGGCAAAGACTATACTGAACGGAGACATTGTGTTGTCAACAAAAGCCACAATGAGTGGTGTTGACAAAACTCTTCTTCCCCAAGGATGCCCTACGAAATTTAACTTCAAATGGGAAAAAGACAGTATGCAATTGTCGCTCAACGGATTCTCCGTAGGTAAAATGCCGCTAATAGTCTACTTCTCTTGCAAATGCAAGTTCATGCAGCTAAATTATTATGAGAAAAATGAATATGGAGGCGACGGGTGGATAAAGTTCGTCGGTAAAGACGGAAGTGTCACCGGAGATAACAAAGACGATTCCGGAGTACAGAAAGGCAGCGGAGCCGGCGTTATAGGCTATTTAAATGTAAAGACGGAAGAACTCATCTTTATTGTCGACTACAACATGATGAGTGTGCGCTCCGAATGCTTCTTACAAACCATCGACAAAAACCGTATCAAGAATTACGAGGAAGAGTTTGCCCAATATGAAAGGGACTTGGAGGCCTACAAAAAAGAGCACGGATTGTAAAGGTCATAAAATAAGATATCATCAAAAAAAGAGGTGGTATCTAAAACTATAATAGAAATAAAGATGCAAATGAAATACATTGTTTTTGCTCTATGTAGCCTGCTTGTTGCAGCAAACACGCAGGCGCAACATAGGGTAAAAATCACTGTGCAGGAAAAAGGGACGCAACAGCCTTTAATCGGGGCAAGCATCAGTTTTTCTACTCACAAAGACATGGCGAGAGCCCTGCACTGCATAACGAATGTGGAGGGAAAGGCTGTTATAGAGGCCGAAAAAGGGAAAAACATATATTATAAGGTGAGCGCAATCGGCTATGTTCCGATAACGGACAGCTTCCCGCCGACAATAGATGAAGCAACAATTACGATGCAGGAAGACGTAATACACCTGAACGATGTTGTTGTAACAGGGTCGCGCACGGAACGCCCCATCAAGCTGGCACCCATCACCACACAAGTGCTGGGGGGCAAGGCACTTGTGGATGCCGGATACAGCGACCTGCAGCATGCCCTGCAACAGGAAACGCCGGGAATGAACATACAGAAAGTGGGCTTCGGCAATGAAATTTCGATGCAGGGGCTCGACGCACGTCACGTCCTCTTTTTGCAAGACGGCGAGCGCATGACCGGCGACATGGCCGGCAATTTGGATTATGAGCGGTTCAACCTGCATGCCATCGATCGCGTGGAGATAGTAAAAGGCGCAAGCAGCACGCTTTATGGCAGCAGGGCTTCGGGAGCCGTGATTAATCTCATCTCGAAGAAAACCGTAAAACCGCTCGACATACAGGCGGGCGTGCGCTGGGCACAGATGAACGAACGTAACTATAAGAATCCCTCTCCGAAAGATTTCCTGTATATGTTCGAGAAAAACAGCGACCGCCCTAATCTTCAGGCATGGTTGTCGGCAGGTGTCAAACACAAGGCTTTTACTTCTCAGACGGATGTGTGGTATAGCGAAAGCGACGCTTTCTACATGTATCAGGCGGATAATGACATCAAGGTATACACCAAGGAGGCCAACCCTTTTCTGCCACACGACATTACATTGAAGAGCGTGGCAACACGCTCGCCGATGGGCATCGAGGGAACAGAGCATATTTCCGCTGCACAGAAGTTCTATTATGAACCCGGCAAGAACCTATCCGTTCAGGCATACGGTTCGATGTTTTTCATGAACTCATACGACCTGATACAGGACATGAACTTCTCGCAAAGCCGCGATTTCATGGCAGGCCTGAAAGTGAGGTATAACGTGAAAGACTGGTTCACCGTCAACATGAGCATGCACAGCGACTTTTACGACCGCTTCAAGCGGCACGAAAGAATCGACACACGCAAGAAAGTATACAAAAGCCGTATCTTGCAACCCCGCCTGACACTGACAAGCGATTATTTCAAAGGGCACAACATCATATTCGGCGTGGAGCATATCAGCGACGACCTGACAAGCGACCGCTTCGTAAACCGGAAGATGACCACTCGTTCGCTGCGCGAAACAGAGTATTTCCTGCAAGAGGAATGGACGCCCAACGACCGGTGGATGCTCTCGACAGGCGTACGAACCAACTTCTCCGAAGCTTTCGGTTTCATGTGGATGCCCAAAGTGGCGGTGAAGTATTCGCCCGACAACCATTGGGCCATACGCGCCAATTATTCGATGGGTTACCGTGCCCCCAGCATCAAAGAGTTGTTCTTCAATTGGGATCATCTGGGCATGTTTCAAATCAAAGGAAACGAAGAACTGAAACCGGAAAAAAACAACTACTTCTCTATAGGCGCGGAATACAGCCGCGACAGGTTCTTCGTGAATGTCAACGCATACGGCAACTTCTTCAGAAAAAAAATAGAAGGTGTTTGGCACATCTACGATATGCAATACAACTTTGAATATACAAATCTGAGCAGCCAACGTATGTTGGGAGTGGAGGCCATCTTAAAATGGCACGTATGCGATTATTTGACACTCAACGGCACATACAGCTACGTCAATGTGAGCAAACAGGACGGAATACAGGTGAACACCACATCGCCACACGCCGCAACAGGCAGCCTCGACTATACGCTCAATAAGAGGAACTATCGGCTGAAAACCATCTTCAGCGCTTCGCTGATGGGCGAAAAGAATTTCGACGTGCAAGACCGCGTATGGGTGGAAGAGCACAAAAAGAGCTACGACGCATATTTCCGTTGCACATTGCCGACGTATGTGCTCTGCAATCTCTCTGTTGTGCAGACTTTCCATAACAAGGTGAAACTGGCGGTGGGAGTGGACAATCTTTTCAATTATGTTCCCCATACGCTGGGTTCGGGCATCACTATGTTCAACGTGCCTGCCACTGCCGGGGCGAAAGGATATGTGCAAGTAGAATTCCTTGTAGACGATATTGTGAAATTATTAAAACGAAAGAAATGAAACATTATTTCCTGACAATACTTTGGACTGCCCTCACGTTGGCTTCTTGCGTTGATTATGACGCAGAGCCTTTCACGGGAAAAGTGCTGCCTCGCAACACGGGATATACCACCGGCGTAACCAACGACTGGCTATATATCAACCTGCGAACCGGACAAATATTCAATCGATACAAAGTGAACGCCGATATCACCGAGGGTGAGCAAAAAGACCGGACCGATTGGGACTTGGCTTTTTGCGGCTACCGCATGCGTACAAACAGCGGCACGTCGGGGAACGGACAGGGCGGTGCCGCCGATTTGGGAAGCGGGGCGTACGAAAAGTGGCAAACCGTATCGCAATTGCCTTCCGATATCCAATGGGCTGTAGACGACCACTCCGTGTACATCACCATGTCGCGCAATGACTGGAACAAATATCTCATCGCTCATAAACTGGATTTCCAGCAAAACCCATGGTTTGACCCTAACCGGGGACCAGCAACCACATTGACGGATGCGAACCCAGTATTGGCAAAGGCGATGACTTTTTCAGGACCGCCACCCGTTTATACCCCCTCGTTCCATACATACGTGGTACGCACGGCCGACGGGCAGAGGTATTTCAAAATACAAATCATCAGTTGGTATAAGGCCGATGTGGAAATTGGCGATACGGGCGGACAAATGAGTTATTATTGCGATGAATTGAAATAATACCCGACGAACAGAATATAATATAAGAGAGGATGAGGCAAAACACATTGGACTTCCTGATATTATATCATAATGCAGGAGGCTTTGTTTTTTGCCACGTCTTCTCTATATGTACAATGTAACGTATCCTTTTAAAAGCAATCAGAACTCGCTCGTGAAGTGGAATTTAATATGTTTGAAGTCCATTTGAGCCATCTGAAGCACATATCCGCTATCGGCCAAGAACACATCCCTGCCCTCACGGTCTTTAGCCATATACTGGTATTTACGTTTTTTGAATGCCTCCAGCTCTGCGGCATCATCGCTCTCAATCCAGCAGGCTTTGTAGAGGCTGAGGGGTTCCCAACGGCACTTCGCGCTATATTCATTCTCCAAACGATACTGGATAACCTCGAATTGGAGCTGTCCCACCGTGCCGATAATCTTACGGCCGTTGAACTGGTTGACAAACAACTGCGCTACACCTTCGTCCATCAGTTGGTCGATGCCCTTGGCAAGCTGTTTCTGCTTCATCGGGTCGGCGTTCTCGATGTATTTGAACATCTCAGGAGAGAAACTGGGCAGGCCGCGGAAGTGCAGCATCTCGCCCTCGGTCAGCGTATCGCCAATCTTGAACGTACCGTTGTCGGGCAGACCGATGATATCTCCCGCCCATGCCTCGTCGACGGTGGTCTTTCGCTGCGCCATGAACTGTGTGGGCGACGAGAAACGCATCGTCTTGCCATGACGCACGTGCAGATAGGGAGCATTGCGCATGAACTTGCCGGAACATATCTTACAGAAAGCGATGCAGGAACGATGATTAGGGTCGATGTTGGCGGTAATCTTGAAGATAAATCCGGTGAATTTGGGTTCCTCCGGCTCAACCTCACGCTCTTCGGCCATCACGGGACGAGGGCTGGGAGCAATCTCTACAAAAGTGTTCAGCAGTTCCTCCACACCGAAATTATTCAGTGCCGAGCCGAAGAACACCGGAGCCAACGTTCCCTTGAGATACTCTTCCTTATCGAAATCGGGATAAACGCCGTCCAGCAACTCCAACTCGCCGCGCAACTTACCGGCCAGTTGAGCGCCAATCCGCGCATCCAACTCTTCGGTATCGATATCTACCTCTACCTTCTCGGCCACCACTTGTTTGGAGGGCTGGTAAAGATTCAGGTTCCGCTCGTAGATGTTATATACCCCCTTGAAACGGATACCGCTCTCGATGGGCCAAGTCAACGGGCGCACATGGATGGCAAGCTCTTCTTCCAACTCGTCCAGCAAGTCGAAAGGATCTTTGGCTTCACGGTCCATCTTGTTGACAAAGATGATTACAGGCGTATTGCGCATGCGGCACACCTCCATCAACTTGCGGGTCTGTGTCTCCACACCTTTCGCACCATCCACTACAATGATCACGCTATCTACGGCAGTCAGTGTGCGGTAGGTATCTTCGGCAAAGTCCTGATGGCCGGGAGTGTCGAGAATATTCACTTTATAGTCGTGATAGTCAAACTCCATCACCGAGGTGGTTACAGATATACCGCGTTGCTTCTCGATGTCCATCCAGTCGGACGTTGCCGTCTTCTTTATCTTGTTACTCTTCACTGCGCCCGCCACCTGTATCTGTCCGCCGAAAAGCAGCAGTTTCTCTGTCAACGATGTTTTACCGGCATCCGGATGCGCAATAATGGCAAATGTTCTCCGACGATCTATTTCATTCATATTTCATTCAAAATTGGGATATCTCATCTTCCCACATTCAGCTTCTTGATGCAGGCATCAAGACTATCCATCCAATGCGGAATTTCAATATCAAACGTTTTCTTTATTTTTGTCTTATCCAGTACGGAATAATGCGGACGCGGAGCTTTAGCCGGGAATTCATCCGTATGCAGAGGACTTACTTTGCAAGTCGTTATGCCGGCCAGCCGATGAATGGCCAACGTAAAATCATACCAAGAACAAACTCCCTCATTGCTGAAATGGTAAACACCGGGCACAATCCCCCGATTGATTGCCGAGAAAATGGCACAAGCCAAATCATAAGCATAAGTCGGCGTGCCTATCTGGTCGAAGACAACACCCAGCGTGTCACGTTCCTGTCCCAACTTGAGCATGGTCTTCACAAAGTTGTTGCCATAGATGGAATACAGCCAAGCCGTACGGATAATCATTGCACGGCTGCAATTCGCCATGACCGCCTGCTCACCCGCCAACTTGGTAGCCCCATACACCGAATTGGGGCAAGGAGCCGCCTCCTCGGTATACGGGAGATGCCCCGTTCCGTCGAACACATAATCCGTGGATATGTGTATCAACGCTGTGCCACAAGCCTCGGCGGCAGCGGCCAGATAGCCCGGAGCCACGTGATTCAGTTTATCGCAAAGCGCCCGATTATCTTCCGCCTTGTCCACGGCCGTATATGCGGCGCAATTCACGATAACGTCGATCCGATTGCTTTTCACGAACTCATGCACAGCCTGTTCGTCGCAAATGTCCAGCTCCTGTACATCAGTGAAAAAATAGGTGTGACGGGCATGCTCTTCCGACAACACTTGCATCTCGTTGCCAAGTTGACCGTTGGCGCCGGTTACTAAAATATTCATTTAAACAAGTTACACTTTAAATATGGATGTTACGATGAACAATTCTTTTTTAATCAAGTTCCAGCTCCCCCCGCTTCTCCTTGTCATAATAATTGGCAAGCAGAGAGATAAAGCTGCTGACAGCCTTCATGGCCTTGGACGTGCCCTCACTGATTTCTTTCTTCTGCAAGCGCAGCAACAGCACGCCATAAAGCGCCTCGAAACATGTCTCTATTTCCGACTCTTCCTGCCGACCGTTCCTTCGGCGCAACTCCACGATGAACGGCAATGCCTTGAAGTAAGCCGCATTATAGAACGGATATTTGGTGGAGGCCAGCAATGCTCCATGCAGCTCCGTCAGGTTTTGAACCACATTCCGGTTGATTTGCAGATGTCCTTTCTCCGTGACGCCTTCGGCACGTATCATATCAGCGAGGTTTCCATACCACTCTTCCAATGCGGCACGCTCCTCCTCCGGATAGTGCATAACGATATTGTCGCGCAAGCGGTCTGTATCGCATCCATTGGCACGGAGCAGGTCTTCCACCTGCCACATATATATAAGGTATTCGGCTATGTTTTTTTCTTTCAGTTGCTGTGCAATCTTCATTTCGGAAACTATCAATTATACACGATATTCGCTAATACAACGATTCGCCCATCAGCGTAAACACCAGTCCAAGCACGGACACCACCATGACAATGCCTCCGATAATCCGGTTCAATATCCAGATGCCGCGCAGATTGAATTGCGTACGGACTTTATTGACAAAGAAAGTAATGCCAAACCACCAAGCCAAAGCACCCAATGCGATGGCCAAGTATCCGGTGACAGCCTCGAAAACCAATACCCCTTCGCTTACAAAAGCAAACCGGGCAAACAGACCGACAAACAAGAAAATAATCAGAGGATTGGAAAGCGTGACGGCAAACGCCGTTATGAAGTTATGAAAATAAGAGCCTTTGTTCGTGGAGACCGGACGGATGGACTGCACCGGATTGCTACGGAACGTATAAATACCGAAAACCAGCAACAGGATGCTCCCGAAAAGTTGCAGATAGAAAATATTCTTGTTGACGTAATCAAAGACGAAACTCATCCCGTAGCCCGTCAGCAAAGCATAGGCAATATCGCTCAACGAAGCTCCTATCCCGGTTACAAAACCATACCACCGCCCTTTATTCAAAGTGCGCTGAATGCACAACACACCTACAGGACCCAACGGTGCGGACACAATTATACCTATTATGAATCCTTTCCACAATATATCAAATATGGTCTCTATCTGAATCATGGGTGCAAATATCGGACTTTTTTACGAAAAGAACCAATAGTGTTAACGTTTTTTCCACAGTATTCTCACATCTATGTCATTTCTTTGTTTCCGTCCTGAATAATGCCTGCTACCGCTTACTTAAAATTGTTTTGAAAGAAAAACCTGCAACAACTATTGCATCCCATATCAATCCATGAAATATTACATTAATTCGGGATAGGCAGTTACCTTTGCTAAGTTTGACAGCTGCAAACCTTTGTCGTGACAGAGGCAAGTGTCCAAGCCGACAGACACAAGTCCTTGACACATCAGACACAAGTGTTTGAGCCGTCAGAGACAAGTGTCTGACAAGGCGGAAGTAAACCGCTGATATCCAACGCAATATACTTCAAAAACAAGCCTTCAGGTGAGGCCATCGACCTGCTTCTTATCCCGAACCCGGGTAAACATTACACGCAAGCCCTGTTTTTTTATTATCAATCTTTTTACCTCCACGGCGATTTTCCTTATCTTTGCCACACAAAACGAAGAGGATGCTTGAAAAAGTGACTCCGGCGATAAGACCGTAATTCATAAAATCGTAAATACAACCATGATTCTTTTTTTCAGAACCCCGTCCAAGAGCGTGATTGCCGCAGAGTGCGACCGCAACCTCAATCAGGCAGACAGCGACAAACTCTGCTGGCTTTTTGGAGAAGCCGCCCCCGAAAGTGAAGACAACCTGAAAGGACATTTCGTAGGCCCGCGTCGCGAAATGATTACCCCTTGGAGCACAAATGCCGTAGAAATCACTCAGAACATGGGCTTGAACGGCATAACCCGCATCGAGGAATACTTTCCCGTGAAAGACGAGAACGCAGACCACGACCCTATGCTGCAACGCATGTACAAAGGTCTCGACCAGAACATATTTACCACAAACCGCCGGCCGGAACCCATCGTACACATCGAAGACCTGGAAGCATACAACGAAAAAGAAGGCCTGGCCCTCTCCAAAGAAGAAATGGACTACCTTAAGAAGGTGGAAAAAGACCTCGGCCGCAGGCTGACCGATTCCGAAGTATTCGGCTTCGCGCAAATCAACTCGGAACACTGCCGCCACAAAATCTTCGGCGGAACGTTCATCATCGACGGCGTGGAACAAGAGTCGTCGCTCTTCCAGATGATTAAAAAGACCACGCAAGAAAATCCCAATAAGATTATTTCCGCCTACAAAGACAACGTAGCCTTTGCCGAAGGACCGGTCATCGAGCAGTTTGCCCCGGTCGACCACTCCAAGCCCGATTATTTCCGGATGAAAGACATCAAGAGCGTCATCTCACTGAAAGCGGAAACACACAACTTCCCCACTACCGTGGAACCGTTCAACGGCGCTTCTACCGGCACAGGCGGCGAAATCCGCGACCGTATGGGCGGCGGAAAAGGCTCGTGGCCGATTGCAGGGACCGCCGTTTACATGACGTCCTATCCCCGCACGGACGAAGGACGCACTTGGGAAGAAATCTTGCCGGTGCGCAAATGGCTGTATCAAACCCCGGAACAAATCCTGATCAAAGCATCCAATGGTGCCAGCGATTTTGGAAACAAGTTCGGTCAGCCCCTGATTTGCGGTTCCGTGCTCACTTTCGAACATAAAGAGAATGACGAGACATACGGATACGACAAGGTCATCATGCTGGCCGGCGGCGTGGGATACGGCACTCAACGCGACTGCCTGAAAGGTAAACCCGAAGCCGGAAACAAAGTGGTGGTCATCGGAGGAGATAATTATCGCATCGGTTTGGGAGGCGGTTCCGTTTCTTCCGTAGATACCGGACGATACAGCAGCGGCATCGAACTGAATGCCGTGCAACGCGCCAACGCCGAGATGCAGAAACGTGCCTACAACGTGGTACGCGCGCTCTGTGAGGAAGATACCAATCCGGTTGTTTCCATCCACGACCATGGCTCGGCCGGACACGTCAACTGTTTGTCAGAACTCGTGGAAGAGTGCGGCGGCCTGATTGATATGAGCAAGCTGCCCATCGGCGACAAGACATTGTCGGCAAAGGAGATTATAGCCAACGAGAGTCAGGAGCGCATGGGACTGCTGATTCAGGAAGAAGCCATCGAACACGTACGCAAGATTGCCGAACGCGAACGCGCTCCGATGTACGTAGTGGGCGAAACCACCGGCGACCATCGCTTTGCTTTCCAACAGGCGGATGGCATACGTCCGTTCGACCTTGCCGTAGAACAGATGTTCGGCTCGTCTCCCAAGACCTATATGGTGGATAAGACCGTGGAACGTCACTACGAGATGCCGAAATACGAACTTTCGCAACTGCACGAATATCTTACCAACGTGCTCCAACTGGAAGCCGTGGCTTGCAAAGATTGGCTGACAAACAAGGTAGACCGTTCCGTAACGGGCAGAGTGGCTCGCCAGCAATGCCAAGGCGAATTGCAGTTGCCGTTGAGCGACTGCGGTGTGGTGGCTTTGGACTACCGTGGCGAAAAAGGCATTGCCACCTCTTTGGGCCATGCCCCCCAAGCCGCGCTTGCCGACCCGGCTGCCGGCTCCATACTCTCCGTCAGCGAAGCGCTGACCAACTTGGTCTGGGCACCGCTTGCCGAAGGGCTGGACAGCGTATCGCTCTCCGCCAACTGGATGTGGCCTTGCCGTTCGCAGGAAGGCGAAGACGCCCGCCTCTACAAGGCTGTAAAAGCGTTGAGCGACTTCTGCTGCGCCTTACAAATCAATGTGCCTACCGGCAAAGACTCCCTCTCCATGACACAGAAATATCCCGACGGCAGCAAGGTCATTGCTCCGGGCACGGTGATCGTTTCTGCCGGCGGTGAAGTCTCCGACATAAAGAAAGTTGTTTCGCCGGTGTTGGTCAACAACGAAAAGAGCACTCTCTATCACATCGACTTCAGCTTCGATAACCTGAAGCTGGGTGGTTCCGCTTTCGCACAATCACTGGGCAAAGTGGGCGACGACGTTCCTTGCGTGCAGGATGCCGAATATTTCCGTGATGCTTTCCTTGCCGTGCAGGAGCTGGTGAACAAGGGATTGATTCTTGCCGGACACGACATTTCGGCCGGCGGCCTCATCACCACACTGCTGGAGATGTGTTTTGCCAACGTTGAAGGCGGCATGGAAATCAATCTGGACAAAATCAAGGAACAAGACCTCATCAAAATCCTGTTTGCAGAAAATCCGGGTATCGTGATTCAGGTAAGCGACAAGCACAGGGACGAAGTGAAACGTATCATGGAAGATGCAGGGGTAGGCTACGTCGCACTCGGCAAGCCGACAGACGAACGCCACATCCTTGTATCGAAAAATGGCGCCACCTACCAGTTCGGCATCGACTACATGCGCGATGTGTGGTACTCCACATCTTACCTGCTCGACCGCAAGCAATCCATGAACGGCTGCGCCAAGAAACGTTTCGAGAATTACAAGATGCAACCGTTGGAATTTGCGTTCAAGCCCGATTTCACAGGCAAGTTCTCCCAATTTGGCATCGACCCGAACCGCCGCACGCCATCGGGCATACGTGCAGTCGTTATCCGCGAGAAAGGCTCGAACAGCGAGCGTGAGATGGCATACGCCCTCTACTTGGCAGGTTTCGACGTAAGAGACGTGACCATGACCGACCTCATCAGCGGACGCGAAACATTGGAAGACGTGAACATGGTGACCTACGTCGGCGGTTTTTCCAACTCAGACGTTCTCGGCTCGGCCAAAGGATGGGCGGGAGGATTCCTCTACAACCCCAAAGCGAAAGAAGCGCTCGACAAGTTCTACGCCCGCGAAGATACCCTGTCGCTGGGCATCTGCAACGGGTGCCAACTGATGATGGAGCTTGGGCTCATCAACCCCGAACACAAGAAAAAGGGCAAGATGCTGCATAATGATTCGCATAAATTCGAGTCCGAATTCGCCGGTGTGGTGATTCCCGCCAACCGCAGTGTGATGTTCGGTTCGTTGAGCGGCAGCAAAATCGGCGTATGGGTGGCCCACGGCGAAGGAAAATTCTCATTGCCGTATGACGAGGACCGATACAACGTGGTAGCCAAGTTCAATTATGACGAATATCCCGGCAATCCCAACGGTTCCGACTATTCGGTAGCGGCACTGGCAAGCGCCGACGGACGTCACCTCGCCATGATGCCCCACCCCGAACGTTCCATCCTGCCCTGGCAGAACGGCTGTTATCCGGCAGACCGCATAAACAGCGACCAAATCACTCCGTGGATGGAAGCGTTTGTCAATGCGCGCAAATGGATAGAGGAGAAGATGAAAAAGTAACGATGTAACAAAGACATACACACCAAGACAGCGTGCCAAGGCTCTTTCGGGAACCTTGGCACGTTTCGTTTCTACCGCTACCCGCACAGAGGAGCCCGGAAGCCTTTCTTCCTCTAACATTCCGACATTGACACAGATGAGGAGCAAGACATAAAACAGTTATCTCTCCATCCGTTTGTTCTTTCCAAACAAAAACATTATTTTTGTAGTGGCTTTATGACTCTTGTCTACCGGCATCAATCTCAAAAACACCAGACAATCATGAAAAGGTTCTTTTTTTTCTTCACGTCACTATTTTCCCTTGTGTGCCCGGCACAAATCGACAAACACAGTGCTCTTGAAAACGAACTAATCAATAACCCCACAAGTGCCCCCATCCAAGATTCTTTTCAAATCAGTCTTTGGGTGTTGGCGCTTTACACCATTGTCATCATAGCGGCGGCAAGCACAATCATGCTCATCATCCTCATGCGGCAACAGCGAAAAGCCGCCGATGAAAAAATGCGTTTCTTCATCAACGCGGCCCACAACATACGCACACCGCTGACACTGATAAAAGCTCCCTTGGAAGAACTGGCAGAGCAAGAAAACCTGAGCGAAAACGGACAAAGAAATGCCGGCACTGCATTGCGAAACGTAAATGCCTTGTTGCAACTTACCACCAATCTCGTCAACCTTGAGCGCATAGACACCTACTCCGACTCCTTGTATATATCCGAATACGAGCTGAATACCTATATAGCAGAAACCGTAGACGCATTTCGCCCCCATGCCGACGTCAAGCATATCAACCTGACCAGCCAAAGCGACTTCCGCTACCTGAACGTATGGATTGACAAAGACAAGATGGACGCCATCCTGAAGAACTTGTTATCGAATGCCTTGAAATACACCCCCGAAGGAGGAAAGGTAGACATCTCTGCCCACGAAACGGACGACACATGGAGCATTGCAGTAACCGATACGGGTATCGGCATTCCGGCATCGGAACAAAAACAGCTTTTCAAGAAACATTTCCGGGGCAGGAATGCCGTCAACTCCCAAGTAACGGGAAGCGGCATCGGGCTGCTCTTGGTGTGGAAACTTGTCAGGCTGCATAAAGGGAAGCTGAAACTCAACAGTACGGAAGGAAGCGGCACGTGCGTCAAGATTACTTTTCCAAAAAGGAAAGAAGCATTCGACAAGGCCGTGCAATGCCCCAATGCCAAGCACACGCAGATGGTTTATTCGACAGCCGGAGTGCCGGTCAACGTTCCTGCCCCGTCGCTTACACATAAGAGTAACGAAAGCCAACCGTCCGACGGCAGCACCCGGCAAAAGATACTGATTGTGGAAGACAACAGTGAACTGAGGGAGTACCTGCGCGGCAGCTTGTCCGAACAGTATGACACACGCGTATGCTCCAACGGGAAAGAGGCTCTTACGTTTGCTGGGGAATATCTGCCCGACTTGATTATTTCAGATATCATGATACCCGGACTGAAAGGAGACGAGTTGTGCCATGCCCTGAAGAATGACATCAACACCTCTCACATTCCCTTCATTCTGCTCACGGCCCTGAATACGGACAGAAACATCATCGAGGGCCTGCAAAGCGGGGCAGACGAATACCTCGTGAAGCCTTTCAACATAGGCATATTACGTGCAAGCATAGCCAACCTGCTGGCCAACCGCAAATTGCTGCGCCAGAAGTTTGCCAACCTTGAACTGAACGAGGACAAGAACGGCACAGATTGCATCAATTGTTCCACAGACTTGGACTGGAGATTCGTTGCCACCGTGAAGAAAGAAGTGGAAGCGAATATGGAGCAACCCAACTTCAACGTAGACGCGCTTTGCAACCTGATGAACATGAGCAGAACCAGCTTTTACAATAAGATAAAAGCCCTGACGGACCAAGCTCCGGCCGACTACATCCGGTTGATTCGGTTGAACCATGCCGCCCAGCTCCTGAAAGAGCAACGATACAGCATTACAGAAATATCGGAGAGAACAGGGTTCAGCGACGCTAAATACTTCCGCGAAGTATTCAAGAAGCACTTCAATATGAGTCCGAGCCAGTACGCCAAAACCACACAACAAGGATGAACATATATATCGAAGCATTCTCCATCTTCTTCAAGATAGGAGCTTTCACCATCGGGGGCGGATATGCCATGGTGCCCTTGATAGAGAACGAGATTGTGAACAAACGAAACTGGGTAGCCAAAGAAGACTTCATCGACCTGCTCGCCATAGCACAGTCGGCACCGGGTGTTCTTGCGGTCAACATTTCCATTTTCATAGGCTATCGGTTGAGGGGGATACGCGGCAGCCTCGTCACAGCTTTAGGCACCATACTTCCTTCGTTCCTCATCATTCTGGCCATCGCACTGTTTTTCCACAATTTCAAGGAGAATCCCGTTGTGGAACGCATCTTCAAGGGCATCCGCCCGGCAGTGGTGGCCTTGATAGCCGCACCTACATTCAGCATGGCCAAGTCGGCCAAAATAAACCGCTACAACATCTGGATACCGGTGGTTTCGGCACTGCTCATCTGGCAGTTGAACTTCTCGCCCGTCTGGATAATCATTGCGGCAGGCGTAGGAGGCTACCTGTACGGAAGACTGCAAAACACCCCCACTAATCACTAACCGCTAATCGCTCACCATTCACCATGATTTTCCTGCAATTATTCTATACCTTCTTTAAAATAGGGCTTTTCGGTTTCGGAGGCGGATATGCCATGCTTTCGATGATACAAGCCGAAGTTGTCACCCGCTACGGGTGGCTCTCCCCTCAAGAATTTACGGATATCGTTGCCATCAGCCAGATGACCCCCGGTCCCATAGGCATCAATTCGGCAACATATGTAGGGTTCACCGCCACAGGCAGCGTATGGGGGGCAATCGTTGCCACCTTTGCCGTGACGCTCCCTTCGTTCATCCTGATGCTGACCATCAGCAGGTTTTTCCTGAAGTATCAGAAGCATCCGTCGGTCGAAGCGGTATTCGGCGGACTACGCCCTGCCGTGGTAGGCTTGCTGGCATCCGCCGCATTGGTGCTGATGAATACGGAAAACTTCGGCTCGCCTACGGAAGATACCTATTCCTTCATTGTCAGTTGCATCCTCTTCCTCGTTGCATTCGTGGGCACAAGAAGATACAGGCTGAACCCCATAGGGATGATAATTGCTTGCGGAATAGCCGGACTGATATTGTATTAGCCCGACGGGGATTACAGTTTCACTTTCTTCCCCACGGATTTCGACTCGTTGTGCAGGCGGTCCAAAGCCGTCACCACATAGCGGTACTTGGTTTTCCCGTCCTCATAGGGCAACTTATAGAAGTTGTCGCGCGTCACGGCCACGATGTGCGAAGGGTCGTCGATATTCACCCTCTCGCCTGCCTCGAAACGATATACCACATATTGCACGGCACGGTTCATCTCCTCCTTGTATTTGGGTGCAGTCCAGAAGAGCATGTAACCGTCTGCCGTCCACACCGGTTTCACTTTGCGCACCTTGGCAGGAGCTTCATTGTCCATGAAATCAAACACCGGGGGTAAGGCCGGATATTTATGATATTCGGCAATCAAGGCATCACGATAGTTGCCCGCATTCTCCACAACCGCACTTGCAGGCCACTGGCAACTGCCTCCGATTGTCTGGTAAGCCCGCTGCCAAGCCATCTTGCGCGGAAGCTGATTCACCGACGGATTGTTCGGGTCGGCATGCTGCACCGTGTTCATTACAGACTGGCCGATGAACAGAGGGCGGTTCTCCGTATGCTTGGCCCACCACTTCACCAATGTTTCGTAATCGGCCGCCGGATGACCTATCTGCCAGTAAATCTGCGGGATGTTATAGTCTATCCAACCCTCGCGCGCCCATAACAAGACGTCGGCATACAGGTCGTCATAGTTCTGCAGTCCCTTTGTCTTACTGCCCAGCGGATCGTTGCTATCGTTGCGGTAAATGCCGAACGGAGAAACACCGAACTTCACCCACGGCTTAATCTCACGGATGGTTTCGTGCAGTTTCTTAATCAGGATATTCACATTGCTCCGGCGCCAGTCTCCCCTATCGCCGAAGCCTCCGCCGTAACGGGCAAAGCTGGCGTCATCCGGGAAATCCTTTCCTTTGATGGGATAAGGATAGAAATAATCGTCCATGTGGATGGCATCCACGTCGTAACGAGACACGATATCGCTCACCACCATGCAGATATGCCGGCGGCTTTCGGGCAATGCCGGGTCGAAATACAGCTGGTCGCCATAGGTCACGAACCACTCCGGGTGGATATTATATACATGGCCGGGAGCCAACTCGTTCTTTAAGGTCGTTTTGGTGCGATACGGATTAATCCAAGCATGAAATTCCATGCCCCGCTTGTGGCACTCCTCAATCATAAACTGCATAGGATCCCAATACGGTTCGGGAGCCTTGCCTTGCACCCCGGTGAGGAAACGGCTCCACGGCTCCAGCCGTGAGGCATACAGCGCATCCCCTTCGGGACGCACCTGAAAGATAATGGCATTGATGCCTGCCCCTTGCAGAGAGTTCAACTGGCTTATCAGCATCTGCTTCAGCTTGTCTGTGGGGACACCGCGAAACTGCCCGTTCACCGCCTGTATCCATGCGGCACGAAATTCACGTTTGGGATGCACAGGGCCTGTTTGCACTTGTGCAAATACCCCTCCGGCCAGCAGCGACAGGAGAAGTACGCATAAAAAGGATTTTATTTTCATCTTCCGGTTATAACTTTTTAATATTCAGACACGCGTCTATTCTTAACAGTGCCCACCCTGATGCCGTCTGTCTCACAGGCCGCTCACCAAGCCGGGACATGCCGCCGCTACAAGAGCAGGAGGCGAAATTAATGCTTTTATCGAAAGAAAATCAGCACGAATCGGAAAGTATAACAAATCTTAACCATGCCGATATATGCAGACGAACACCCCGCCATGACAACACTGCAAAACGGAAAAACAGAAAGAACATGCGCGGTTTAGCGGTCGCAAGCCCGCACGTCATCACCCGTAGGCCCACATCTTATCATCCGCAACCTCACACTTCACCGTCTGCAATCCCACACTTCATGCTTGCTGCGCCCACACGTTGCGGTGCATGCAGTGTGGCCTCACGTCGGGCCTGCCAACATGCGGGGGAGATATTGCCTAAGGCGGAACGAATGGCTGTTCTTCCACCTCCTCCACCTTAAACGAGGGGGATATATGGGGGAGGTATTTTCTAATCTCTTCTTCTCTTTTCTTATCTTCTCTTACGCGCGCGAGGGATAGCACACCTCGTAATTTGCTGATAAATTGATAATTAGGTTCAATTTGGGCACTCTTCGAATTGCTTGCCGACTGCGAGCCGGCAGGCAGTTCGCTCGGAGTTGACAAGCAGTTGCCTGCCGGTCCGTGCGGAGTCTCCATACAAGGTTTGGGTACTTCCGCAGCAGTGGCGGCAAGAGAAGCTGCCGCTTGAAAATCCCCTTTCTCTTCGACGGCCGACCGCGCTTCTTCGCTCATCGGCGGCACTTCTTCGGCAACCGGCAGCACTTTCTCCGTGAGCGGCGGTACTTCCTCTACGACCGATTCTGTTTCTCCGGTCATCAAGCATGTCTCCTCGGCAGCCGACATCGTTTCTTCATCAACCGTTTCTCCATCCGTTGACAATTCCTCTTCCTTCGCCCTCCTCCCGGCAGTATTTTTCTTTGACACTTCCCTGTTTTTCCGCGAAGTGCCGAAGTAATCGATGGCGGAGAAGAATATATCTCCTTCGATGATGAACAAGCCGTAATTTCTGACTATTTTTTCGAGATAGGCCTGCGGAAATCCTTTCTGCTGCAATAGTTTCAGTTGTCCGAGGAAGAGACGGGGGCACTCCTGATTGTAAAGCTGTTCGATGATGTAGAGATAGCTGCCGTAGCCTCTTGCTCCCTCTTCGTCGATGAGTTTGTAGAGCCTGCTGTCACGGCTCAGGTTGAAGCGATGTTTAAACCAACTAAGACCTTCCATAATTGCGTTATATATTGTGTTTGACTTACAACTACAAAGATAATGCTTGAAAACGCAAAATGCAAATGCACCAAACACCGGGTTCGCGGCAATTTATCGCCCCTACAATATATTCTGGGAGGGGTAAAACGCCGCGAACCCGGTGTTTCATAAAATTAGCGGGAAAGGTGTTTTTTTCTTGAACGATTATAATCAATCATTCCGTATCCTGATTGATATGCGAGTTCGGGATAAGAAACGACACAAAAACGGCTACAATCGAATAGCCATAGCTTTTACTTTCGAGGGGGTATTCCTAAAAAAAGAACAAGTTCGTTTTATTCTGCCCGTGGTTTGCATTATCTTTGCAGTTCGAAAATCACCAAAGTGACTTGTATATGGCAGAAAGTACATCAATTTCCATAAAAGGGGCGCGTGTCAATAACCTGAAGAATATAGACGTGGAAATCCCGCGCAACCGGTTGGTCGTCATCACCGGATTGTCCGGATCGGGCAAATCATCACTCGCTTTCGACACACTGTATGCCGAAGGGCAACGCCGCTACGTAGAGAGCCTGAGCAGCTACGCCCGTCAGTTTCTGGGACGCATGAGCAAGCCCGAATGCGACTTCATCAAAGGCATACCGCCCGCCATCGCCATCGAGCAAAAAGTCAGCAGCCGCAATCCCCGCTCCACCGTAGGCACTTCGACCGAAATATACGAATACCTGCGGTTGCTCTACGCACGGATAGGAAAAACATTCAGCCCCGTCAGCGGACAGGAAGTGAAGAAACATTCCACCGAAGACATCGTGCGATGTATGAAGGAGCATCCCGAAGGTACGAGATACACCGTGCTTGCCCCCGTGGTGCTGCGCGAAGACCGCAATATGCAGCAACAATTGGAGGTGGACATGAAGCAGGGCTTCACCCGGCTGGAAGTGAATGGCGAAATGGTGCGCATAGACGAATACAAGCCGAAAACCGGTGACACCGTGTTTCTGCTGATAGACCGTATGACTGCTTCTGCCGAAAAAGATGCCGTGAGCCGTCTGACCGACTCGGCCGAGACAGCCATGTACGAAGGAGACGGCGCCTGCCTGCTGCGATTTTACCAGCCCGACGGCACAACCTGCCTCTATCGCTTCAGCACCAAGTTCGAAGCCGACGGCATCACCTTTGAAGAGCCGAACGACCAGATGTTCTCCTTCAACTCGCCCGTAGGCGCCTGCCCGGTATGCGAAGGATTCGGCAAGGTAGTAGGCATAGACGAACATCTGGTAATACCCAACCGCGCCCTATCCGTCTACGACGGGGCTGTGGTGTGCTGGCGAGGCGAGGTGATGGGCGAATGGCGGGATATGGTGATACGCGGAGCCGAGAAAGCCGGTTTCCCCATCTTCAGTCCCTACTACGAGCTGACCGACGAACAGCGCCGGATGCTTTGGGAGGGTACGCCCTACTTCGAAGGAATCAACGCTTTCTTCAAGATGGTGCAGGAGAACCAATACAAGATACAATATCGGGTGATGCTGGCACGATATCGCGGCAAGACAATTTGTCCCAAGTGCCACGGCACCCGCCTGAAACCCGAAGCCAACTACGTGCGGGTGGGCGGACGCAGCATCTCGGAATTAGTGGATTTGCCCATCACGGAGCTGAAGCTCTTCTTCGACAAGCTGAAACTTGAACCGCACGATGCCGACGTGGCACGCCGCCTGCTGACGGAGATAAACAACCGTATCCGCTTCCTGCTCGACGTAGGTCTGGGCTATCTCACGCTAAACCGCCTGAGCAATTCGCTTTCCGGAGGCGAAAGCCAGCGCATCAACCTTGCCACTTCGCTGGGCAGCAGTCTGGTGGGCAGCCTTTATATCCTCGACGAGCCGAGCATCGGCCTGCACAGCCGCGACACCGACAAGCTGATCGGCGTGTTGCGCCAATTGCAACAGTTAGGCAATACGGTCGTCGTAGTGGAGCATGACGAAGAAATCATCCGTGCGGCGGATTACATCATCGACATCGGTCCCAAAGCAGGACGTCTGGGAGGCGAAGTGGTCTATCAGGGCGACATGAAAGACCTTAAAAAAGGAAGCAACAGCTACACCGTGCGTTACCTGCTGGGCGAGGAAACCATACCGACACCCGCACAACGCCGCCCGTGGAACAACTATATCGAAATAAAAGGAGCACGCGAAAACAACCTGAAAGGGGTGGACGCACGTTTCCCCCTGAATGTGATGACCGTAGTGACCGGCGTCAGCGGTTCGGGCAAGAGCACACTGGTGCGCGATATCTTCTATCGCGCCCTGAAGCGCGAACTGGACGAATGCAACGAACGTCCGGGGGAATTTATTTCCATCGGTGGCGACCTCCGGAACCTGAGCAACGTGGAGTTTGTCGACCAGAATCCCATCGGAAAATCATCGCGAAGCAACCCGGTGACATACATCAAGGCCTACGACGAAATCCGCAAATTGTGGGCGGAGCAGCCGCTCGCCAAACAAATGGGTTACAGTGCCGGACATTTCAGCTTCAACAGCGAAGGAGGACGCTGCGAGGAGTGCAAGGGCGAAGGAACTATCACGGTGGAGATGCAATTCATGGCCGACCTTGTGCTGGAATGCGAATCGTGCCACGGCAAACGCTTCAAAGCCGACACGCTGGAAGTGAAATTTCATGACGTCAACATCTACGACGTGCTGAACATGACCATCAACCAAGCCATCGAATTCTTCACAAAGTACGGGCAGAAGAAAATCGTAAAGAAGCTTCAGCCTCTTCAAGATGTGGGTTTGGGATATATCAAATTGGGACAATCGTCATCCACGCTTTCGGGCGGCGAGAACCAGCGTGTGAAGCTGGCCTATTACCTCAGCCAGGAGAAAGCCGACCCTACCCTGTTTATCTTTGACGAGCCTACCACCGGCCTGCACTTCCACGACATCAAGAAACTGCTCGAAGCATTCGACGCACTGATACGTCGCGGACACTCCATCGTAATCATAGAGCACAACCTCGACGTGGTGAAGTGTGCCGATTATGTGATAGACCTCGGCCCGGAAGGAGGAGATAAGGGCGGTAACATAGTGGCAGAGGGTACACCGGAAGAGGTGGCCCGATGTGCGGCAAGCTACACCGGACAGTTTCTGCAAGAGAAACTGCAAGAAGACCGGCAGAAGGGGACGAAGTGATTTTCCAGACGCAGATGACGCGGACGGCACAGATTAAAATAAGAAGAAAATCTGCGCCGTCCGCGTCATCTATGTCTGAAGAATATCTTTCTGAGAAGTATACTCTCTGTTTTTCGGAAACCCCGATAAAATGCGGTTATCGACTTAGAAATAAAAACCGAATCCCACCTTCAGGCCGAACTTGGAACGGTCGTCGTTGATATTCCAATAAACGGCCGGCTCAATCGTCACCGTACGGCTGAGGAAAAACGCGTAACCGGCTTCCAAACCGAGCGAAAACTTAGTGTCGTCGTGGCCTTTGCCCCAGTTCCAACGGTCTACATTGACATCAGCTCCCAGAAAAACACCGACTTTATCCAGATAATAGCGGCCTCCCACACCCATCGTATAAATGTCGACATCAGAGCCTCCCGTATTCCACGAAACGCCGGCATGCACCAGCAAAGCCAGATTGTCTATAAGGAATGCACCGCCCTTGGCCTCAAGTCCGAAAGAAGCTCTCTCCGTTCCGGTGTCGTACGATAAGTCCAATCCGGTTATGGACGGGTTTACAAACCATTTTCCCTTTTCAAACTGTGCCTGCGCCGCCACTGTGACAACAAGCAGACAAACAAGTAATCCGATTTTTTTCATCTTAGTTAGTTTTTTGAGTGAATAGTTATGATTTTTCATTTTCTTCGCGCCTTTTCCGTTGCAATTCTTCCTTTTTACGAAGAACCAGCCACAACACCAATACGATGACGTATGATGTGATTACTGTGACATACTTTTCCGTTTCGCTGATTTCCGTATTGCGAGGCAGGAAATAAGCCGCCGTTGCCGTGACATAAACAAGCAGAGCTAAAGTCAGCCCGGTAGATTTCTTGATTTTCTTCATCACCAGAGTTTTTTAGTCGTCCTGAAGTACCAGATATTGAACCAGAAAGCCGCAATCGCTACCGATGAAAGAGCGACAGGCAACGCTATCCCGTTTCCAAAGCCCAGTCCTTCGGGCGAGATACATATATAAGTGGCACATACCGCCGTCATGAATAATGCCGGAAAATAGGTGACATAATAATAATGTCCTTTTTTCTCGCGCACCAGATATACGGTAATGGCCCACAATGTGAAAACGGACAGTGTCTGATTGGCCCATGCAAAATAACGCCAGATCATATCGAAACCGTCTTTGTCGCGCAAGCTGTAAAGCAACAGCCCGATAGCCACCAGAAACATCGGCACGCATATATATAAACGATGACGTATGCTTTTTTGTTCCATTCCCAGAAAATCGGCCACAATAAGACGAGCCGAACGGAAAGCCGTATCGCCACTGGTGACCGGAGCGGCAATAACGCCAAGTACAGCCAAGATGCCGCCTACTGTTCCCAACCAATCCTTAGTAATGGCATCTACGATGACGGCGGCATTGGTCTCTTCCATTCCATTCCGATGAAAGAAGTAAGTGGCGGCGGCAGCCCAGATCAAAGCCACAATTCCTTCTGTTATCATTGCTCCATAGAATACGGGGCGACCGTGACGCTCGCTCGTCATGCAACGTGCCATCAAAGGGCTTTGAGTGGCATGAAAACCACTGATTGCCCCACAAGCTATACTGACAAACATAATGGGGAAAATGGGCAATAAGTCTGCATTGGGATGTGTATTCTGCAACCCGTCCCAGACTTCGGGCAAAGCGGGATGGTTGACGTAGAGCATCGCCAGAATACCGACAGCCATAAACAGCAGGGCAACGGCAAACAACGGATATATCTTGCCGATAATCTTGTCTATCGGCAGCAAGGTGGCAAGTATATAATAAGCAAAAACAACTATAATCCAGAAAGTGGTATCAAGGCTTTCAGGAGTCAGCTTGGCAAGCAGGCCTGCCGGCCCTGCCACAAACACCGCACCCACCAATATCATCAGCACAACCGTAAAGCCACGCATCACCTGCTTAGCTGTCAGTCCCAAATAACGTCCGATGATTTCGGGCAGGCTTTCGCCTCCATGACGCACGGACAGCATACCGGCAAGATAATCGTGCACGGCACCTGCAAAGATGCTTCCGAGAACAATCCACAGATAAGACGCCGTACCGAACTTAGCTCCCATAATAGCTCCGAAAATAGGTCCCAAACCCGCAATATTGAGGAATTGTATCATAAAGATTTTCCACGTGGGCAAAGGCATGTAGTCCACACCGTCGGCTTTGGTCAAAGCGGGTGTGCTACGGTCATCGGGAGCAAAGACACGCTCCACAAAGCGACCATACAGAAAATAGCCGGTTATCAACGCCAGCAGGCAAAGCGTAAATGTGATCATGGTGTATTCGTCTTTTTAATACATGCAAATGTAACAGTTTCTAAGTAAACAGCATAAAATTATCGAGGGTTTTGCTTACCTTCGCCGCGAAAATATAGAATCAGAATGAAACGGAGCACCCTTACCTTATTATATATAGTGCTTATGCTGCCTCTTGCAGCCCAGCTACCCAAGCACGAAGTACGTGCCGCTTGGATAACCGCCGTCTACGGGCTGGATTGGCCTCGCACGCGTGCCACCTCGCCCGAAAGAATGCGCAAACAGCAAGACGAACTCGTAGAGATACTGGACAAGCTGAAAGCTGCCAACTTCAACACCGTACTGTTCCAGACCCGCACACGGGGCGATGTGCTTTATCAATCGTCCATCGAGCCTTACAACTCCATACTGACAGGCAAGGTAGGAGGAGACCCCGGTTACGATCCGCTGACCTTTGCCATAGAAGAGTGCCACAAACGGGGCATGGAATGTCATGCTTGGATGGTGAGCATCCCTTTGGGAAATAAAAAGCATGTGGCCTCCCTCGGCAAAGAGTCGGTCACCAAAAAGAAAGCGGCCATCTGCGTTCCCTATAAGAATGAGTATTTCCTCAATCCCGGACATCCGCAAACCAAAGAATACCTGATGAGCCTTGTTCGCGAAGTAGTGAAGCGCTATGATGTGGACGGCGTGCACTTCGACTACCTTCGTTATCCGGAGAACGCTCCGCGATTTCCCGATGGATACGACTACAAAAGATACGCCAAGGGGCGCAGTCTGGCGCAATGGCGCAGAGACAACATCACGGACATAGTGCGCTACATCTACAAGGAAGTGAAGGCGCTGAAACCTTGGGTAAAAGTCAGCACCTCGCCCGTAGGCAAATACCGCGACACTTCCCGTTACTCTTCGCGCGGATGGAATGCCTACCACACCGTCTACCAAGACGTGCAAGGCTGGCTGGGCGAAGGCATTCAAGACCAAATATATCCGATGCAATATTTCCGTGGCAACCATTTCTACCCTTTCGCTCTCGACTGGAAAGAACAGAGCAACGGACGGCATATTATTCCCGGCCTCGGCATCTATTTCCTCGACCCCGCCGAAGGCAACTGGACTCTGGACGAGATTGAACGACAGATGCACTTCATACGTGCGCAAAAGCTGGAGGGCGAAGCGCATTATCGGGTGAAGTACTTGATGGACAATACGCAAGGACTGTATGATACTCTGGAGAAGAATTTCTATACCGCCCCTGCACTGCAACCTGCCATGCCGTGGATAGACAGCGTACCTCCTACCCCTCCCACCAACCTGCGTACGGAACAATTAGCCGAAGGCTACCTGCTTCTGCGCTGGAATCCTGCGACAGACAACGACCCGCAGAACGCACCGACGTATGTTGTCTACGGCTCGGATACGTATCCGGTGGACATTTCCAATCCGGAAAATATTCTGGCGCAACGGGTGCAAGGAACAGAATTCATCTACGCCCCCATCTTCCCTTGGACCACCCGGAAGTATTTCGCAGTAACGGCAATGGACCGATGCGGAAACGAGAGCCAGGCGGCACAATAAGAGAGTCCCCATTTCTTCAGCTTTTATCAGGCACTTGTGTCTGACTTGACAGAGGCTTGTGGCTGTCGGCTTGAACACTTGTGTCTGTCGGCTCAAAGGCTTGTGTCTGTCCCGTCAGGTGCAAGTGTCTGTCAAGCACTCCGGCAATCTTTTTTCCGCGACACATAGGACTTCCGTTTTTTAACCGTATCTTTACCGCTCAAACCGGTCGACCGATTAAATGCAACCTTTATGGCAACAACTTCCTCGGCAGCTTTTGCCGACACCAAAAAGCACTACCACCTGTTAGACGGCCTTCGTGGCGTAGCCGCCCTCATCGTTATGTGGTATCATGTATTCGAAGGCTATGCTTTTGCCGGCAACACTATGATAGAAAATTTCAATCACGGCTATCTGGCCGTAGATTTCTTTTTCATGCTCTCCGGCTTCGTTATCAGCTATGCCTATGACGACCGATGGGGCGGAAGCTTCACCATGAAGGACTTCTTCAAACGCCGTCTGATACGCCTCCATCCTATGGTGATTATGGGGGCTGTGTTAGGAACTATCACCTACTGCATTCAAGGAAGCGTGCAATGGGACGGAACGCACATCGCCACATCCATGACGATGCTGGCGCTGCTTTGTACGATGTTTCTCATTCCCGCAGTGCCGGGTGCAGGCCACGAAGTCCGCGGAAACGGAGAAATGTTTCCACTGAACGGTCCGTCTTGGTCGTTGTTCTTTGAGTATATAGGAAATATCCTTTATGCTTTATTCATCCGCCGCCTGCCTACCAAAGCACTGGCTGCACTCGTAGCACTGACGGGAGCAGGATTGGCAGGATTTGCCCTCTCCGATGTCTCCGGATACGGTAATATCGGAATAGGCTGGACATTGGATGCCGTAAACTTCGGAGGAGGAGCATTGCGAATGCTCTTCCCCTTCTCGATGGGTATGCTCTTGGCGCGAAACTTCAAGCCCTTCAAGGTGAGAGGGGCATTCTGGATATGCACGGCCTTGTTGGTGGCTTTACTCTCGATGCCTTACATCGAAGGGATGCAACCTGTCTGCAGAAACGGCATTTACGAAGCATTCTGCATCATTGCCGTTTTTCCCGTCCTCGTCCTGTTAGGAGCATCGGGCACAACAACAGACAGCAAATCGACCCGGATATGCAAGTTCTTGGGGGATATATCCTATCCGCTATATATAGTGCATTATCCGTTCATGTATTTGTTCTACGCATGGTTGATAAAGAACGGACTGTTCACTTTCGGCCAGACTTGGCAAGTGGCCCTATGTGTTTATGCGTGGAACATATTGGTGGCCTATCTATGCCTGAAACTATATGACGAACCTGTACGCAAGTATTTGGCGAAACGTTTTTCAGACAGAGGTAAGAAGCAAAAATGATATCTCGTCACCAGACCAGCACATAGGCCCGGTAACAGCTTTTCGTCGTTACCGGTACTAACGGAAGATAACCGGAGACCAATTTCCCGTCATTTACCACAACAGGATGTGCCGCCCTGTCTTGTTCGTGTTTTTCGCGCAATTCCTCATTGGAAGGACAGTAGTCGATGGATAGTAGTCCGACACTTTCCGGAGCCATGATATGTTCTTGCAAATGGAGGGCAACCACCCCCATATTCATCCGCATATTGATTTCCACACAGGGATGAACGGCATAGCGGCCATCCGGCATAAGACACACCATCATATCCACGCCCAAATAACCGTCGTAAGTTGCTCCATATCGTTCCGAAAGCATGAGGCACAACCTGTTGCGCACATCGTGCAACAATTGAAGAGGAACATATCCCGCAATGCGTTTTTCTATATCCTCCGAAGGCATCAGGACATTGCCGCCATACGCACCGCTTTTATTCGTAGAAAACAAAGAATAACCCACAAAAGAGACTTTTCCACATCCGTCGGAACAGAACTCCATAGCAAAATCCTCGACTTTATGATAGGCAGGCTCTCCCGACACGAATCCCTGCTCTCTGACGACACGTTCACACCAGCCTTCAATGGATTGGGTAAAAACGCCCTTACACCAATTCAATCCCTTACCGCTACCCGACCAAGGAGCTTTCAGCACACAAGCATCGTATCTTGTCACGAACTCCCTGCAATCGGCAATAGCAGACAAACGACAAGAGACGCCGCAGAACCCATCCTTCTCCGAAATCCGAAAAGCGCCCATTACTTCCATCGCCTCGCCGCGAGAAGAAAGCCGACGGTAAGCGGTAAGCTTCTCCGGCAAGGGTAAGTTATACTCAGGAAGTCCTGCTTTCAACAGATATTTGCGGATGGCCGGATTCCAGCCCCAAGGTATTACTTGTACATCCGCATAGTCAGGTAACTCCGGCACAGTCAGCAATTTCACATCCAGTCGGAACAGTTCCTCCATCCGTTTCAGAAAATCGGCATTGTAGGCAGAAGAAGCCAATACCGCGCTGCCCGGCTCGGCGTACCAGAGGGGCAACAAAGCCAAGTCTTCGCCCATACGACGGATAGCAGCAGGCGGCATGTAGTTCTCCTCATTGTTTCCCAAGGCCATATCTGCATCCGGATTGAATAGGTAGAGCTTCATCTTTCAATTGTTAAGTATTTATCCACATTCTGTTCGAGCACGCAAAGTTATACAATATTTTGTCATCTCCACTTTGCAATTTCACAAAAAAGGAATATCTTTGTCGCCTGATAAACCGAAATTAAAGCATGGAAGCATTTTACCGTACACACGCTTATCTTGTAGAGCACACCAATGCTCCCGTACGCCGCGACCTCATGGACGAGATTGACTGGAACGACCGCCTTATCGGCATCAAGGGGACAAGAGGGGTAGGTAAAACCACATTCCTCCTCCAGTATGCCAAAGAAAAGTTCGGCACGGACCGTTCCTGCCTCTTCATCAACATGAACAACTTCTACTTCTCCGGACACAGTATTGTAGAATTTGCCGCCGAGTTTCAGCGTCGTGGAGGAAAAGTGCTGCTGATAGACCAAGTATTCAAGTATCCCGACTGGAGTCAGGAACTGCGCATGTGCTATGACCGCTTCCCTAATCTGAAGATTGTATTCACCGGCTCGTCCGTGATGCGGCTGAAAGAAGAAAACCTGGAGTTGCGCGATATTGTCAAAAGCTACAACCTCCGCGGATTTTCATTCCGGGAGTACTTGAACCTGCAAACAGGCATGAAATTCCGGGCTTATACTTTGGAAGAGATTCTGAGTAACCATGAACAGATAGCCAAAGGCATTCTTTCCAAAGTACACCCGCTGGACTATCTTCAGGACTACATGCACCACGGGTTCTACCCTTTCTTTCTCGAAAAACGAAACTTCTCGGAGAATCTGCTTAAAACCATGAACATGATGGTGGAGGTAGATATCTTGCTGATTAAACAAATAGAGCTGAAATATCTTTCAAAGATAAAGAAACTGCTATACTTGCTGGCGGTGGAAGGGCCGAAAGCGCCGAATGTCAGCCAACTGGCAAACGACATACAGACCTCACGTGCCACAGTGATGAACTACATCAAGTACCTGGCAGATGCACGTCTCATCAACATGCTGTATCCCAAAGGAGAAGAATTCCCCAAGAAGCCTTCTAAGATAATGATGCACAATTCAAATCTGATGTATTCCATCTACCCCGTCAAGGTAGAAGAACAAGACGTACTGGATACATTCTTTGCAAACGCAATGTGGAAAGACCACAAGGTAAACAAAGGAGACAAGAATATGTCATTCATGGTAGATGAAGTGATGCCCTTTAAGATTTGTCTGGAAGGAATGAAAATAAAAAACAATCCGGGCGTAACGTACGTACTGCATAAAGCTGAAATAGGCCGGGGTAACCAAATACCCCTCTGGCTGTTCGGCTTCTTATATTAATAGATTTTTTCACTTAATAAATAATTAGTTATGACTAAACAAAAGAAATTCATTACTTGTGATGGTAATCAGGCTGCTGCGCATATCTCGTATATGTTTTCCGAAGTAGCTGCCATCTACCCCATCACTCCCTCTTCTACGATGGCTGAATATGTAGACGAATGGGCTGCCGCAGGTCGTAAGAACATCTTCGGCGAAACTGTATTGGTGCAGGAAATGCAGTCGGAAGGCGGTGCGGCAGGTGCCGTTCACGGTTCTTTGCAGGCCGGTGCGCTCACCACCACGTACACCGCTTCTCAGGGTTTGTTGTTGATGATTCCGAATATGTACAAGATAGCCGGTGAATTCCTGCCTTGCGTATTCCACGTATCGGCACGTACTTTGGCAAGCCATGCGCTGTGTATCTTCGGCGACCACCAAGACGTCATGTCTGCCCGTCAGACCGGCTTCGCAATGTTGGCAGAAGGTTCCGTACAGGAAGTAATGGACTTGGCCGGTGTGGCCCACCTCTCCACTTTGAAGAGCCGCGTGCCGTTCGTTAACTTCTTCGACGGTTTCCGCACTTCACACGAAATCCAGAAAATCGAGATGCTGGAGAACGAAGACCTCGCTCCGCTTATCGACCAAGAAGCTTTGGCCGAATTCCGCGCACGTGCATTGAATCCGATGAATCCGGTAGCCCGTGGTATGGCGGAAAATCCCGACCACTTCTTCCAGCACCGCGAATCTTGCAACAACTACTACACAGCAGTTCCTGCAATCGTAGAAGAATACATGAACGAGATTTCCAAGATTACCGGCCGCAAATACGGTCTGTTCGATTATTACGGTGCAGAAGATGCAGAACGCGTCATCATCGCTATGGGTTCTGTAACGGAAGCCGCACGCGAAGCCATCGACCACCTCAGGGCCAATGGCGAGAAGGTCGGTCTGGTTGCCGTCCATCTGTATCGTCCGTTCTCGGCCAAGCACTTCCTTGCAGCAGTTCCCAAAACAGCCAAGAAGATTGCCGTACTGGATCGTACCAAAGAACCGGGCGCCAATGGCGAACCGTTGTATCTCGACGTAAAAGACTGCTTCTATGGCATGGAGAATGCGCCGGTCATCGTAGGCGGCCGCTACGGTCTGGGTTCTAAAGACACCACTCCCGCCCAAATCATCGCCGTTTACAAGAATCTGGCCATGCCGATGCCGAAGAACCACTTCACTATCGGCATCGTAGACGACGTGACATTCACTTCTCTGCCTCAGGAAGAAGAAATCGCATTGGGTGGCGAAGGCATGTTCGAAGCCAAATTCTACGGTTTGGGTGCTGACGGTACGGTGGGTGCCAACAAGAACTCCGTGAAGATTATCGGCGACAACACCGACAAACACTGTCAGGCTTACTTCTCATACGACTCTAAGAAATCGGGCGGTTTCACTTGCTCTCACCTGCGCTTCGGCGATACTCCGATTCGTTCTACCTATTTGGTAAATACGCCGAACTTCGTTGCTTGCCATGTTCAGGCCTACCTGCACATGTATGACGTGACACGCGGCTTGCGCAAGAACGGCTCATTCCTGCTGAATACCATCTGGGAAGGCGAAGAGCTGGCAAAGAATCTTTCCAATAAGGTGAAGAAGTATTTTGCCCAGAACAATATCACCGTTTACTATATCAACGCTACGCAGATTGCACAGGAAATCGGTTTGGGCAACCGCACCAATACCATCCTCCAGTCCGCATTCTTCCGCATCACGGGTGTAATCCCTGTCGACTTGGCCGTTGAACAAATGAAGAAGTTCATCGTGAAGTCTTATGGCAAGAAAGGTGAAGACGTGGTGAACAAGAACTATGCAGCCGTTGACCGCGGCGGCGAGTACAAGCAACTGACCGTCGACCCGGCTTGGGCCAACCTGCCTGACGACGCTAAAGTGGAGAATAACGACCCGGCATTCATCAACGAAGTGGTTCGCCCCATCAATGCGCAAGATGGCGACTTGCTGCCGGTATCTGCATTCAAAGGCATAGAAGACGGTACTTGGTATCAAGGAACCGCCAAATTCGAGAAACGCGGTGTAGCAGCTTTCGTTCCCGAATGGAATCCGGAAAACTGTATCCAGTGTAACAAGTGTGCATACGTTTGTCCTCATGCTTCTATCCGTCCGTTCGTGCTCGACGAGGAAGAGCAGAAGGGTGCAAACTTCACTCAACTGAAGGCCGTAGGAAAGGTATTCGACGGTATGACGTTCCGCATTCAGGTCGATGTTCTCGACTGTCTGGGTTGCGGCAACTGTGCCGATATTTGTCCGGGCAACCCGAAGAAGGGTGGCAAAGCTCTGACAATGAAGCATCTTGAAAGTCAATTGTCAGAAGCAGACAACTGGACTTACTGCGCCGAAAACGTGAAGAGCAAGCAACACCTTGTCGACATCAAGGCCAACGTGAAGAACTCTCAGTTCGCCACTCCGTTGTTCGAGTTCTCCGGTGCTTGTGCCGGTTGCGGTGAGACTCCGTACGTCAAACTGATCACCCAGTTGTTCGGCGACCGCGAAATGGTGGCCAATGCTACCGGATGTTCTTCCATCTACTCCGGCTCAGTACCTTCTACTCCTTATACAAAGAACGAAAAAGGTCATGGTCCTGCATGGGCTAACTCTTTGTTCGAAGACTTCTGCGAATTCGGTCTTGGTATGGAACTTGCCAACGAAAAGATGCGCGAACGTATCGTGAAGCTTTTCAAACAAGCAATCGAAAACGAGCATACGCCTGCCGATGCCAAAGAACTGATGCAGGCATGGATCGACAATATGTTCGATGCCGATAAGACCAAGGAATTGGCTCCGCAGCTCGAACAAGTAATCGATGGTGGTATTGCCGCAGGTTGTCCCGTATGCAAGGAACTGAAAGGATTGACGCAATACCTCGTAAAGCGCAGCCAGTGGATTATCGGTGGCGACGGTGCTTCATACGACATCGGTTACGGCGGTCTCGACCATGTTATCGCTTCGGGCAAGGATGTCAACATTCTGGTTCTGGATACTGAAGTTTACTCCAACACAGGCGGCCAGTCCTCCAAAGCTACTCCGGTAGGCGCTATCGCCAAGTTTGCAGCTTCCGGCAAACGCGTACGCAAGAAAGACCTCGGCTTGATGGCCACTACTTACGGCTACGTTTACGTTGCGCAGATAGCTATGGGAGCCGACCAAGCTCAGACTTTGAAGGCTATCCGCGAGGCAGAAGCATATCCCGGCCCGTCGCTCATCATCGCATACGCTCCGTGTATCAACCACGGTCTGAAGGCAGGCATGGGTAAGAGTCAGGCCGAAGAAGAATTAGCCGTGAAGTGCGGTTACTGGCATCTGTGGCGCTACAACCCGTCTTTGGAAGCCGAAGGAAAGAACCCGTTCATTCTGGACAGCAAAGAACCGGATTGGGCAGGCTTCAAGGACTTCCTGAAAGGCGAAGTGCGCTATGCTTCCGTGATGAAACAATATCCGCAAGAAGCAGAACAGTTGTTCCAAGCGGCAGAAGACAATGCAAGATGGCGTTATAACAGCTACAAGCGTCTGTCTAAAGAGAATTGGGGTGCCGAAGTGGCCGAATAAGTTTGATTATTGAGAAACAAGAACAGAGGCTGCTTCCGGTTTCAAGAAAACGGGATGCAGCCTCTATCTGCTTCAACAACACATAACAGTAAGCATTATGGGATTTATTATTTGGATTATCGGTGTAGTACTTGCCATTAAAGCAGTACTCGAAATCATGAAGTGGCCGGTAGATGGCGTCAAGAAATTATTAGTAGCCATTGCGGTGCTGCTCACCAGTTGGATCGGGATTTGCGTATATTACTTTTGGGGAAGAGAAAACCTCCCTCAGATGCTGAAATAAGCTGCCCCTTTCTTCACATTGAAACACAGGTCGGACAGGAACGACGTGATGAGTCTTTCCTGTCCGACCTGTGTTTTAATCCGACACCTATTTATACCTGAGGTCTTAGAATTCAGGTAAGTATGGATAAAAAAGCTAAAAAACAGTTAGCCAAAGCAAGAAAGCAGCACCAAGTTTTGCACCATTGGAGCAACAATCCTTATCTTTGTCTTCGGCTTAACAAATAGACGGATGAAGAGAAAGAGAAAATACAAAGTTATTGTCGCATGGCTGTTATTGCTGACGCTCATGCCTTTCTTCACAGTCAAAGCCATCCACTTCCATCACTCGGAAGAAGAGGCTTCGGCCTGTCATTCCGGAGAGACACATCCGCACACTTCGGACGACTGCGCCATTTGCCACTTCATGCTCTCCCCCTTTACGCAAGCCGAATCGTTTCAGATTCATATATTTCTATCCGTTTTTAATTATCAACCCGCTTATGCTGCCGATAGGGATTGTCTGACCATTCTATATCCTTATCGCCTGCGTGCTCCGCCCGCTGCCCCATTTCATGACTTACGGGCAGTATGAGGATGCTGTCGATGATTGAATACCCTCCCGATCCGGCTTCTGCAATGTGGGGGCTGACGCTTCCTGAAGTGTGGGCTCAGCTCTGCCGAAGTGTGGGGATATACCCTATAAAGTGTGGGGTTACCTCCGCCGAAGTGTGGGCATAGCCATGCTGAAGTGCGGGCTTAAGACGACTCGAACAGGAGCAGAGGGATTCATCCACCTGATTTGGCAACTGCCCCATAAACAATTTCCCTCATCAACTTACTTAGAATGATTGAAATTCATGCGTACCAGATATATTTTGGGTGCGCTGGGAATCTCTATGGTTTCATCAGCCTGTCCGCAAGCTGTCGACTCAGTCAGAAGCGTGTCTTTATCCGAGGTTATCGTTACGGAATCGTACCGCCAAGCCCAAAGCAAAAGAAGCACGCTTACGCTCGATGTGCTTGGGCAAGACTTTCTGAACAAGCACTTCACCGGCAATCTGGTGCAAACCATAGGGCATATTCCCGGCGTCCACTCAATGGATATAGGAGCGGGATTTTCCAAACCCATGATCAGAGGATTGGGATTCAACCGCATCGCCGTATCCGAGAACGGAATCAAACAGGAAGGCCAGCAATGGGGTGCCGACCACGGACTGGAAATCGATGCCTTTAATGTGGAAGAAGTGCAAATACGCAAAGGCCCGGCCTCACTTCTGTACGGAAGCGATGCTATGGGAGGCGTCATCGAAATTCTTCCGCCTACGACTCCGGCAGAAGAGCTGCTTTGGGGAGAGGTTTCACTTTTAGGAAAGTCCGTAAACGGGACGTTGGGCGGCTCGCTGATGTTAGGACTGAAAAAAGGGGCGTGGTTTGTGAAAGCACGCCTTTCGGAGAAGCATTTCGGAGACTACCGTGTGCCGACCGATACGGTTGTTTATCTGACCCAATTGATGCCAGTGTACGGGAGGAAACTCAAGAATACGGCAGGGTTCGAGCGCAACGCCGGTTTCTTCGCTTCATACAAGAAGAAAAGATACCGGTCGGACTACTCCGTGAGCAACGCCTACCAGAAAATGGGATTCTTTCCCGGAGCGCACGGCATCCCCGACATCTCGCGCCTGCAAGACGACGGCAACAGCAGAAACATCGGGCTGCCCCACAGTTGGGTAAACCACTTCAAGGCAAGCACGCATCAGCAATATGCGTGGGACGGAATGGTGCTCTCCGGCGACTTCGGCTATCAGCTCAACCATCGTGAAGAATGGAGTGCTTTCCATACTCACTACGGAGCGCAGCCCATGCCGGAGAAAGAACCGGACAAGGAGCTGGTTTTCAGGCTGCATACGCTGAGCGGCTCGCTGAAACTGCGCATCATCCGATCTTCTTCGTGGGAGCACACGTTGGGATGGGACGTACAGGGACAAGAGAACAGCATCGGCGGCTATTCGTTCTTGCTGCCCACATACCGACGGTTTACCACCGGAGGCTTCTGGCTGTCCACTTGGCGTCCCGACAACCGGATTTCCATCAGCGGAGGAGTGCGCTACGATTACGGGAAGACAGATATCACCCCGTATCAAGACCCCTATCTGGAAGAATACCTCCGGGAGCAAGGTTACCCGACCGACAAGATAGATGCCTATAAATGGCGCAGCTATCCGGTAGACCGTGGTTTCGGAGATTATTCCTGTTCGATAGGTGTCGTATGGAATCCCTCTTCCATGCACCTGCTGAAAATGAATGTCGGTCGCAGCTTCCGTTTGCCGGGAGCCAACGAGCTGGCTTCCAACGGTGTGCATCACGGGACTTTCCGTCACGAGCAGGGCGACGCCTCCTTGTCTTCCGAGCATGGATGGCAGTTGGATGCCTCCTATGAGTTTACTTATAGGAATATCCATCTCACCCTGTCGCCTTTTGCCAGTTGGTTCGATAATTATATTTATCTGCAACCCACAGGCGAATGGTCTGCCCTGCCCCATGCAGGACAAATCTACCGCTACACGGGAGCAAGAGCCGTATTTCTGGGCAGCGAAGCCAATATCAGCATTGATATTCTGCCAAGCCTGAACTACCGGCTCAGCGACGAGTATGTCTATACATACAACCGGGACGACCACACGGCACTGAGTTTCTCCCCTCCCGCTTCCGTGCGGAATGTCCTGACGTGGCATCGGAAAAGATGGGAACTGTATGTGGAATGCCGGAACATCCTCTCACAAAACCGCATCGCGCGCAACGAAGCTTCCACTCCCGGAGCCAATCTGCTGCATCTGGGCGGAACGGTTCGCCTGCCGATGGCGGGTACTGAGATAGAATGTTCCTTCATTGCCCAAAACATATTGAATACGAGATATTACAATCATCTCAGTTTCTATAGGAAAGTTGAAATCCCCGAACCGGGACGCAACATCCAATTATTTATTAAAATACCAATTAAACGAAAACTAAAATGAAAACAAGATTATTTATTTCTGCCATTTGCTTATTGACCGGTGTATTTTTTTCTGCTTGTGACAAAGACGATAAAGGCGATGTAACTCCGCCCGTCATCAAACTGGCCGAACCCGAAGAGGGAGACGAGTTGCTGATAGGCGACAAGCACGGCGTACACCTTGAAATGGACTTGTCGGATGACGTGGAACTGAAATCGTACAGTATCAACATACACAGCAACTTCGACCATCACGACCACCATGGAACGACCAAAGCGGCAAACGAAACCAAAGCCTTTTCATTCAACAAGGTATATGACGATGCCAACGGCAAGAAGAACCACCATGTACACAACCACGACATCGTAATCCCCGCCAATGCCACACCGGGCGACTATCACCTGATGATATACTGCACGGATGCTGCAAAGAATGAAACGTACATCGCACGCAACATCAAGCTCAGCACGACAGCCAAAAAGCATGAGCATTGATAAGGGATTGTTTCTCTTCGGGAAATCGGGAGAAATATGTCTGAAGTAATGTAAGAATCACTTTCATGATTTTCTTTCAGGCGCGGACGACGCAACTTGCACGGATTTTGTCAATAAACACACCGTGCAAGTTCGTACAATCCGCGCCTTGCTGTTTATCCCTTCCTCTTCAGAAAATCGGTGGGGCTTTCGCCGAACTCTTCCTTATAGCACTTAGTGAAGTATGACGGCGATGAGAATCCCACCTCATAGCCTATTTCGGCCACTGTCATTTCAGACGAAGCGAGCAAAGAAGCAGCTTTCAGCAGCCTCATCCGGCGCAACAACTCGTTGGGCGAATAATTGGTGAGCGACTTCAACTTACGGTAAAGCTGCACGCGGCTCATGCCCATCTCACGCCCCAAGTCCTCCACATTGAGTTCTGCGTCTTTCATTCGTTCCTCCACCAATGTCCTGAAGCGGGAAACGAAATCCTTATCCATATCGCTGACAGCTTCACGCTCAACAGAGCGGTTATCTCCGAAAAACTGCTTTAACTGACGCCTGTTGGCTATCAAATTATGGATACGCGACAACAGCAACTGAGAGTTGAACGGCTTGGAGATATAAGCATCGGCACCACCGTCATATCCCCGGATGCGCTGCTCGTCCAGCGAGCAGGCCGTGAGCAGAATCACCGGGATGTGGCATGTCTGCATTTCGCTCTTCAAACGGCGACAACACTCCACACCGTCCATGCCGGGCATCATGACGTCCGAAACAACAACATCGGGCACATACTTCATGGCCAGACGGATTCCTTCAGCTCCATCCGCCGCTTCCAGCACCCTATATTCCTTGGACAATAACGACCTTACATAACCACGAATATCCGCATTGTCGTCAATGATGAGCACAACAGGAGTATCGGCCTCAATCGGTTCGTCTGCCACTGCCACTTCCGCATCCATCAAAGTCGATGCAGCCTCCTCGGCAGGCAAGGGTGCCGTAGCAGGACGATAATCGGAGATGGTTGGCCGGGGAAGCGTGACAGTGAACGTAGTACCTTTTTCATCACTATGCGCAGCGATGCTTCCGCCATGCATCCCGACGAAGGCATGCACCAGTGCAAGCCCGATGCCGGTGCCGGCCTGATGTCCGCCTACCTGATAAAAACGTTCGAATATGGCCTCCAAATCGGACGACGAGATGTAGCTCCCCGAATTGAATACGGACAAATTGTAATTCTGCTCCACAGCAGACAAGCGTATGACAATCTTTCCATTCTCCGGCGTATACTTCACTGCGTTGGAGAAGAGATTGAAATAGATACGCTCCATCTTCTCCGCATCCGCCATCATCCGGAAATCGACATCAGGAGATGCCTCAAAGCTGAAAGCGATATGTTTCTTCAATAATGCCATGCGGAACGAGTCGTTCCACCCGCGAAAAGCCGTCAGCAAATCAAAAGGTTCGAGATGAAGCTCCATGCGCCCGTTTTCAACCTTACGGAAATCAAGTATCTGGTTCACCAACCTCAGCAATATGTGCACGTTCTTCTTCATCAACTCCAGAAGGCGGCGCGACGGTTCGCTGATGGAACAATCGGCCAAGAGTTGATCTATGGGGTCGGCAATCAAAGTCAACGGAGTGCGGAAATCGTGTGAAACGTTCGTAAAGAAAACCAACTTGGCATGCGTGGCCTCTTCCAGCTCGCGAGAAAGCTGTTCCAATTGCGACTTCTGCATTTCCAGTTGTTCTTTCTGTTGTATCAACCGGGTTCTCTGCTCCTCCAGCTTCGTTTTCTGTGTGGACAATTCACGGTTCATCCTACTCTTAGCACGCAAAGCAAGATAAACCATTACCAACAAACCTACCAGCAAGAGGAGAGCCGCCAGACTGCCGTACAGAACCACCCGCTGTGTGGCATAGAGAGCCAGAAAGCGACTTATCTCACCATTCAGCATCTCTATCTTTCCGTCCAACGTGCTGATGTGCGCCGTCTGCATTTTCATGACAGCCGCATTGGAAGCATCTACAATGGACGTTCCCAATATCGTCTCACGGGGAAACTCCTTCCCTTGCAATATATCCATGGCAATCTGTACAACCCGGTCGCCCCCCGTGGGATAAATGAAAGAAGCCGTCAGCCTGCCGGCCAGAATATCTTCCAGCCCATAGTGCTCGCCGGGCAAGGCATCGATACCGATGAAACGCATCTCCTCTGCACGATGCCGGCGACGGGCGGTTTCATAAGCCCCGGAGGCCATACGGTCGTTTTGGGCAAAAACGGCATCGACGTGAAGAAAACGATCGAGCAGGGTCTCCATCTTCTCACCTGCTTGTCCATGCAACCAAGCGCCGTCCACACTTTCCAGCAACCGGATGCCGGGATAAGCAGCGATGCCGTCCAGAAACCCTTCGTGCCGTTCGATGGCCGGGGTGGAGCCCGACAGTCCCGTGATTTCCACCACCGTGCCCTCACCATGCAGCAGATTGCCGATGTAAGCTCCAACCTCCTTGCCGATTGCATAGTTGTCGGCCCCGACGTATGCCGTATATTTGTCGGAGGAAATCTTGCGGTCTACCAATATGACGGGAATCCCGCAATTGTAGGCTTCCTCCACGACCGGCGTAATGGAACGGGCTTCATTGGGAGCAACAATCAGCAAATCCACCTTCCCATCAATGAAATGGCGGATATCCGCTTCCTGCCAAGTATTATTGTCTTTCGAAGTACGTATCTCCACCTCCACGTTGTCATAGAAACGGGCTTCGCGAAGAATCTCATTGTTCATTTGCTTCCGCCACTCGTCGTCGCTGCATTGCGAAACGCCGATGCGGAAACGCGCTTCGCGGTGTGAACAGGATGTGGCCACTCCTCCAAGAATGACCCAAAGGAATAAAATCCGAAGGATATGCTTTCTCATCTTTATTGTCCGATTTAAGATTGCAGATGAGCAAAGATAAAAAAAAAGCCGATACCAAGAATCTGTTTTGGATTCACTCAAAAGTTTTTTATTCCCGCCACAAGGATTATTCCTCCTGCAAGCACAATTGCCTTATCCCAGCCTCTCCTTATAAATCTGCGGCAATTCCGGCATGGCACCGCTTTGCGTACACACATACGCCGAAACCTCCACCGCCAGCTTATGCGCTTCGGGCACCTGTTTTCCGCTCAGTATGGCGGCAGTGAAGGCAGCCGTAAACGAGTCGCCGGCACCCACGGTATCGGCAACCGTCACTTTCGGTGTTTCCTGAAAAGAAACGACACCCGGAGTAAACACATAACTCCCGTTCGTCCCGCACGTCAGAATCAACATCTTCAGATTGTATTTAGCCAGCAGAATCCAGCATTTGTCTTGCAGGTCGATGCCCGGATAGCCGAAGATACGGCTGACGGTCACCAGTTCCTCATCGTTTATCTTAAGCACATTGCAACGGCGCATGGACTCGCAAAGTATCTCCTTCGTATAGAATCCCTGACGCAGGTTGATGTCGAATATCTTCAGGTGTCCGTCCATATCGGGCATGGCATCCAGAAAACGGTTGATGGTGGTGCGGCTCACCACGCTGCGTTGCGCCAAAGAGCCGAAGCATACCGCACGGGTGCTCAATGCCAAACGCTTCAACTCCTCAGTGAAAGGAATATTATCCCAAGCCACGCCCTCTTTTATTTCATAACAAGGCACGCCCACGGCATCGAGCGTCACCTGAACCGTGCCCGTAGGATAAGGCACCCGCTCTATCTGGGTACGCAGCCCTTTTTGAGCAAAAACTTTCAAAATCTCATCTCCGTCTGCATCGGCGCCTACGGCACTGACCACGCGGCTGTCGAAACCGAACTGCGATACATGATAAGCAAAATTGGCCGGAGCACCGCCTATCTTCTTTCCTTCGGGAAGGCAGTCCCACAAAGCCTCTCCCATTCCTACGATAATTTCATTCATGGTAATTATTCTTTAATAAATTAGACTTTCTGCAATCCTTTTCAAGAGAGTGGCGGAATCAATCCTAAATCGAGGGTAGCTAAGTAGTATACTTAGGGGGTCTAAGTCGTATACTTAGGGTACCTCAGTCGTATACTTAGATACCCCCCTCTCAGAACATATCCTGACGCTGCATCGAACAATGTCAGCGTTTCATCTTCAGCATGTAGAAAAATAAATACAATACACCGATTGTCATTACAGCTACCGCCCCACTTTGTCCCACGGCATCGCTTGCCAATCCCATGGCTATGGGAAAGACCGTGCCGCCGAAGAGCCCCATAATCATCAGCCCGGATACCTCGTTCTTCTTCTGCGGCATGGCAAGCAATGCCTGCGAGAAAATAATCGGGAAGATATTCGAGTTGCCAAAGCCGATGAGGGCAATGCACACGTAAATCATTGTTTTTTCATGGAAGACGAACAGCCCAGCCATAGCTGCCAACATGCACAACACACTGACTGCAAAGAATGGTTTAGAAGCTACCTTCTGCAAGACAACAGCTCCCAAAAGACATCCCGCCGTACGGAAAATGAAATAAAGGCTGGTGGCAAAGCCGGCATCAGATAAGGTCATCTCCAAACGCTCCATCAGAATCTTGGGAGCCGTTGTATTGGTGCCCACATCGATGCCCACATGACACATGATGCCCAGAAAGCAGAGCAGAATGAACGGTTTGCCCAGCAAAGCGAGGCATTCGCCGAAAGTAGACGGACGTCCTTCTTCCTTTTCTTCCTGAATGGAAGTAGCGCCCAGCCAAAAGATGGCAATCACCGCAACGACCATATAGATGGGAAACAGTATCCTCCACCCCATACCCAGCGACGGTATGGTTTGCGTAGCTCCCCACATGGCAATGTAAGGAGCAAGAAACGAAGCGATAGCCTTGACAAACTGCCCGAAAGTCAGCGAACTTGCCAATCTTTCGCCGCTGACAATATTGGAAAGCAACGGATTGAGCGATGTCTGCATCAGCGCATTGCCGATGCCCAGCAATGAAAACGAAAGCAGCATCAGCACATACCCGTCTCCGAAAACCGGAAGAAGCAGCGAAGCAAAAGTCACGAACAGGCTCAACAATACCGTCTTTTTCCGTCCGATACGGTTCATCAACATCCCCGTGGGTACGGAGAAAATGAGAAACCAGAAGAAAACCAGAGAGGGGAATATGTTGGCCTGCGCATCGGTCAGCCCCAAATCGGCCTTTACGTAGTTGGAAGCAATGCCCACCAAGTCTACAAAGCCCATGGCAAAGAAGCAAAGCATGATGGGCAACAGCTTTGCCAATGAAGAATTCTTATTATTCATAGCTATTAATAAAAAGTTAATTGTTCATATTCAGTGGATAGACGGTCAGCTTGTTTACCCGGCAATGTCCCCCGTCGGTAGAAATGCAGATTTTGGTGTAAGGGCGCTTCGGAAAGACCAAGTTTGTCATGGCAAACCGGCCGCTCCCCTCGAAAACCTCGATGCTGCAACGGTCTACAAAGAAGCGCAACCGTTGTTGCTCTCCGCCGGCAACGGGGGCAACGGTCACAGCCGGAAAGTCTTTGCTGAAATCTGTCAGTCCACTCTTGGAACGATCCATGCCAAAGGTTCTATTCATCGCATCGTACGTCATGACAACCTGTTCGCCTTCCTCGTTGGCAAGCACAATGTTCACCTTACCGGCCAAACGTGCACTAAACTCCAAATCAACCTCACAGATACCGGCATTGTCGACAGGCAGTTTGCGAACCGCCGCTTTTTTCCCCACGGAGAATGCACCATACTTCAATGTCTTTCCTCCGCGCAAAGCCTCGATTTCTTTCGCCGGAACGGTGGCCAAGTAAAGTTCGCCGTCCTCGGCCCGATAAAGCTCCAGATCGCGCGGCAGGGAGTTGGCGCTGCGATATTGCTTGGTGGGCACATTGTTGGCATATTGCCAGTTACTCATCCAAGCAATGACAGTATGGCGGTTTTCAGGAGCATTGCTCCACGACACTGCGGCATAATGGTCTTTCCCATAATCCATCCACTTCGTCACTTCGGGCTTAGTATCGCACGTGAAAGTTTTTCCGTCGAAATCGCCCACAAAATATTGTGCCGCACTACCGCCGAAAAGTCCTCCGGGATTGATGTTGCAGATAAGCACCCATCTTTTCTCATCCGTGCCCCGAACGGGAAGTTGCATCAGGTCGGGACATTCCCAAACCCCGTCCTGCGCACCATATCCTTTCCCGAAAGCACTCTCCTTGGTCCACTCCTTCAGATTATCGGAAGTATAAATCCACATCTCTTTCTCCAAGGCGGCTGCAAGGATAAGAACCCACTTACGGCTTTCGGCATGCCAGAACATGTTCGGATCGCGACATTCTTTGTCGGACGTAATGATAGGATTGCCCTCATAGGATTGGAAGGTTTTTCCGTTGTCCCGGCTATAAGCCAGACTTTGAATTTGGCTCGCACCCGCCGAAGTATAGATGGCTATGACCGCATCTTTCCCAAAGCCGGCGGTATTTTCCTTATCCACCACACTGCTTCCGCTGAACACCGTCCCCAGCCCATTCGGTTCTATGGCCACCGGATGATGTTCCCAATGTATCAAGTCCTTGCTGGAAGAATGTCCCCAATTCATATTCCCCCACATGGAACCGTAAGGGTTATACTGGTAATAAAGATGATACTCCCCGTCCTTGTAGAACATCCCGTTAGGATCGTTCATCCAACCGTAAAGTGGCGTGTGGTGATAAAGAGGGCGAAATTCTTCACGATTGGCAGTATCAAAAATATCAGCCAGCTTGATGTCGTTCCAGCAAACATCCTCCATAGCGTCTCGCACATTCGCACGGCTGTTTCCTGTATGAATGTCAAAAGAGACGGCTTTCCCCTTGTATTGTTCCAAGTCAAAAGGAACCAGATAGTCTGCACGATTCATTGCCAGCCTGACGGTAAACGTCCGCTCTGCCTTATTATTCACAAGCACATGAACGGTTGCTTCGGGAGCCGCCTCTTCAACGGGTAGCAAAAGGTATTTCTTAGGAGAAACTACTTGTATCAGACTATGGTTAGCACCCAGATAATGGACTTTCAGCCCTTCTTGATTTTGCGCCGCACAAAATCCAATGCTTATCCAAAGCAGGAGAAGCAACACGGCCGGATTTCTTTTTACGTTCATATTGATTACTGTTTTATGTTTATTCATGGTTTCATGTTTTTCATCTGCCGCAAAGATACGACCTTGAGTAATTACGAACTATCTTTTTTGTTTCAAAGCATATTACAAATGTTACATTGAGGCTAATAGATATAGATTAGAACTCACTTTAATATAGTTGGCATCTTCATCTTTCGTATTTTCATTAAAAATTCATTTTCACTTTTGCATCTTTCAGTTTCCATACATCGGCCGCCACTTCCGTTGTATTTCCATCAGAAAATAGTTCCAATAGCGTACTGTTTTCTTTCAGAGGAAAGATTCTTGTAGTAAATGCATCCTCGTCATTAATAAACCCTTCCACCACAGAACCGTCAATAAACAAACGAATCTCCACCGGTTTAGTTGTATCCAACCGATAATGATCCTTACGAATCTTCAAAGGAATATGTGCACGCAAGGAAGAGTGCGTCTGATCCACAACAAGCTCTCGCTTTTCCACATCATAATAAATCATGCTGTATTCACTATTATCCGGATTTTTGCACAATGTAAATCCAAAACGTTTTGCATCACCGGGATAAAAAGTGGCTTTGATTTCAAGCTGATGCTCCCCTCTGCTCACAATACACGGTTTTGCAGATGTCAATGCCCGTTTAGCATAAACAGTCTGCTCTTCACGCAATCGTTTCGCCACGGGATGGGGCGTCTGACAGAGTTTTCCATCCTTCAGCAGCCATTTTCTGGGGATGCTGTAAAGATGTGCCCAGCCTTGCTCATAAGTGACTTTTTCTCCTATTTCATCGGGTATAATGGCAATGGCAGCGACATCCCCTTCCGGAGTCTCAACAACAGAGGGAGACAGTAAACGATTGATTACTTCCAGATTTTGAGGAATCGGACTGTCCGGTACAAATTTCTCATTCTTAAAGTCTCCTATCCAATATTGACAACGTGCAGGTATGCCATTATGAGGAACTCTATTCACCAAAAGCACATATTTGTCGCCCATCTTCTTAAAGACCGGCATTTCCCAGAATATGCCGGATTCGTCCATTTCCGGATTACCCTCGAACAATAAATGTACAAAATTCCATTTCTTCAGGTCTGCCGATTTATAAAGCAACAAAGCTCCATGAGGCATATCAGCCTTTTCAATACCGAAACCAATAATCATATACCACACATCCCTCTCTTTCCAGACATATTGGTCGCGCATATCCGTGCGGGTATATTCGGCTGGCTTCTCGGCAATGACCGGATTGCCCGCATACTTCTCCCATTCTATCAGTGCAGTATCTTTGGGGAAAGCAATCCCCACTCCCATCTTATCTCCACCGGCTGTATATATAAGCTGTGGAATGCCATCGTCATTGATAACAGCATGCCCGGACCATATTCCATTTTTATCATAAGCAGTATCAGGAGTCAAAGCCGGTTGTTCCTCGGTCCAATGAATCAGATCGGGACTGCTGAAATGTCCCCAATTTATCTGACCCAAAAAGATTGACGAAGCATTCTTTTGGTTAAAGATGTGATATTTGCCTCTATAATGAAATAAACCATGAGTCTCATTCGTCCAATTGGCAGCCGGCAACAGATGATAGCGAGGACGATTGAAATCTCCTGCAAAACGAGTCTCAGGAACGGCTAAGACCGGAGTCTTCTTTAATCCTGAAGCAATATCATCCTTCCATACAGACAAATCATTGGAAAACGGGATGAGGCTTATTCCATCAATCAACCCGTTAATAGCTGTAACATCATACATCCCAACTTTCTTTTCCCTGAAATCCTTGCCTATTCGAAGTGCCATTTCTCCATTCTGCAAATTCCAAGACCATACCTCCGCATTTATCCTCTGTCCATTCAGAAAGACCGACTTATTCTCCAAATCAAGCACCAAATGCAACCACTCGAAACGGTCGACCTTTGCCTTTAATGAATGATAAAAGTATGCGCCATTCTGTCCCATTCCCAACAATAAGCCACCATAACGATCCACACATATTGCTACGGATGTTCCGGCCATATCCCTGATTCCCATAAAGGCAGCAGTATCCGTCGGGTAAGATTCCAAAGCAAACCATCCGGACAATAACGAGAAATCCCTTTCCATAACAGTATCCATCCAAGTAGAATATCCATCCGTACGAAGAGCTTTACCTTCAACCCCGACAACAAATTCCGGTATTTGTTTTATGGTGTATAAATTCAGCAGTGATTTGCCGTCAGTGGAAAGTAATGGTTCTTGTCCATCAAACGACCATACCTTTTGGGCAAAGGCTACGTTCAAAGAAAGCAATAAACAGCCTAATATAGAATAGATGAAGCGTTTCATAATAAAAGATTGTTTTAAAGGAAGAAGGGGGAAACAAACCTTCCCCCTCTCCTTACGTTTCTATTTTCAAATATTATCAGTTGAACGGAGCATAACCCGGATTTTGCACATATTTGCCTCCTGAAAAACCATACTGATTGTTCGGCACAGGATAATATTCGTCTTTTCCTCCAGAGAAATGCGCATTGGCATAATAAATGCGTTTATCTGCTTCCATTGCGATATATTTATTCATGACGGTTTCCGCTATTCCCCAACGAACCAAATCAAAAAAACGTTCTCCCTCCAAAGCTTTTTCAAGACGCACCTCACGACGCAGAGCCTGACGGGCATACTCCTGACTCCAGCCATCGGCAGGATAAGGATTGACGAGGTAATTGGCCGCATTTTTGCTGCGGTCGTTGAAGTCCTTCACATATACGCTGTTACGGGCACGATTGCGAATTTGATTAATCAACCCACGTGCAACTTCAAGACCGTCGCCTTCATTGAGTTCGATAAGCGCCTCGGCCTTCCAGAGAAGAATATCCGCATAGCGTATGATTTGCCAGTTCAATTGCGAAGCACCCCAAGGCCAACCGTTAAACATATCGCTGCTCTCAGGAGAGACCCAGAAACGTTTAGCACAATTGTAGCCATAGGTCTCTTTGTCGCGCACCCATCCCCCGCACGGTTTTTCAGAATATGTTTTCCATGTGATATTGGGACGGCCTACCACAAAATCAAGACGCGGGTCGACATTGGGTGTAGTATTCTCCAGCGTGTAAACACCATTATTCAACACAGCCCAGCTATAGTCGGCCTTCGATTGATAATTAAAATCGGGCAAACCTGCCGCATCCGTCTGGTAAGCGTTAATCAGGTCTTGGCTGGGCAAGAAGAAACCGTCGCCGCCATAAGGGCTGCCTCCGCCCGGAGAATTCAACAAATTACTCCAGTTGATGCGTCCGGCATTTTCTGTTCCATCATTCATGGAATATTGGATGGCAAAAACAGACTCTTTACCGTTTTCATTGGCTACAAGGTCCAAACCCTGAAAGTCGTTAAGCAAACCGTAACGGTTGCTGGCTGTAACCCGATCGCAAAGCGACACCACCTCTTTCAGTAAATCTTTATTAATGGAAGTTACGGCATGCGAAGCCTCGTCCTGTTGGTAGGCCCGATATAGCTTTATCTTGGCAGCATATGCCAAAGCAATGTATTTATGAATGCGTCCTACTTCGGGCTGAGACTCAGGGAGCTGCTCCGCAGCATCAAGCATCTCTTTGGCCAACTTACCCAAAATCTCATCACGGGTAAACTCATTGTTCGGGATATCGGGATAACGGGTAAGCTCGACGTTCTCATCAAAATAAGGAATCTTGTTGAAAAGGCGGCTCAATTCAAAGTAATAATGGGCACGAAGCACTTTCATCTCGGCAATACGAGACGCACGACCGCTCACTTGTTCATCCGTTGCGCTATTCAATACACGCAAGGCAGAGTTGCAACGCTGCACACTGCAATACAGATGGTACCATTTACTATCCAAGAATCCATTGGTTGCATCCATATCGAACGTCTCCATGCGGTGCACTTCGTTAAGGTCGCCGACACCGCCACCGCCTTTATAGGCATTATCCGAACGAACTTCACCATAAGTCCAGTTGGAAGTAGGATGACACCACACACTCCAGCTTTGTCCCTCCGGACCGCCTAAGGCCGCATATGCAGCATTCACAAGCAAATCGGCTCCCTCCGTTGAGGTCATTATAGCTTCGCTTAAGCTTCCTTGAGGCTTCAAGTCCAGAAAACTATCTTCGTTACAGCCTGCATTCATCAGTGCAACAACACCAAGTATATATAAATGTTTCAATTTCATAATAGTATAGTTTTAGAGTTTAGAAACCAAATGATAAACCCAAAGAGAATGTACGAGGCAAAGGATAGGGATAGCCCAGTCCTTCCGGGTCGGCCCCGGTATAGCCGGTGATTGTAAACAGATTCTGCGCCTGGAAATAGACACGCGCATGACGCATCTTTATTTTGTCAAGAACGGCTTTCGGAAGCGTATAACCCAACGTAAGACTCTTCAACTTGATATATGAGCCGTCTTCAATATAAAACTCGGAGACTTCGTGTTCATTATTATTGTTGAGGGTGGTAAGAGCCGGCACACTGCCATTATAGACACCTGTTTTCTCAAAATTATTGTAAGCATGCATGGCGTCGAGCAAGCGGGTTGAGTGGTTGCCGCTCCAACACTGGAACAAATCCGTATAGTATTTGGAGTTATTATAAGCATCGCGAATCATGCCATTGAAGAACATGCTCAAATCAAAATTCTTCCACGACGCACCAAGGTTCAAGCCTGCAATAACCTTTGGATTATCAGAGCCCAACCACACCCGGTCGTTCGTATTTATTTTATTATCTCCGTTTGCATCGACATACTTGACACGCCCCACACCGGGAGCACCGAACTGCACATCATATTTGGACTTATATTCGTCCACTTCTTGCTGTGTACGGAACACACCGTCTGTCTTGAAGCCCATCCATGAGCCGAACGGTTGTCCCACCAACGTCTTATCCACGCCATTGCCCCCACCATAAGTGTAATAGATGTCCCCTGTCAAGTCCGTAACTTCATTCTTATAATACGAAAGGTTGAATGAAGCGTTGTATCGGAAATCTTTAATCTGGTCATTCCAGCTCAAGGCCATTTCAAATCCCTTATTTGTCATCGTCCCACCGTTATACCAACTATAACCGCCTTCGCCAATAACGGCAATATATGGCTTCTCAACCAGCATGTCGCTCGTCTTCTTATCAAAATAATCGAGAGAAGCGTTTAAACGTCCGTCCAAGAAAGCGGCATCCACGCCGATATTGAACTGTCGTGTACTCTCCCATTTCAAATCGGGATTCGTAGACCGCACCTTATACCCACCGGGAGCAAGAGTTGTCCCGTCGCCATTCATGTTATAGCTTGCATCTTTCAAACTAATCAGATATTTGGTATAGGGAGCTTCATTATCAATAATATCGTTACCGTTGATACCCCATGAAGCGCGCAATTTCAAGTCGGACAACCAATCTTTGGTTGTTTCCATAAATTTCTCGCCCGAAATACGCCAACCGGCCGAAACAGAAGGAAAATAATCCACATTATTGCCTTTAGCCAAACGGGAAGAAGCATCACGGCGCACCGTAGCCGAAAGCAAATAACGTCCTTCATAATCGTAGTTCACCTTACCGAAATAAGACACCATGCCGTAGTTGGAAGCACCGGCACCGACATTCTTGCCCGCAGTGACGCCATCCAGATAAATATAGTCTTCTTTTTCCACAGCCAATCCCGTGCCATAACCGAACATGGACTCCGCATGATTTTTCTTCGCTTCCGTACCAAGGAGGGCAGTAAAGCTATTCTTTCCGAACACCTTATTATAAGTGACAGTATTTGTCCACACCCAGTCCAATCTTTTATGAGACGACTGGGTCAGTTTGTTGACGGCATCACGTGCCCATACAGGCTCAAAGTTCTTGTTGGTTTCATCATAAAAGTTCATACCGAAATTCGTTCGCAGCACCAAATCCTTAATCGGCTCTATTTCAAGGAAAGCATTACCGAAAATACGCCAATATCCATGCTTATTCCGTTTCTCGTTCTCAAGAAGCCGGGCCATATTGGGAGCATCGCCCAAAACATCATTAATGGCATCGTTATAGTTGCCGTCTTCATCATAAACGGTTTTGGCAGGATGCTGCTTGATGGCATTTTCGTCTATACCACCCGGACTTAACGTTTGTGTCCAACGGTTGATGGCCACGTTCTCGCCGATACGCAGACGATTGTCAAGATAATGATAGTTGGAGCTTATACGGGTATTGATGCGTTGGAAATCGGTATTCCTTACCAAACCTTCATGGTCGAGGTAGTTCAACGCTAATGAGAAAGAACCATTATCAGAACCTTTAGAGAGAGTAGCGCTGTAGTTTTGCATCAAAGCAGTATGATAAACCACATCACGCCAGTTGGTATCAACCGCATGCACTTTAACTCCATTCAACCCGATGTAGTCTTGAAGTTGTGGCGTGGCACCACTACCGTATATCTCACTGCTTGGTGTGGCGCCATTATTGGCATACTTATAGGCCGCCCAATAAACCTGCCCCCATTCGTCGGCATTCAACATATCAAACCCGCTCTGATAGGTCTGCAAAGTCAGCGACATATCAAAATCCACACGGGTTTCACCTTGTTTGGCACGTTTGGTCGTAATGATGATGACACCGTTGGCCGCCTGCGCACCGTATATGGAGGCAGAAGCCGCATCTTTCAGAACCTGAATGGATTCCACATCATTGGAAGAGAGAATGGATGAGATGTTCTCACGGGTCATCACACCATCAATCACATACAAAGGGGAGTTGGCATCACCACGGAAAGACGACTTTCCGCGAACCAAAGTAGAGGTGTTACCTCCTCCCGGAGCACCGTCTGTGGTGATGTTCATACCGGCCACACGCCCCTGCAAACTCGACAGCACGTTTCCGGTAGGTATATCCGCTACGTCTTTCATCTTTACTACGGCCACCGAGCCCGTCAGGCTGGCCTTTTTCTCGGCCATATAGCCGGTCACCACGACTTCATCAATCAATTGAGAGTCTTCTACCAACTCGACACGCAAGGTGGGTTGAGCCTTCACCGTGATTGTTTTATATCCGATATAAGATACCGACAGCATGGCACCCGAGGCCACAGTCAAGGTGAAATTTCCATCAATATCCGTAATTGTTCCATTGTTATTGGAACCTACTTCGATGACAGAAGCGCCTATAACGGTTTCTCCCGTCGATTCCTCGACCACAGTACCTTTTACTTGAATTTGTTGGGCAAAAGATTCAATGCCCGCAAAGAGCAGCACAATGATTGTGCAAATCCTGAGACTGATGCATTTTAACATACTTATTAGTTTAAAGTTTATAATGTATTCCCTTCAACTCAATTCATCAATCGAGTTTTATGTCTGCAAAAATAGAGCAAAGCCTTTCTCGGACATATAACAAATGTTACGAATGATAGCACTTTTGATACTTCCTACTCCGTAAGGCGTTGTGAAGGCATTTTGGGAAATAAAAAAGCCTTTGTGATACTGTTCTTTATATCCGGATACAGCTTAAGGAAACAGTTCCAAGTTTGATAGGAAACCGCCCTTGCTGCCTGAAGTGACCGGATATATGGAATGGCTGTGGGCTGTGTACACGGGGTAAGGAGGATGTATTAGAGAAAGTGATGCGGTATATATAGAAAAACGGTGCGATGCACGGAGAAAAGTTGTTCGGTACACGTATATTCCTTTGTTCGCACCGCGCGAATATAAAAACGCAGTGCGCGAACAGACAGACGCACCGTGCGAACAAGTGTTCGCAAGGCGGAAACAAAGATTCCTAATAGTGTGATTCAAACTCAAACTCCTCCGCGCACCGGTATCCTTCTTCATAAAGGTCTGTCAACTTTCTGATATTGCGTTCTATGCGGTTTACTTCTATCGGATTACGCGGACGTATCACAGTGATTTCTCCGGCTTCCTCCATCTGCTCCACCAAGTCCAGTTGCTCGTTGTAGACCACACTGCGGCGATTGATGGCTTCGCGAAGCTGCGGATACCTCTTATATATAAATGGAGGAACTTTCGTCCCTTTAATCTCTTTACGATAACCACGATTGCGCGTCAGCACCACCACATTGTTGGTGAAGCCATCATGCCGGGCACGCATCACCGGAATGCTGTCGACAATACCACCATCGAGCATCGGGATGTTGTCCACATAGGTTATGGGGCAGACAAAAGGCAGGCTGCTCGAAGCCCTTACAATATCTATGAGACGTTCTTTACACTGCTTTTCCTCGAAATAGTTGGCCTCGCCCGTCGTGCAATTGGTGGTCACCATGACAAAACGCTCCGGACAACGGAAATAGGCCTCATAATCATAAGGCAGTATATGCTCTGGAAACTCCTGAAACAGCAGATCGAAATCCATGATATTGCGTTTCTTCAACAGATGCCTCAACCCTATGTACTTGTACTTCTCCAGCAAATCGATGTTGCTGTATTTGGCACGTCCGCGCTGACCGGACATATAAGAAAGCCCGTTGCAGGCTCCTGCACTGACACCGATGGCATAGGGAAAGCGAATGCCACGGTCCATAAAACTGTCGAGGACACCACAAGTGAAGACACCGCGCATGCCTCCGCCTTCTAATACAAGTCCGCTTTGCGAGGTGAGAGATATAACGTGCCGATTCATATTATAAAAAACAGATTAATTGTTATTTAAATGTCATTTTGCGCCTCAAAGATAAACTTTGTTCATAATATTCTAATTATATTTGTGCCATCAAACCAATTATTCATATATTAATTAATCAAAATGAAAAAACCTATACTGATTGCCGCTTTGGGATTGCTGAGCCTGAACATGACAGCTCAGGATGCCCCGGAAACAGACAAGCCGGAAGAAGGCTTCGTGTTTACAACCGTCAAAGAGTTGCCCATCACTTCTATCAAGAATCAGAACCGTGCCGGTACGTGCTGGAGCTATTCCGGTATAGCTTTCCTTGAATCGGAACTGCTGCGTATGGGAAAAGGAGAATACGACTTCTCCGAAATGTATATCGTGCACAAGACTTATCTGGATCGTGCAGATGCTGCCGTGCGTACCCATGGAGATGTTTCCTTCTCACAAGGCGGTTCTTTCTATGACGTGATATATGGCATGAAGACATTCGGACTGGTGCCCGAAGAGACCATGCGTCCGGGCGTAATGTACGGCGATACGCTGAGCAACCACACAGAACTTTCGGCTGTTTCAGACGCCGTGGTAGCTGCCATTGCCAAAGGAAAACTGCGTAAGTTGCAGACCGATGCCGACCGCCAACCTTTGTGGAAAAAGGCTATCTCCGCCATCCACAACATCTATTTGGGCGAGTGTCCTGAGACATTCACTTATCAAGGGAAAACATACACCCCGCAGTCTTTCTACCAATCTACCGGTCTGAATCCTGACGACTACATCTCACTGACTTCCTACACCCATCATCCGTTCTATGAATCGTTTGTTCTTGAAATTCAGGACAATTGGCGCTGGGCACGCTCGTACAACCTGCCCATCGACGAGTTGATGCAGGTATTCGACAATGCCATTGCCAATGGTTACCCCATCGCATGGGGAGCCGATGTCAGCGAAGACGGATTTACCCGCGATGGCGTCGCTGTGATGCCCGATGCAGACAAAGTACAGGAACTCAGTGGTTCGGACATGGCTCACTGGCTGAAGATGAAACCCGCAGAGAAGAAGCTGAACAGCAAGCCCCAGCCTCAGAAATGGTGCACGCAGGAAGAACGTCAGGAGGCCTACGATAATTGGGAAACCACCGACGACCACGGCATGCTGATATACGGTACCGCCAAAGACCAAGAAGGAAACGATTACTATATGGTGAAGAACTCTTGGGGCAAAGCCGGAAAATATGAAGGTTTGTGGTATGCTTCCAAAGCTTTTGCCCGCTACAAGACCATGAACATCTTGGTGAACAAAAAAGCGCTTCCCAAAGAGATTGCCAAGAAGTTGGGCGTGAAGTAAACCCGTGTGACTGAGGAGGGCACTTTCGTGTCCGAATGATATAGGCATAGATTTCACGAGCCATACACGGAATCGGAAAAAGGTTCCCTGCACGGCTCGTGAAATTCATGCCTCTTTTTTTTGTCCTGACAGAGATGAGCGAGGCCGGTAGAAATTTAACGGATATTTTTCTTCTTCCATATCTTTTGTCAGTATTTATCAAAATCTATTTTTCTCTCTCCGCACCCCTTTCAGAATACGTTCTCGCAGGGGTATGCGTTGCTCGGTGAGGAACGATGCCTTCCTCACCGAGCAACACCCTCTCCGGCACCGAGCAACGAGGCCTTCCTCGGTGCCGGAGAAATCGCGACTTCTCTTCCAAATAGTTTTTGTAATCATATTTCAATAACAAACGCCATCGAGACCGCCGTTCGCCGGTATGCCACGTCAGCAAATGTCATCCGTTCCCTCCCCTTTTGCTCATAATCTGCCGTCATGTGCATTTTTCACGCTATTTTCTTGCCAAACTCAACTCTTTCCGTAAATTTGCAGGCTGATAATTAGTTAACCGGACAAAATCAGTAGCAGGAATTCCACTCTCACTACTCCTATTACCCGGCACTGACAAAGAACACTAATACTAATAATTAATAGCATGAGTTTAAAAATTGTTGTATTGGCAAAACAAGTTCCCGACACACGTAATGTTGGGAAAGATGCCATGAAAGCCGACGGAACCATCAACCGTGCGGCACTCCCTGCCATCTTCAACCCCGAAGACCTGAACGCTCTTGAGCAGGCTCTCCGACTGAAAGATGCACATCCGGGCTCTACCGTAACCATCTTGACCATGGGGCCGGGACGTGCGGCCGAAATCATTCGTGAGGGACTTTATCGCGGTGCCGACAACGGCTATCTGCTGACCGACCGCGCCTTTGCCGGCGCAGATACCCTTGCCACTTCGTATGCCTTGGCCACCACCATCAAGAAGATTGGCGAGTGCGACATCATCATCGGCGGACGTCAGGCCATCGACGGCGATACGGCTCAAGTGGGGCCACAGGTTGCCGAGAAATTGGGATTGACACAAGTGACCTATGCGGAAGAGATTCTCACCGTGGACAAAGCCGGCCGGAAAATCGTTGTAAAACGCCATATAGATGGTGGCGTAGAGACAGTAGAAGCTCCCCTGCCCATCGTCATCACCGTAAACGGAAGTGCAGCTCCCTGCCGTCCGCGCAATGCCAAATTAGTGCAGAAATACAAACGTGCCCTCGGCGCACAAGAGAAAGCAGCCATTGCCAAAGACGGTGCCGAACTGGCGTATGCCGACCTTTACGAGAAATATCCCTATCTGAACATCACGGAGTGGAGCGTTGCCGACGTCGAGGGCGACCTTGTGCAATGTGGTCTGAGCGGTTCGCCCACCAAAGTGAAAACCATTCAGAACATTTCATTCCAAGCCAAAGAAAGCAAAACGCTGACAGGCAGCGACAAGGATGTGGAAGATTTGATTGTTGAACTGTTAGCCAACCATACGATAGGATAAGATTATGAACAACGTATTTGTATATTTAGAGATAGAAGGCACAACGGTTGCCGACGTCAGTCTCGAACTCCTGACCAAAGGTCGTAAATTAGCCAACCAATTGGGCTGCCAACTGGAAGCAGTAGCAGCCGGAAGCAATCTGGCAGGCATTGAAAAGCAAGTATTGCCCTATGGTGTAGACAAACTCCACGTCTTCGACGCTCCGGGGCTGTTTCCCTATACTTCCCTCCCCCACTCTTCGGTTCTCATCAATCTGTTCAAGGAAGAAAAACCGCAAATCTGCCTGATGGGCGCCACGGTCATCGGCCGCGACCTCGGCCCGCGCGTATCTTCCGCCCTGACCAGCGGACTTACGGCCGACTGTACATCTCTCGGAATCGGCGACCACGAAGACAAGAAAGAGGGCAAGGTTTACAAAGATCTGTTGTATCAGATTCGTCCCGCATTCGGCGGTAACATCGTCGCCACGATCATAAACCCCGAACACCGTCCGCAAATGGCAACCGTGCGCGAGGGCGTGATGAAGAAAGAAATTCTGGATGCCGGATACAAAGGTGAAGTCATCAAGCACGATGTGGCCAAATACGTTCCCGAAACAGACTACGTGGTGAAGGTGATTGAACGCCATGTAGAGAAAGCGAAGCACAATCTGAAAGGTGCTCCCATCGTGATTGCCGGCGGCTACGGAATGGGCAGCAGAGAAAACTTCGATATGCTGTTCGAACTGGCCAAAGAACTGCATGCGGAAGTAGGCGCCAGCCGTGCCGCCGTCGATGCAGGCTATGCCGACCATGACCGCCAGATAGGACAGACGGGCGTAACGGTTCGTCCGAAGCTGTACATCGCCTGTGGCATCAGCGGACAAATCCAGCACATCGCAGGCATGCAGGAAAGCGGCATCATCATCTCCGTGAACAACGATGAGAACGCGCCTATCAATGCCATTGCCGACTACGTCATCAACGGGCCGGTGGAAGAGGTGATACCGAAGATGATTAAGTATTATAAACAGAACAGCAAGTAATTCCGCTTATACTCATAAAGAAAATGAAAGCACATATTCTTTTGACGATTACAATGGTTCTGCTTTGCTTCACGGCAAAAGGGCAGCAAGACACCATCTATCTTGACTCGACGATGAAACAAGTGAAGAAGCGTTCTAAAGCAACAGAGTGTGCCGTCATTCAAAGCGAGGAAAATGGCATAAAGCTGGTGAATTTCTATTCACTCAACGGGAAGCTGCAACGTAGCAGCGAGTATAAACGGTTTGGGAAGAAGCGGGAAGAGCAAGTGCTGCATGGCGCCACCTCTTACAAATTCTCGAACACCCCCAACCAAGACAGCCTGACGGTCTTCTATACGAACAATACGCGGAACGGAGGGGCTACTTTCTATTATCCGACCGGAGCAATCATGGCCAATGCTCAATTTAAAAACGGACATTTGAACGGTTTGTTGAAGCAATTCTATGAAGACGGAAAGATAAAGCGAATAGAAATTTATGAGAACAACCATTCCAAAGGTGGCAAATACTTTGCACCGGACAGTACACTGCTGGACTTCACTCCTTTTTATAAAGAGGCGGAATATGTTGGCGGAGAGCAGGAACTCTATAAAACCCTTTCCAAGGTTGTACACCCTTCCACACAACTTCTCCAAGACATGAACGACAAAAAGCAATTTTCTGTTGTAGCCACCTTGGGGATAGTTGTCAATCCAGAGGGGCAAGTGGTTGACTTCATAGTTCTTAACACGAGCAATCCGAAATTCAACGAAGAATCTTTCCCGAAGATTATTGATTTGCTGAATCATACAGGATTTATCCCCGGAGAGATAAACGGGAAAAAGGTTACAACAACCCTTGCCTTGAGAGAACCTGTTATTTGCTCCATTAGCTCACAAACAATCGTAACAAAAAAAATAAGAACTTTTTAATAGTATGGCAAATTTTTATACCGAAATACCGGAACTCAAGTACCACTTGAACAATCCGATGATGGAGCGTATCTGCGAGCTGAAAGAACGCGGATACCAAGACAAAGACAAGTATGATTATGCTCCGCAAGACTACGCGGACGTAATGGATTCGTATGATAAGGTGCTCGAAATCACCGGAGAAATCACCGGTGAAATCATTGCTCCCAATGCAGAAGGGGTGGACGCAGAAGGCCCTCATTGTGCCAACGGACGCGTAGAGTATGCCAGCGGCACCAAACAGAACCTCGACGCCATGGTGAAAGCCGGACTGAACGGCATGACCATGCCCCGACGCTTCGGCGGCTTGAACTTCCCGATTACCCCCTACACCATGTGCGCCGAAATCGTAGCCGCAGCCGACGCGGGCTTCGGAAACATCTGGTCGCTGCAAGACTGTATAGAAACGCTCTATGAGTTCGGCAACGAAGACCAGCACAGCCGTTTCATCCCCCGTATCTGCGCCGGAGAAACCATGTCGATGGACTTGACCGAGCCGGATGCCGGTTCCGACCTGCAAAGCGTCATGCTGAAAGCCACATACGACGAAGCCGGCAACTGCTGGCGACTGAATGGCGTGAAGCGTTTCATCACGAACGGAGATGCCAACCTCCATCTGGTTTTGGCACGTTCGGAAGAAGGCACGAAAGACGGACGGGGCTTGTCTATGTTCATCTACGACAAGAACGAAGGCGGTGTAGACGTGCGCCGCATCGAGAATAAGCTGGGCATCCATGGCTCGCCCACCTGCGAGTTGGTTTACAAGAATGCCAAAGCAGAACTTTGTGGTGAGCGCAAGCTCGGTTTGATTAAATACGTCATGGCTCTGATGAACGGCGCCCGTCTGGGCATCGCCGCTCAGTCAGTAGGCCTTTCGCAAGCCGCCTACAATGAAGGCTTGGCATACGCCAAAGACCGCAAACAATTCGGCAAAGCCATCATCGAGTTCCCCGCTGTATATGACATGCTGGCCCTCATGAAGGCCAAGCTCGATGCAGGACGCGCCTTGTTGTATCAGACTTCGCGCTATGTAGACATCTATAAAGCCTTGGACGACATTGCTCGCGAACGCAAGCTCACTCCCGAAGAACGTCAGGAACAGAAGAAATATGCCAAACTGGCCGATGCTTTCACCCCGCTGGCCAAAGGCATGAACTCCGAGTATGCCAACCAGAATGCGTACGACTGCATCCAGATTCACGGCGGTTCGGGCTTTATGCTGGAATATGCCTGCCAGCGCATCTACCGCGACGCACGTATCACGTCTATCTACGAAGGCACTACCCAGTTGCAGACCGTGGCGGCTATCCGCTATGTGACAAACGGTTCGTACATCGCCACCCTGCGCGACTATGAAGCCATCCCTTGCAGTGCGGAAACACAACCGCTGATGGAGCGTGTGCAGGAAATGGCAAACAAGCTGGATGCCTGCACCAATGCCGTGAAAGAAACCACCAACCAGGAGCTGCTGGACTTCATGGCCCGTCGCCTGTACGAGATGGCCGCCGTATGCATCATGTCGCATCTGATTATCCAAGATGCCACAAAAGTGCCGGAACTGTTCGGCAAATCGGCTTTGGTTTATGTGAACTATGCCGAAGCCGAAGTAGAGAAACACTTCAACTTCATCCGCAAGTTCAAGGTCGAAGAGTTGGAAAGCTACCGCAAGTAATCTTGCCGGGAGAGGACAAGGCATATAAGGTGTACCGACACACCACGTATTTGTACACTTTTCAGAAGGCACGGAGTTTCATGGGTTCATCGTCAATCCATGAATTCCGTGCCTTCCCTGTTTGGTAAGGAAGAAACGGTTCTTTCTTACCAAACACGCTTATGGCACAGAATTGTATCCTTGCTCTTGCCATCTCAAAAGGCCATATAGAAAGGAGGCTGATTTACTGCCGATTACAAACAAGCAATCACCGGTTTTCTCAGGTACAAGCGTTTGAGATGACAGACACTTGTGTTTGTCGCCTCAGACGCTTGTCTTTGTCATGTCAGACACTTGTGTCTGACAAATGAGGCACAACAGGGGGCAAGAGGCTATTTATTCTCCCTACTCCTGCCCTCTGTTCCGTATAAATTTCTATCTTTGCCTTCATATAACCAAACGTGCATCCGAACGACGCCCGTCTCGCGCGACGGATGCCGATAATGGAGGATAAGTAAAATATATACAGAACTGATTATGGCAAGAATAGCAAAGAATCTGACAGAGCTAATCGGGCATACACCTATGATGGAATTGTCCGGCTACAGCCGTAAATACGGGCTGAAAAACAATATAGTGGCCAAATTGGAATCTTTCAATCCTGCGGGAAGCGTGAAAGACCGTGTGGCTTTTGCCATGATTGAAGATGCCGAAGCACGCGGAGCTTTGAAGCCCGGCGCCACCATTATAGAACCCACCAGTGGCAATACCGGTGTGGGACTGGCCATGGTGGCAACCATCAAGGGGTATCGGCTGATTTTGACGATGCCCGAGACAATGAGTCTGGAACGCCGTAACCTACTAAAGGCCTTAGGTGCGGAAATTGTGCTGACTGATGGACTGGCAGGTATGGCAGGCTCCATTGCCAAGGCAAAGGAACTGCGAGACGCGATACCGGGAGCGGTTATTTTGCAGCAGTTCGAGAACCCGGCGAACGCAAAAGCCCACGAACAAACCACGGGCGAAGAGATATGGGCGGATACGGAAGGTAGGGTCGACGTCTTTGTGGCAGGCGTAGGCACAGGCGGCACTGTCTGCGGAGTGGCACGCGCCCTGAAGAGACACAACCCCGATGTCTATATTGTTGCAGTGGAGCCGGCATTCTCTCCGGTATTGGAAGGAGGAGACGACGCACCGCACCGCATTCAGGGCATCGGCGCCAACTTTATTCCTTCCATTTATGACGCCTCCGTGGTAGACGAAGTGATTCCGGTTCCTGACGACGAAGCCATCCGTGCGGGGCGCGAGCTGGCCGCCACCGAAGGCCTGCTGGCCGGCATCTCATCCGGTGCGGCGGTATATGCGGCACGGTTATTGGCTGCACGTCCCGAATTCGCAGGCAAAACGATTGTCACCCTGTTGCCCGACACGGGCGAACGGTATTTGTCAACTGAATTGTTTGCCTTCGACGCCTATCCCTTGGACTAAAAACAAAACAACAATGAAGAAGCTTTTTCTTTCTTTTTTACTATGCGGAGGTATAGGCGTGTCGCCCGCTTTTTCGCAGACTTACGAGGAGCTGAGCGAACGTGCGGCCACCGCCACGGAGCAAGACAGCCTGACGCAAGCCGAAGGCTACATCCGACAAGCCTTGAAGCTGGAGCCGGCCAATCCGCACAATGCACTGCTGTTTTCCAATCTGGGAATCATACAGCAACGCCGGCAGCAATACGAACAGGCGTTGGAATCCTATACGCTTGCGCTGAACATTGCACCGCGTGCCGTACCCGTTTTGTTGAATCGCGCAGCGCTTTATCTCGAATTGGGGAAAGAAGATTTGGCCCGGATAGACTATTCGCTGGTGCTGGATATGGATAAAGACAACCAAGAGGCCTTGCTGATGCGCGCTTACGCCCATATGCAACAACGTAATTATAAATCCGCGCGGGCAGACTACGAACACTTATTGAAGATTGTTCCCCAAAGCTATAACGGGCGGCTCGGACTGGCCATGTTGGAACAGAAAGAAAAGAAATACGAAGCAGCCCTTTCAATCTTGAACAGCATGCTTGCGGGAAAAGAGGTCTCCTCTGCCGTCCTGACAGCTTCACAAACAGCCGTGCTCTACACGGCACGTGCCGGCATTGAGAAAGACATGGAACATACCGACTTGGCAATGGTCGATTTGGAGGAGGCCATCCGTCTCGATTCATCGCAGTCGGAAGCCTACCTGATGCGCGGGCAACTTTATCTCTCGCAAAAGAAAAAGGAGTTGGCAAAGCGCGATCTCGAGAAAGCCGCATCACTGGGAATACCGCAGGCGGACGTCAGGGAACTATTGCTGCAATGCAAATAAAGCAATATAGTATAAAGGAATCCTCCTGATGAAAAACGAACTTTGCGTATCAAATACTTAAGAATAAGAAACAAACGAGTAATCAAGGTAATCATGGAAAAGATATTTCCCAATATTGGAGTTATACTGATTCTGCTGTTATTTGCTCTTTATCTCCACAGATTGTTCCGGTTCATCTTACCCGTTGAAAACCTTGCCGATAATCGCAAATACATAAAGCTCGCCAGATATTTATTCTTGGTTGCAGCCATCGTATATTCATTGCAATATATAGGAGGAATACCTCTATCAAGTACAAGTGCCCGAGTGATAACACATCTGGTCCTATCGGGAATTGTACTTATCATAAGTTTGTGTTTTGTAATAATCACGAAAGGGAACAGGTGGCAATATGCAGCTATCGGCGGCTTCGTGCTATCGGTAATCGGGGCAGGTTATTGTTTCAATGAGAAATTAGCTTCCTCCATGTCTTTTGAAATAACCCTGAGCGAAACGCAGATTGAACTTAGAGGCGGTTATACGCTGAATATCCCATTTGCCACTGCCTCCGGGATAGTGCTGGAGAATAAATTCCCTGACGTCGCATATCGAAGTAACGGTATATCTGTAAAAGACAAAAATATAGGATATTATGTGCTCAACAACGGGAAAAAGTGTTTTTTGTTTCTGAATAATAAATCGTCCCCTTTTATACATATAGAGAGGATAAATGATATACCGGTATTCATAAATTGCAGTACACCGGAAGAGACAGTGAGGCTATATCGACAAATCTTAATAGTTGGCAAATAAAATATAAGTAAATCATCTTCAACAGTATTTCCGTATCAGCTCGACGAATTCCTTCCCGTATTTTTTCTTCTTGTATTCGCCGATGCCGCTGATATTTCCAAACTCCTCTACGGTTGTGGGACGGGAAGTGCTGAGCAGGTGAAGCACCTTGTCGGACAGAACGATGTAGGCAGGCAGTGCTTCTTGGTCGGCCAAGCGCTTGCGAAGCAACCGGAGCGCCTCGAAAAGTTCCCCGCTTTCCACATTGGGTAGACCCAATGGCAGTTCTTTTACAGGAACGGTGGATTTTCGCTTACGACCTCGGACTGGTTGTGTTTCTTCGCCGCGCCGAATAACGGCAAGTTGCACAGATGCCCTACCATATAAAACATCCGTTCCGCTTGAGGTAATTTTCAGGTGGTTGTTTTCATTGTAAGCTATTTCAAAATAACCCAATTGCAGCATTTGCAACAGGTAGTCGTGCCAATCGCGGGCAGGCACTTCACGCCCGGCTCCGAAAGTTTTCAGCCGGTGATAGCCCCTTTCTGCCACCTCGGTACTCATGGTTCCTCTGAGTATATCCACCAAGATGCCAGTTCCTATCTGCTGGTCGGCACGCACAATGGCACTCAGTGCCTTTTGTACAATGACGGTGCCGTCAAAACGTTCGGGAGGATTTCTGCAAATATCACAATTTCCGCAATCGTGAGCCGTACTTTCTCCGAAATAGCTTAACAATATGCGACGCCGGCAGATGTCTGCCTCGGCATATTGCTGCATGCGTTGCAATCGCTCCAGATTGATGCTTTGTTGCCCACTGTCTGTTGCAAATTTTGTAAGCAGGATAAGGTCGGCCAATGAATAAAACAAAAGCGTGTCGCCGGGCAGTCCGTCTCGTCCGGCACGTCCTATTTCCTGATAAAAGCTTTCGATGCTTTTGGGCAGATTATAATGAATCACCCAGCGCACATTACTTTTATCTATTCCCATTCCGAAAGCAATGGTAGCACACACCACCTGCACCCGGTCGTTGATAAAGTCATCTTGAGCCTTGTCTCTTTGCGTAGCAGGTAAACCCGCATGATAAACGGCGGTTTTTATTCCTTGCTTCTGAAGCATTTGCGCTACCGATTCGGTTTTGCTGCGGCTCATGCAATATACAATGCCACTTTCATCCTGATGGCGGGCGATGAAATCGAGAATAGCCTTGCTTTTTTCCTTTTGCTGATACCCCCGTTTTACAGCAAGGCTCAGGTTAGGACGGTCGAAAGAGGAGATAAAAATTTCAGGTTCGTTGAGGTGCAACTGCTTGATGATGTCCTCGCGGGTTATCTTGTCGGCCGTAGCCGTCAACGCTATAATAGGAACCTGTGGAAACAGCTCGTGCAGCACCCCCATCTGCGTATATTCCGGACGGAAATCATGTCCCCATTGCGATATGCAATGAGCTTCATCGATGGCAAACAAAGAAATCTGCATGTCCCTCAGCAAATAGTTCACTTCTGCCAGCAGCTTTTCCGGCGAAATATACAGCAGCTTCAGTTTACCCTCTACGCACGCACGCCTTAAAGCAGCATTTTCTGTCTCATCGTTGTTGCTGTTCAGCGCGCCGGCAGCAACACCGTTGGCACAAAGCGCTTCTACTTGATCCTTCATCAGAGAGATAAGAGGAGAAACCACCACTGCTGTTCCTTCACTCAACAGAGCGGGGAGTTGGTAGCAAATGGACTTACCGCCTCCCGTAGGCATTAGTACCAAAGCATCTTTACGAAGCAGTACATTGCGGATTATCTCTGCCTGCAAAGGACGGAAACTATCGTAACCGAAATATGTCTTAAGCGTTTTCAGCATAACCTAGGATCTAATTTTCTGCCGACAAAGGTACACTAATTATTGTATAAACTACAAATAGAGACTCTTCAAGATTTTATATCATAGCACCCGCCAATATAAGTTAAAGTTTCTTGTTAAGAATTTAAAAGTCCTCCTTTTCAGCCTTTATCTTTGTTCTTATATCAAAATTCCATACTTGAAAAGTTGCATATCTAAAAAAAAAATATGACTTTTGTAAAATATAATAGGCTAATCCTTTGGATTTTCCGATTTTAACAACAACCCTAACCAGTTTAATTCAATGAGTGATTTAGAAAACAAGACCCAGGAAGAAGGAACAAAGAAACGTCCTTACAACCTGCGTGAGAAAAAAGAAAAAGATGCTGCCTATCGTTCTTTGATAAGACCGGAATTGGCAGATGAGTTGTATGACAAGATATTGAATATCGTTGTTGTACAGAAGAAGTACAGAGATGCCGACTACTCCGCGAAGGATTTGGCTAAAGAGTTAGAAACCAACACCCGCTATTTGTCCGCAGTGGTTAATTCACGCTTTGGAATGAATTATTCTTGCCTGCTGAATGAATATAGAGTAAAAGAGGCACAACATTTATTGACAGACAAAAGATATGCTGACAAGAATGTTGAAGAAATCAGTACAATGGTAGGTTTCGCAAATCGACAATCTTTTTATGCCGCTTTTTACAAGAATGTAGGTGAGACACCTAACGGCTATCGTAAAAGACACACAGAAAACAAGAAGAAATAATTCTACATGACTGAGTGAATACAAAAGGAAATATTTCGGAGTTATAAATTCGGGATACTTCCTTTTCTGCTTTTAGAACATGATTACTTTCGTATTCGGAACACTTTCCAAACGTTCTTTTTGAAGATATTTGTCTGTTTTTAAACACCTCTCACACATGAAGAAACAAATCATTACCGTGGCTACCGCCCTCTCTTTGCTGACAGCTTGTGGCGGAATCCAAAAAACAACTGCTGAGGCAGAAAACTTTGATTATACAGTGGAACAATTTGCAGACTTACAGATTTTGCGCTACCGCGTACCGGGATTCGAGAGTCTATCTCTCAACCAAAAGAAATTAGTTTATTACTTAACAGAAGCTGCCTTGCAGGGCAGAGATATACTTTTCGATCAGAATGGGAAGTACAACCTGACCATCCGCAGAATGCTGGAGGCCGTATATCTCGGCTATAAAGGTTATAGGCACACACCTGAATTCAAGGCGTTGGAAGTATACCTCAAACGAGTATGGTTCTCCAGTGGAATCCATCACCACTATGGCTGCGAGAAGTTTGCGCCGGGCTTTACCTCCGACTTCTTCAAGCAGGCTTTACTCAGCGTGGATGCTTCCACATTGCCCCTTGCCGAAGGGCAAAGCGTAGAGCAACTGTGCGAAGAAGTGTTCCCTGTGATTTTCGATCCCCATATCATGCCGAAACGAGTGAATCAGGTAGCAGATGAAGATCTGGTGCTGACCTCTGCCTGCAACTATTATGATGGGGTGACACAGAAAGAAGCCGAAGATTTCTATAACGCCCTGAAAGACCCCAAAGACGAAACACCGGTCTCCTATGGATTGAACAGCCGTCTGGTGAAGATTGACGGCAAGGTGCAAGAGAAAGTTTGGAAAATAGGTGGTTTATATGGTCAGGCACTTGAAAAGATCGTATACTGGCTGAAGAAAGCGGAAGAGGTGGCCGAAACGCCCGAACAGAAAAGTGTGATAAGCAAGCTGATAACATTCTATGAAACAGGTGATTTAAAGACATTTGACGAGTACGCCATCCTGTGGGTGAAAGATTTGAACTCGCGCATCGACTTCGTGAATGGTTTCACAGAGAGCTATGGCGATCCGCTTGGCATGAAAGCAAGCTGGGAATCGTTGGTCAACTTTAAAGACCTTGATGCCACCCGCCGCACCGAATTGATCAGCAGCAATGCACAGTGGTTCGAAGATCATTCTCCGGTAGAAAAACAATTCAAGAAAGAGACGGTGAAAGGCGTATCGGCCAAAGTCATCACTGCCGCTATTCTGGCCGGTGACTTATATCCGGCAACAGCTATCGGCATCAACCTGCCTAATGCAAACTGGATACGTAGCCACCACGGTTCCAAATCGGTTACCATCGGTAACATCACCGATGCCTACAACAAAGCCGCACACGGCAATGGCTTCAATGAGGAATTTGTATACGGCCAGACCGAGCTGCAACTGATTGATAAATACGCCGACCTGACCGGCGACCTGCACACCGACCTGCACGAGTGCTTAGGGCACGGTTCGGGCAAACTGCTGCCAGGCATCGACCCTGATGCACTGAAAGCTTACGGCTCTACCATCGAGGAAACCCGTGCCGATTTGTTCGGGCTTTACTATGTGGCCGACTCTAAATTGGTAGAACTGGGATTGACACCCAATGCCGAAGCCTATAAAGCCGAGTATTACACCTACCTGATGAACGGACTGATGACTCAGCTTGTCCGTATCGAACCGGGCAACAACGTGGAAGAAGCCCACATGCGCAACCGCCAGCTTATTGCCCGTTGGGTATATGAAAAAGGTGCTGCCGACAAAGTGGTAGAGATGATGAAGAAAGACGGAAAGACCTACATCGTAGTGAACGATTATGAAAAACTCCGCACACTATTCGGACAATTGCTTGCCGAAGTGCAACGCATCAAGTCTACCGGTGATTTTGTCGCTGCCCGCAATTTAGTGGAAACATATGCCGTGAAAGTCGACCCCGTATTACATGCCGAGGTGCTGGAACGCTATAAGAAATTAAATCTTGCTCCATACAAAGGCTTTGTCAATCCCAAATACGAGGCTGTAACAGATGCCAAAGGTAATATCACCGATGTGACAGTGACCTATAATGAAGGTTATGCAGAACAGATGCTACGCTATAGCAGAGATTACTCCACATTGCCGGCTATCAATAACTAACCCTTTGTTTTTTAATCTACTCAAGCTGTCTCCTCAAAGGATGCCAAACTACTTTAAGAAAGATACTTTTTAGATAGACCAAATGCAGATGGCACGGGTTCGGGACAACCACCCTGTGTCATCTGCATTTGCATCCAATAGAGTATCATGGTTCTCTGACAGCTCCCTGTGGACAATTATACAAGTTATGGAAATCAAAGAACAACTCAAAGAAATCAAGACACAGCTTCGCCTCTCAATGAATGGTGCCGTGTCTCAAAGCATGCGCGAAAAAGGATTGGTGTATAAACTGAACTTCGGCGTGGAACTACCCCGCATCAAGAGCATTGCCGCCAAATACGAGAAGAGTCATGCCTTGGCACAAGCTTTATGGAAAGAAGAAATTAGAGAATGCAAAATATTGGCCGGACTTCTGCAACCGACTGAAAGTTTTCTGCCCGAAATAGCCGATATCTGGGTAGAAGATATCCGCAATATCGAAATAGCAGAACTCACCTGCATGAATCTATTCCAGCATCTGCCCTATGCCCCTGCCAAATCGTTCCATTGGATTGCCAATGACAGAGAATACATACAGATTTGCGGCTTTCTGACCATAGCCCGCTTGTTGACTAAGAAAGGCGATATGGACGAGCGGGTTGAGAATGAGTTCCTCGATCAAGCAATCACCGCATTCCTATCAGGTTCTTACCACACTCGTAACGCAGCAATGACAGCCATCCGTTGCTACATGCAGCATAGCGAGGAGAACGCATTTCGGGTTTGCCGTCAAGTGGAAAAGATGGAGGATTCTTCGCAAGAGTCGGAACAGTTGCTATACAGATGGGTAAAGGAGTATACAGAAACACCTTTTTGACAGAATCCGAATCCTTTTCCCTTCATCCTGTATTTTTTATATCTTTCTCTCTTGCTTTCCGCAAAAAAGGATTAACTTTGTTCGCTGTAAAAGCTGTGCGGTCAAATGGAAAATCAGAACGTGAAAGATACAGTTAGGCAGATATTCACTGAATATTTGAGTGCGAACGGGCATCGGAAGACCCCCGAACGTTATGCTATACTCGACACCATTTACTCCATAGACAGCCATTTCGACATTGACACGCTCTATTCACTGATGGCCGACCAAGGTAATTTCCGCGTCAGCAGGGCAACGCTTTACAACACCATTATTTTATTGATAAATGCCCATTTGGTCATCAAACACCAATTCGGCAACTCTTCCCAATACGAAAAATGTTACAACCGTGATACGCACCATCACCAAATCTGTACGCAGTGTGGAAAGGTGATGGAGTTTCAGAATGAAGAGTTGCAGCATGCTATCGAGAATACCAAACTGACTCGTTTTAACTTAACGCACTATTCCTTATATCTGTATGGATTATGCAATAAATGCGACCGAGCCAATAAACGGAAGAAAAAGAACAATAATCATAAGAGAGAAAAATGAAAGTAGACGTACTATTAGGATTACAATGGGGCGACGAAGGCAAAGGCAAAGTCGTTGATGTGTTAACTCCGAGATACGATGCCGTAGCTCGTTTTCAGGGTGGCCCGAACGCCGGTCACACACTTGAGTTTGAAGGACAGAAGTATGTACTCCGTTCCATCCCATCGGGCATATTTCAAGGTGATAAGATTAATATCATCGGTAATGGCGTGGTGTTGGACCCGGCTCTTTTCAAAGCGGAAGCAGAAGCGTTAGAGGCATCCGGTCATAGCTTGAAAGAACGCTTGCACATTTCTAAGAAAGCACACCTCATCCTGCCTACACACCGTATATTAGATGCTGCCTACGAAGCAGCCAAAGGTGACTCGAAAGTAGGAACCACCGGCAAGGGTATCGGACCGACCTATACTGATAAAGTGAGCCGTAATGGTATACGGGTGGGTGATATCCTACACGATTTTAACACGAAGTATGCTGCCGCCAAAGCACGTCACGAACAGATCCTGAAGAGTTTAAACTACGAATACGATCTCACGGAAATAGAGCAATCCTGGCTTGAAGGCATAGAATACCTCAAACAATTCCGGTTGGTAGATAGCGAACATGAGATGAACCATCTATTGGCTTCAGGCAAGTCGATATTATGCGAAGGGGCACAAGGAACAATGTTGGACATTGATTTCGGATCTTACCCATTTGTTACGTCTTCCAATACGGTTTGTGCCGGAGCTTGCACCGGCCTTGGCATAGCTCCCAATAAAATTGGTGAGGTGTACGGCATATTCAAGGCTTATTGCACACGTGTAGGTTCCGGTCCGTTCCCCACAGAATTATTTGATAAGACAGGCGACCAGATTTGTACGTTGGGACACGAATTCGGTTCGGTAACAGGCCGTAAACGCCGTTGCGGCTGGATTGATTTGGTTGCATTGAAATATGCCATTATGATAGACGGAGTCACCAAACTGATAATGATGAAAAGTGATGTGCTTGATTCATTCGAAACCATCAAAGCGTGCGTAGCTTATAAAATCAATGGTGAAGAAGTTGATTATTTCCCATTCGACATTAAAGAAGAGGTAGAACCTATTTATGTTGAATTGCCCGGTTGGCAAACCGACATGACCAAGATGCAAAGCGAAGATGAATTCCCTGAAGAATTCAATGCCTACTTGTCGTTCTTGGAAGAGCAGTTGGAAGTTCCTATCAAAATCGTATCGGTAGGCCCCGACCGCGAACAAACCATCGAGCGTTACACAGAAGAATAACACCAAGTATCCCCAAAAACAGAGACACAAGATTACACTCTTTCTACGGTTTCTAGCCGTGAATATCCGGATAATCTTGTGTCTTTTTATCTATTATCATGAAAGCACTTTTTATATCTTTTTTATTACTGACTCTCCTTCCGGCTTCCATGAAGCCGCAAGCTTATCACCCCACGAAGGAAAACCTGGAGTCCCGTCAAGAATTCCGTGACAGCAAATTCGGCATCTTTCTCCATTGGGGACTTTATGCAATGCTGGCTACCGGCGAATGGACCATGACCAATAAGAATTTGGATTATAAAGAATATGCCAAATTAGCGGGTGGCTTTTATCCTTCCAAGTTCGATGCCGCCCGATGGGTATCTGCCATCAAGGCTTCCGGAGCAAAGTACATCTGTTTTACGACCCGTCACCACGAAGGCTTTTCTATGTTTCACACCCGGTGTTCCGATTACAACATTGTTGATGCCACTCCTTTCAAACGCGACATACTGAAGGAGTTGGCGGATGAATGCCACAAGCAAGGCATCCGTCTGCATCTATATTACTCGCACATTGATTGGTTCCGTGAAGATGCCCCGTGGGGACGTACCGGACGTGGCACCGGGCGACCAAATCCGAAAGGAAATTGGAACAGTTATTACAGCTTCATGAATAACCAGTTGACCGAACTGCTGACCGGCTATGGAAAGATTGGAGCCATTTGGTTTGACGGTTGGTGGGATCAAGACCAGAACCCGGATTTTAATTGGCAGCTACCGGAACAGTATGCCATGATACATCGCCTGCAACCTTCCTGCCTAATTGGAAACAACCACCATCAAGAACCTTTTGCAGGAGAAGATATCCAGATTTTTGAGCGAGATTTACCAGGCGAGAACCGTGCAGGGTTATCGGGGCAAAATATAAGTTCTCTTCCTTTGGAAACTTGCGAAACCATGAACGGCATGTGGGGATATAAGATTACGGATCAAGACTATAAGTCGGTAAAGACATTGGTCCATTATCTGGTAAAAGCCGCAGGCAAAGATGCCAACCTGCTGATGAACATCGGACCTCAACCCGACGGTGAACTTCCGGCCGTGGCATTGGAACGTTTGGCAGAAGTGGGGAAATGGCTGGAACAGTATGGAGAAACAATTTATGGCACTCGCGGAGGTTGTATCGCTCCACGACCTTGGGGTGTGACTACGCAGAAAGGAGATAAACTGTATGTGCATATCCTAGACTTGCAAGACAAAGTCCTTTTCCTACCATTAGAAGGGAAAAAAGTGAAAAAAGCCGTCCGCTTTGCAGATAGAGTTTCTTTGAAGTTTCAAAAAAGTGAAAAAGGAATTGTGCTGTACTTACCGGATATTCCGACCGCCATTGATACAGTTGTAGAGTTACAGCTTGCCGACACGCAACTCGCAGTCCAATGACGCCATCCATAAAAATCCGGGGAAGTCTTTGTAGGTTTCGTTTAGGGAGACTTGGATATTCCTGCCTTGTGCTCTTTTGTTGGCAGCCGCTTCTCTAATTCTTCTTAAAAGAGAAAAAAAACGTTCGGATAACCAACGGTTTTATTATTATCTTTGGCAAACAATTTGTTAGACAGTTACAAACAACAGATTTTATTCACAAACTAAAGAAAGAAGATTATGGGAACAGGAATGATAGGAATGCAATGGATTATCTTTATCGGTATTGCCGTTATCAGCTGGTTGGTACAGATGAATTTGCAGAATAAGTTCAAGAAATATTCCAAAATAGCAGTAGGAAACGGCATGACAGGAGCAGATGTAGCTTTAAAAATGCTACACGACAATGGTATTTATGATGTTACCGTGACACACACACCGGGACACCTGACCGACCACTATAACCCTGCCAATAAGACAGTAAATCTGAGTGAGGGCGTTTATAACAGCAACAGCATTATGGCTGCTGCCGTTGCTGCGCACGAATGCGGACATGCCGTGCAGCATGCACGTGCCTATGCTCCGCTCACCATGCGCAGTAAATTGGTTCCGGTAGTATCCTTTGCCTCACAGTGGATGACGTGGGTATTGCTGGCCGGCATCCTGATGTTGAACTCTTTTCCCCAACTGCTATTGGCCGGTATCATCTTGTTTGCCACCACCACCCTATTCAGCTTCATAACTTTACCGGTGGAGATTGATGCCAGCAAGCGCGCATTAGTGTGGCTTAGCAAATCCGGTATTACCAACTCTTACAACCATGCACAGGCAGAAGACGCACTGCACTCGGCAGCTTATACTTATGTAGTGGCCGCTCTTGGCTCTTTAGCCACCTTAATCTATTATATCATGATATTTTTAGGACGCAGAGATTAAAGAATGGTTTATTACAACATAAGGCTTCTTGCGGATTTACTTCGGCACACAGGCATATAAACATGATATTAGTGTAAACCCTTGCACAGTCAGATAAAGAGATACCCGCACCACAATAAAGAGTGCAGGTATCTCTTTTTCTTATTCAATAAAAAAGCGTAACTTTGCCGCATTCTATTTAAAAGAAACCAATACGATTATGGCAACAAAACCAAGTATTCCGAAAGGAACCCGCGACTTCTCGCCCGTAGAAATGGCGAAACGGAACTATATATTCAATACCATCCGCGAAGTATATCACTTGTATGGATTCCAGCAGATAGAAACACCTTCGATGGAGATGCTTTCTACTTTGATGGGAAAATATGGCGAAGAAGGTGATAAACTATTGTTCAAGATACAAAATTCCGGCGACTATTTCTCCGGTTTGACAGATGAGGAATTATTGAGCCGTAATGCAATCAAACTGGCCTCTAAATTCTGCGAGAAGGGTTTACGTTACGACCTTACAGTACCTTTTGCCCGTTATGTGGTAATGCACCGCGACGAAATCACTTTCCCTTTCAAACGTTATCAGATACAACCCGTCTGGCGTGCCGACCGTCCGCAGAAAGGACGTTATCGTGAATTCTATCAGTGCGATGCCGATGTAGTGGGCAGCGACTCCTTGCTGAACGAAGTGGAATTGATGCAAATAATCGACACCGTATTTACCCGCTTCGGCATCCGTGTTTGCATCAAAATCAATAACCGCAAGATATTAAGCGGTATTGCCGAAATCATTGGCGAGGCAGATAAAATTGTCGACATAACCGTGGCCATAGACAAATTAGATAAAATCGGATTGGATAATGTCAATGCCGAACTTAAAGAAAAAGGCATCAGCAATGAGGCTATCGGTAAATTGCAACCCATTATCCTGCTGAGCGGCAACAATGAAGAGAAGCTTTCTACTCTGAAGGAAGTACTTGTAAACAGCGAGACCGGCCTGAAAGGAGTGGAAGAAAGCGAATTCATTCTCTCCACACTTAGAAACCTCGGGCTGAAGAATGAAATGGAACTTGACCTGACCCTTGCCCGCGGCTTGAACTATTACACCGGGGCCATCTTTGAGGTCAAGGCCTTGGATGTACAAATCGGCAGTATTACTGGCGGCGGGCGCTATGACAACCTGACCGGGGTCTTTGGTATGTCAGAAGTCTCCGGAGTGGGTATCTCCTTTGGTGCCGATCGCATTTTCGACGTACTGAACCAGCTTGACCTTTATCCCAAGGAAGCGGTAAATTCTACCCAACTCCTGTTCATCAATTTTGGAGAAAAAGAAGCAGCTTTTTCTTTAGAAATATTACTCCAAGTGCGTGCGGCAGGCATCCGAGCCGAAATTTTCCCCGATGCCGGTAAGATGAAGAAACAGATGGGTTATGCCAACTCAAAAGCCATCCCGTTTGTTGCGTTGGTAGGAGAAAATGAGATGCACGAAGGAAAAGTCACATTGAAAAACATGGAAACCGGTGAGCAGAAACTTGTTTCCCCAAAGGAACTAATTAGCGAATTGAGCTAATAAAAAATGAAATACTTTTAAAAAGGAGCTTTTTATTGCTCCTTTTTTTGTATATTTAGGGCACGAAAAGAAGCTGTACTCAATTCGTCACGGCAGTGTAAGCCGGATGTAATACGCAACTTCTAAATTTGCATGACAATAAAAACAAAGGAGGTTCTTATGGTTTCTGTTGAACTAAAACAAGAAAAGCACAATGCCCTCGTCAGTTTCCTGATGATTGTCATTGCGATATTATTCCTGCTCTATATGGGCAGTTCGCTGGTACATTCCACCAAAGCATTCTGGGAAAACTACTCCATAGAAGAAATGCTGGAGTAAAACAACCTGATACAAGCTTGTTTTTGTTACCTTTGCCAACAAAAGCAAAGCACATGATACTTTATTTTAGCGGAACAGGGAATTCTCGTTGGGTGGCAGAGCGCCTTTCGGAAGAAACCGGAGAAACACTTGCCAGTATCGTCCACCTGATGAAGCAGAAAACGGCAATAACAGAAGAATTCCTAAAGGCTGAATCCCTCGGCATTGTCTTTCCGATACATTCGTGGTATGCCCCTCGCATATTAGTTGACTTCTTACAACAAGTTCATTTACCCCATCACACCTACCGATATGCCGTATGTACTTGCGGCGACGATGCGGGCAAAGGTGTGCAACGGCTTTCCAAGCATTTCCCTTTAGACGCAGCTTGGTCTGTAACCATGCCCAATACATATATCCCGATGTTCGACTTGGATAATGATGCTCTCTGCTACAAGAAAATAAAAGAAGCGCATAGCCGTATATCTGCCATAGCAAAAGGCGTGCTGAACCGGAAACGCGTGTGGGAAGTACATGAAGGCAAAGCGGCATGGCTGAAAACCTACATTGTCAACCCACTGTTCAACCATTTCGTGATCAGCCCTAAAGGCTTCCGTTCGGATGAAGGTTGCACGTCCTGCGGTGCATGTGTCAGTGCATGCCCGGTAAACAATATCCGCCTACAAGAAGAACGTCCTATCTGGGACAGAGAATGCATCCATTGTATGGCCTGCATACACATTTGCCCCCATGAGGTTATACAATACAAAAACACAACCCGACAGAAAGGGCGTTACCACCTAAAGAAATATTTAACGTGAGTTCGATATAAAATCAAAAAATAGAAAGTTGTCCGTCCTTGACGAAATTTACGTCAATGGCGGGTTTCTTCTCAAAAAAGCAGTATGCTGCGATAGCCGACAAAGAGTTGG
>Ga0129306_1000334_pt1 | contig 79296 bp, 68 predicted proteins | sample P827metagenome_FD_94438 | JGI IMG/M metagenome (GOLD analysis project Ga0129306, IMG submission 94438) | Capybara group fecal microbial communities from Wisconsin, USA - P827 metagenome | ecosystem: Host-associated > Mammals > Digestive system > Large intestine > Fecal | place: USA: Wisconsin... | reverse complement strand
ATCGTATAATAAGTTAAGGTGAGCATTTTGCGATAAACTCTTTATTTTCAAGGCTTTTGGAGGATTTTATTAAAACCCTGTGAGGGTTAATAACCACTTATAAAATTGTGGTTTTCAAATTCACATTTAAAAAGTGTGTCAAATACCAATTCCATTTGACACACTCATTATATAAATTCCATATTTTCTTTTGTAGTGAGAAAAGATATGTTTTGATATGACTTAAGTCACATTATTTTCGTCCCAATTTACCTAAGATCCAAAAGCTGTTTATACTCATAATCCGGATTCTTTTCAAAAAACATTTTTTCTTTGCACTCAGAAATATCGCAATTGATAATGTTGTAAACATGCCATCCGTAATACCAATGTGAATTATCCGGATCTACATATCTATTATTATAGATTATTCTTCCATATTGGTTATTCTCAAGAATAAAGGCTGTTTCATTAAGTCTGTTTTTGTGATAAAAAAGGGATTTTTCATCATTAAATGCTTCATTATGTCCTGTACGTTTTGTCGGACACCATGCAACATTTTCATCACAAAACATTATTCTATACTTTTCCTCATTCTTGAAAATTCTGATAAATGGTATCAGCTTATTAAAGCTGACATATGGATCTTTAATTCCTTCTGTAAATATACTTTCTCCATATTGTTTGTATTGTTCTCTATATATATTTGCAGAAGAAACTTTCTCTTTATCATATCGAAGACTAAGGAATTGTACAAACACTTCACATTCCTCGATTTTACTGCTATCAATACCTCGAAATAAATCATCACTTCTTAATCGTGCATACTCCGAAGATCTTTCCTGTTTTTCATAATATGTACTAAGTGACTGTATAAAAAGCATCAAAACTCACTTTCTGCTAACGCATTCGCCTCTTCCCTGGAATGAAACACTATGATATCCTTATCCGAATACTTATTAAATAATTCCATCAAGACAGGCTTGTTCTCTGTCTCATAATCCTTCACAAGTTTTACCAATTCAGGATCCAGCTATCCCGGTTAACAAGATCATCCAGCTTTCTATCAAATTCGTCTCTTGAAATATGTGTTCTATCCGATTTCCACCAGATATTATCCAAATGATAAAGTGGCAATTTCGTTATATTATGAAGTTGTACGGCAAATGTACTCTTTCCACTACCTGAACAACCAAGAACAACTATCTTTTTCATTCTATCTCCTTGATTGATTTCTAACCTGGCAACATTTTCTGCTCTTTTCATGCATATATGTTGCTTTTTCCCCCATTACATCTGATATTTTAACGACCTCGGCAACACTTTCCACCATATTTATAGGTTTGTGTTGTTTTTTCATAAGTTAAACCACTTAACTCTACAAAGTAGGCAACACATTTTGCCATATTTTCTTATTTGTGTTGTTTTTTGTAAATGTTACTATAAAAACGTACATTTGTACATTTTTATCTTGCAATTTACACTTTTTAATATATCTTAAATTATCTGAACAGAAACAAAAAGCATCCCCATTTTCAGACGTTATATCCTGAAGATGAAAATGCTTTCTCTTTCATGAAGTATAATTCAAATATTTTTTAGTTATTAATAGGAAAACCCATAATTTATTTAGTCAATTAATTAGTTTCTGAAACCCTGTATTTACTTATCTTCCGCCACTCTTCTGGTCCAGTCATAAGGCGTGCTCTGATATACGTAATAATTGAGCCAATTGGTATATAAAGTGTTGGCATGACAACGCCATGACTTAACAGGTTCTCTGTTTGGATCATCATCAGGATAATAATTCACAGGGATATCAGGTTCTATTCCTTTACCTAGATCTCTATGATACTCCTGATCCAGCGTTAAGGTATCATACTCTGGATGGCCAGTGATAAATATGTTCTTGCCACCATCACCGAGAATGATGTAAGGACCACATAGTATTGAATCAGCAAGTATTACAAGGTCCGGATTGTTACGGACTGCTACTGCATCAATTCCTGTATAACGACTATGTGGCGCTAAGAATGTATCATCGAAACCACGAACTAACTCCTGGCTCTTATGCATTGTACGATGCACATAGATACCAGAAAGCTTCTTTGGAAGCTCGTACTTATTAATACCGTAATGGTAGTAAAGTCCTGCCTGTGCTCCCCAGCAGATGTGGAGAGTTGAAGTAACATTTCGAGTTGCCCAGTCCATTATGGTTGTAAGCTCTTCCCAGTACTCTACTTCTTCAAATGGCATCTTCTCAACAGGAGCACCTGTGATTATCATTCCATCCCACTTATGTTTTCTAACCTCTTTAAAGCTGGAATAAAACTTTTCAAGGTGATCTCTTGATGTATGTTTTGACTCATATGATACAGTTCTGACAAATGTTATGTTAACCTGAAGTGGAGTATTCGAAAGACTTCGAAGTAACTGAAGTTCTGTATCTTCTTTCAGTGGCATCAGGTTAAGGATAAGAATATCTATAGGACGAATATCCTGACTATTAGAACGATTTTCGTCCATTACAAATATATTCTCTTCTTCAAGTATTTGCTTTACTGGTAAATCATTATCAATTCTAATCGGCATTTTTCTTATTTTTCCTCTATCCTAATATTGTTGGTGCAGCGGGGTCCGTCCCCATTGCACAATATTATGTAAACTGTTTGTTGTTGAACATCTCTTCGGAGATGATCGGGATTCCAAGACTCTTCGCTTTCTTGTTCTTCGAAGAGTTGGAAGCTATATCATTATTAATAAGCGCCGTGGTCTTAGCACTAACACTGCCTGCCACCTTACCACCACGGTCTTCTATTTCTTTCTTCAATGCATCACGATTTGGATAGGTTTCAAGGGAGCCTGTGATAACAAATGTCATTCCTTCCAGATCCTGTTCTGCAGTATTTTCTTCTATAATAAACTCTATCTCTTCCAGAAGACGCATCACTTCGCTGCGTTTTTCTTCCGAATGGAAATACTCTACAAAGTCTCTTGCGAGTACCTCTCCAACCTGATCAATCTCCATCAGGTCTTCTGGAACAGCGTCCATGATAGCATTTATATTGCTCTTATACGCTTTAACGATGAGCTTAGCATTTGCCACGCCAAACCCTGGGATACCTAAGGCATATAGGAATGCTGCCATATCAGCCTTACGTGAATTATCAATTGCTTTGATTAGATTATCGTAGGACTTCTCTCCAAAGCCTTCCATAGTTACTATCACATCACGGTGATCAGCCAAATGATATATATCCGATAATTTATGCAGGATACCTGCGCCAATGAATCTCTCTATAGTCGCTTCTGACATGCCATCGATGTTCATGGCATTTCTCGATACAAACAGTGAGAACAGCTTGATATTCTTTGCTGGACATGATGGATTCACGCAGTTAAGCGTTTCTGTGCCATTATCATTTCTTATCTCTGTACTGCCGCCGCATGCTGGACAAGTGTTAGGTATCGCAAGATTTCCAGACTTTGTCAGATTCTCAGATAACTGAGGAATGATCATGTTAGCCTTATATACCTTGATACGGTCACCAATTCCCAGCTGCATATCCTTTACATATGTAATATTGTGAAGGCTCGCGCGACTTACGTCAGTCCCCTCAAGCTCTACTGTATCGAAGATTGCAACAGGATTGATAAGTCCTGTTCTTGAAGGACTCCACTCGATATCACGAAGTGTTGTCTCAGCCTCTTCATCCTGCCATTTAAATGCTATAGCATCTCTTGGGAACTTAGCCGTAGTTCCAAGACTCTTTCCATAAGCTGTATCATCAAAGGAAAGAACCAGACCATCGGTTGGAAAATCGTTAGTTGGTATCTTAGCTGAAAACTCTTTCACTGTATCAGGAAGAGTATCTGCTGTAACAGCCTTGTACTCTACTGTATCAAATCCAAGACTCTGAAGATATTCAAAACGTTTCTCAAAGCTATTTTCAAAGCTTGAAAGAAGCTCTGTATCTTCTGGTTCTACCATAGAGAATGCATAGAACTTTACACCTCTCTCAGCTGTTATCTTACTGCTGAGCTGTCTCACGGAACCGCTGCAAAGGTTACGAGGATTCTTATACTTCGCATCCACATCCTCGATAGATGCATTTATCTTTTCAAATTCCGAATAGGTGATTATCGCCTCACCACGGATTGTAAGTCGATTCTTGTAGCTGATGCTTCGAGGAATGTTTACGAAGGTTTTAGCATTTGCCGTTATAACCTCACCGATTTCTCCATTTCCTCTGGTCACAGCCTTTATAAGTTCTCCATTATCATATGTGAGAACAACTGTAAGTCCGTCCATCTTCCATGAAAGAAGGCCCTTCTTATCTCCTAGCCAGCTGACAAGGGCATCAACTTCCTTAGTCTTATCAAGAGAAAGCATTCTTGCAGGATGCTTCTCCTTAGGAAGCTCGCTTACCACCTCATATCCTACGTTCTGTGTAGGACTGTTGGCAAGGATTGTGCCTGTTTCAGCCTCAAGTGCTACCAGCTCATCATAGAGCTTGTCGTATTCAAAGTTCGACATTATCTCAATATCTTCAGCATAATAAGCCTTTGATGCTTTATTCAGTATTTCAACTAATTCTTTTATTCTTGCTATTTTATCCATAATCTTAATCATAAAATGTGAGACAGGGACTGTCCTTATTTACACATTTCTCTAAGTGTCTTTTCTTCATTGGCTGAAAGTTTTCTGTAATGTCCCAGTGGAAGATTTCCAAGAGGGATGTTCATTACTCTCACTCGCTTTAGGAAAGTTACTCTATATCCAAAATGTTCGCACATACGTCTAATCTGACGATTAATACCTTCGGTAATAATAATGCGAAATGTATTCTTACCTATCTGTTCTACTACGCATTCCTTTGTGACACGAATCTTATCCTCTCCGTCAACCTCAAGAGGAACTCCGCTCATCATTCCTTTAACAAAGGCAGCAGTAAGAGGCTTATCTACTCGAACAACATATTCCTTCTCATGATTGTTACGAGCCTTCTGAATCTGATTAGCAAGCTCACCATCATTTGTCAGAAGGAGAAGTCCTTGCGAATTCTTATCAAGTCTTCCGACGTAATACAGCATATCCGGATAATCAAGCTTTCTAAAAATGCTGTCCTTATCTGCTTCCTTTGATGTACAGACAAGTCCCAGTGGTTTATTGTATGCGAGAATTACTCTTTCAACCTTCTCGACAGTTACAGGTTTTCCAAGATACTCGACCACATCGCCAGGGTTTACCTTATCACCGCTGATAGCTACGCGACCATTTATTGTGACATCGCCTCTATCTACTGCCTCGTCAGCTTTTCTTCGAGACAAAACTCCGGCCTGACTCAAATATTTATTAATTCGTATGCCTTCATTACTACCTTCAAACGTAGTATTTACTTTAGTTTCTTTCGTATCCATATCATATGAGTGTAGCATTTTTCCTATTATTATTCAAGAATACTTTATCCTATAGATTTATTCATAAAACCTATAACAAAACTTAAAAAAATAAAAAAAGTGTGGCATATCTGCCACAAATGATTTATAATGCAAAGGTGCTAGCGCATATTACATAAAAAAATTAAGTATTATAATGATTTGGAGATAATCATGGACAAAATTGATTGCAAGATAATATCCCTTTTACAGGAAAATGCAAGATACCCACTGAAATATCTGGCAGAAAAGGTACAGCTTTCATCTCCTGCAGTATCTGCAAGAATCGAAAGACTTGAAAGCCAGGGAATCCTAACAGGTTATCATGCCACATTGGATCCAGTAATGCTTGGTTATCATATAACAGCATTTATCAATCTTACACTGGAGCCACATCAGAAGGCTGAATTCTATCCATTTATATCAGCATGTCCAAATGTTCTCGAATGCAACTGTGTTACAGGAACCTACTCAATGCTTATTAAGGTATGTTTCCCAAGCACTCAGGAACTGGATATTTTTATAGGTAAGCTTCAGACCTTCGGAAAGACAGAGACTCAGATAGTATTCTCTACTGCTGTACAGCCTCGAGGAATAGATATATCTGTTATCTCCGATTCCGAATAAGTTTAAATATCATTTGAATCTAGATTAGTTATTAAGGCGGTTCAGGAACTCTTTAAATGCAGGATCCTGTTCTGCCTTTTTCTCTTCATCATCCTTTACCATCTTGTAAAGGTCCTGGATATCAGATGTATGGCTAAGCTTGTCCATATAATCTGTAATATCCTGACTCATCATAGTATTATCTATAAGATAATGTCCATCTTTCTTTACCACATAGTATGGTCCAAGCATATCAAGAGGTGTTGACTCAATGTTAACGATAGAGATATTAGCTATCGCATAAACTACAGTTGAATTCTCATCCATTCCCTCTATTGTATAGCAGTTAATATTCTGATATGCAGTGATGATTCTTGACTGGCTCTGAACAACTGACATATTCTCATACTGTGAAGGATCAACAACACAGCTCTGAAGAGTTGCCTGATCACTAGATGCCATAGCGCTAAGATAAGTAATAACAAGCGCATTAATATCAGGATTTGCATTTGTCTGATATGAGAATCTGGTTGTAAATGACATATCCAGATCTTCTTTTACAGAATCTCTCCTGTTATATACGATAACTCCTAGAGTTACGAGAGCCATAATGAAAACAGCCCAAACCACCAGAAGGAGCTTCTTGATCTTAACTTCCTGTTTCCTGTTCTTTGCCATAACACTTTTCCTCACTATTTTTTCTAAAAGTTAAAAAACTAATTATTCAAAACCTAAAATTGCACCAGACGGGAATCCCGCCGGCGGCACAGCCGCCTTTCAGGCCGGCTTCACCTCGAACGACCCACCGGGTCGTTCTCTCGTCGCTTTGCTCCTCGGGTTCGCTGTTCGATTCCCGTAGAACAATATTCAAAACCTCTAGATGCACCAGACGGGAATCGAACCCACGCACATGGCTCCGGAGGCCATTGCTCTATCCACTGAGCTACTGGTGCGTTAATGATGAAGCATACTCGATGTCTTTCGCTATCTGCTGCGTCAGCTCATCAAGGCCCGAAAACCTTCTTTCATCCCTGATAAAAACCTCAGGTACTATTATAACATTAAATCCATAGATATCATCATTAAAATCATAGATAAAGCTTTCAACTGTTGCTTTATCCCCATCATCAATAGATGGACGTTTTCCGATATTTGTAATGCCTCGATAATTATGCCACTCATTGCCATCAAAAATCCTAACAACGGATGAATAAACTCCAAAGCGTGGAAGAATCTTTGAATCATCAAGCTTTGTATTAACAGTTGGGTATCCAAGTGTCTGTCCCAGTTGCTTTCCTGACTCAACCTTACCCATGATAGAATAAGGTCTGCCAAGATACATCTCAGCACTCTTCATATCACCCTCAGTTAGTTTCTCTCGGATAAGAGATGAACTAACGATTCTTTCTTCAATTCGCAGCTTGTCGATGACATTTACCTGGAACCCATACTTTGTACCAAGTTGCTTCAGGGTTTCTGTATCTCCGGCTCTATCCTTGCCGAATCTGAAATCAACACCAACAGCAACATAGCCTACATTCATCTCACCAACAAGAATCTGGGATACAAATTCCTCAGGACTCATCTTAGCGAATTCCGGAGTAAATGTAATATACCTAACTTCCTCTATCGAAGGATAGCTTTCCTTTAAAAATTCATCTATCTCTGAAGCATCAAAGATACCACCATCTGAAGTAACAAGCTTCAGAATCTTTGGTGTCATCTCCTGTTCTTCAGCGAGTCTAACTATATCGCTGAGCAGAGTCTGATGTCCCAAATGAAATCCATCAAACTTGCCAATTGTTAAAGCTACTTTCTTCATAGCATCATTCATAACATTTTAAAAACCTTAAAATCTTTTTTTTCGTCGTCGTAGCTGTAAAGAGCTTTTAGTTCGCCCTTAAGATATATTCTTATAAACTGTGAAGCTTTTAGTGTCTCTATATCATCTTTTGATGAAAGACCAGAAAGACTTATTCTGTTACCATTACTTAGTAGTTTTACGCTACTATCTAGTACATCAGCTTTAGGCACTCCAGCTAAAAGCTTATCCATAGGCTGTACCGTCTCTTCCAGTCTGCCCATATCTTTTAAGGACTGAAGATCAGATATCTTATAGCCATCAGTGGCTTTGATACCATTTACATCGTCCCTTAGAAGACCAGACATTGTAGCACCAACTTCAAGTTTTTCACCAATATCTCTGATCAGACTTCTTATATAAGTACCCTTAGAGCATCTAACTGAAAATGAAACCTCCTGAGTTTCAGGGAATATCTCCTGCAACTGAATATCATAGATTTCAATCGGACGAGGCTCTCGCTCTATCTCGATTCCTGCTCTCGCATACTCATAAAGCTTCTTACCATTTACCTTTATGGCTGAGTACATAGGTGGAATCTGCATAGATGGACCAACAAATTCGCCAAATGTCATCTTCAGCCTTTCTTCTATCGAAGACACGTCTTCAAACAGTTCTTTCGCAGCATCCTCTTTTGATGCCTTGATATTTCCTGATGTATCATCTGTATCAGTAACAACACCAAGTTTCATCTTCGCTATATACTGCTTATCTTTTGTAAGGATCAGGTCCGAAAGCTTAGTTGCCTGTCCAAGACATACGATCAGCACTCCCTCAGCCATAGGATCGAGAGTACCTGTGTGGCCAATCTTCTTCTGACCATATATGCCTCGCAGTTTCGCCACCACATCATGAGATGTGAAGCCCTGTTCCTTATATATATTTACAATTCCGTTATACATTATCAAACCTTATCAAGCTGAGCTTTTACCAGTTCTTCAACCTTAGTAAGGACTTCCTCGTATGGAAGCTCAGACTCAAAGCCTGCAGCCTTCACATGTCCTCCACCGCCAAATGTTGACGCAACAGCATTTACATCCACCTTAGCCTTGGCACGAAGACTGTACTTGAACTTCTTCTCTGTTAACTGATAAGCAAACAATGAAACCTCAACACCATCAGTCTGACGAAGCTGTTCAACAATACCATCCGTATCCATCTTACTGCAACCCATCTCTTTAAAGAGCTCACTTGAAACTACACCGAAGATCAGTCTGTTATCAAGGAGAAGTCTGGACTCAGTCATGACACGGGCACCAAGAAGATTCTGCTTATAGGTCTTCTTAAAGAATGTATCATCGATAATCTGCTCCGAGTTAACTCCCATTTCCATGAAGAGACCAGCAAGTTCCATAGTTCTCTTGCCTGTGCAGGAATATCTAAATACTCCGGTATCATGGACAATTCCAAGGAACAGACAGCTTGCCATATTAAGACTTATCTTATCTATATCAACAAGATCACACAGAGCCTCACAAGCACTGGATGCTCCTGGTGAAACATAGCAAAGATCACCAAAGCCCTCATTACTTATGTGATGGTCTATACAGATAGTAGAGATAGCGCTGTTATAAATATCAACAAAGCTTCCCATTCTTTCCATAGTCGATACATCAAGAGATATAGCAAGATCATACCTCTTATCAGAAACAGTATGAATCGCTTTATCTGTTCCATTCAGTATCATAAACTCTGGTGAGAAATCCTCTACATAAACCTGAACAGTCTTTCCCTCATAGTTATCTACAATGTAATTGTACATAGCCATAGTAGAACCAATACAGTCACCATCCGGATGGATGTGACCGATAATAGCTATGGTGGCGGCATCGCCGATCATCTGATGGAGCCTTTTAGATTTTTTGATAATATCACTCGCCATCTGATTCGCCTTTCATAATATCGTCTATCTTCTTAGACATCATAACACCGTACTCGATTGATCTATCGTGTACAAATGTTATCTCAGGTGTATATCTCATATTAAGTGACTCAGCAAGGCGCTTACGAACAAAGCCCTTAGCGCTGTTAAGACCATCAAGTGTAGACTTGCCAGCCTCTTCGTCGCCGAGTACTGAGATATAACATTTACATTCCTTTAAATCATTGGTCACGTCGCACTTGACCACTGACACAAGAGAGTTAACCCTTGGGTCCTTGATCTCGAACTCGATAATGTGACTAATGACACGCTGCACATCACTGTTGATGCGCGCACCCTTAGGACTCTTACCTCTCATAAATCTACCTTTCTAAATTGCGTTAAAATGAGTTAAAATGAGTCACCTCCACGTCCGACGTAAAGGTTGACTCATTTTTGAGTCACCTTTACGTCGGACGTGGAGGTGACTCATTTTCTCTAAGTTTAGTCGCGTGGGATTTCTACCATCTTGTATACTTCGATAGTGTCGTCCTCACGAACGTCATTAAATGCTTCGAATACGATACCACACTCGTATCCAGCCTTTACTTCCTTAGCATCATCGTTGAAACGCTTAAGGGAAGCAATCTTACCTTCCCAGATCTGGTCGCCGCCACGAGAAATACGTGCAGATGCATTTCTCTCGATAGCACCATCCTCAACAAATGTACCAGCAATAGTTCCGATACCAGAAGCCTTGAATGTCTGACGGATAACACCATGACCGATAACCTTCTCTTCGAAGATTGGATCAAGCATACCCTTCATAGCTGACTCAATATCATCGATAGCGTTGTAGATAACCTTGTAGAGACGGATATCAACCTTCTCAGTATCTGCAAGCTGCTTAGCAAGTGGCTCTGGACGAACATTAAATCCAATAATGATAGCTCCTGATGCACCTGCAAGGGTAACATCAGACTCATTTATAGCACCAACACCGGAGTGGATACATTTGATAACAATTTCTTCATTAGAGAGCTTAAGAAGACTCTGCTTAAGGGCCTCAACAGAACCCTGAACATCAGCCTTGATAATAATGTTAAGTTCCTTAAGAGTTCCCTCCTGCATCTGACTGAAGATATCATCAAGTGACATCTTAGCCTTAGTCTCAGCAATAAGGTTCTCCTTACCACGTGTGATAAATGCATCACTGATATTACGTGCTTCCTTCTCTGTATCTGTAGCAATGAAGATCTCACCTGTGTTAGGAACGGTTGAAAGACCGATTACCTCAACAGGCATTGAAGGTGTTGCCTCCTTAAGTGTCTTCTGCTTATCATCTGTCATAGCTCTTACACGACCGTGTGACTCACCGATTGCGATGAAGTCTCCAACCTTAAGAGTTCCCTTCTGGACAAGAAGTGTTGCAACAGATCCACGACCCTTATCAAGCTTAGCCTCGATAACGATACCACGAGCCTTACGCTTTGGATTAGCCTTAAGCTCAAGAATATCACTTGTAAGAAGGATCATTTCAAGCAGGTTATCAATACCCTCATGTGTATGAGCTGAAACAGGTGCGAATACTGTGCTTCCGCCCCAGTCCTCAGCAATAAGACCATACTCTGTAAGCTCCTGCTTAACTCTCTCTATATTAGCACTTGGCTTATCTATCTTGTTAACTGCAACGATGATCTCAATACCTGCAGCCTTTGCATGGTTGATAGCCTCGATTGTCTGTGGCATAACACCATCATCAGCAGCAACTACAAGGATTGCAATATCTGTAGCCATGGCACCACGAAGACGCATAGCTGTAAACGCCTCATGTCCAGGAGTATCGAGAAATGTTATCTTACGTCCATTTATTTCGACGGTGTAAGCACCGATGTGCTGTGTGATACCACCAGCCTCACCAGTTGTAACGCTTGTCTTACGGATAGCATCAAGAAGTGATGTCTTACCATGATCTACGTGACCCATTACGCAGACTACTGGAGGTCTTGTTACAAGTGAATCCTCTGGATCCTCAATATCCTTAAGAGCCTCCTCAACGATATCAACCTTAACTTCCTGCTCACATATAATATTGTATTCAAGAGCGATCAGTTCAGCCTCTTCATATGTAATATCAGAGTTTACTGTATACATCTTTCCTTCAAGGAAAAGCTTCTTGATAAGCTGATTAACTGGCTGCTTGATCTTTGAAGCAAACTCGCCAAGGGTAAGAACCTCTGGAAGTGTAACAGTCTTGATAACCTCCTCTTCCTTCTTCTCCTGCTTCTTAGCTGGCTTCTTTCTTCTCTCGCCTGTCTCCATATCATCAACGTTACGGAAGTCCTTCTTAGAACGCTTATCCTCACGTCTTGAATTACGGCTTTCTCTATTCTCTCTACGAGCTTCTTTCTCTTTATCTTTGGACTTATCGCCCTTTCTTCCTGAAGATTTCTTAGAGTCTGAAGGTGTTTCTGCAGCTTCTGTCTTTCCTGACTTTGGAGCCTTAGACTTCTTATCAAACTTATCAGAATCTCCCTTATTATTTCTATCGTTCTTTTCGAACTTTTCAGACTTAGAAGGTCTATCTGACTTAGGTGCCTTATCAGCAGGCTTAGCATCATTAGTTTCCTTCTTAGCCTCAGCCTTTTCCTCTGTCTTCTCTACTTCTTTAGTCTCTGGTTCAGCAGCAGGTGTCTCAACTGCCCCTTTAACCTCTGCAACAGTCTTTACTTCTTCGACCTTCTCTTCTACCTTAACTTCTTCTGTCTTTGCAGGTTCAGTCTTAGCTGGTTCTACAGTCTCCTCTGGCTTAGCAGCCTTCTTCGCAGCTTCTGCTGCTGCATTTTCTGCTGCTGCCATCTTTCTCTTATATGCAGCAAGAGCAGCTGGTCCCTTCTTCATTGCCTCTTTCTCTTCTGCAGATACTCTAGGCTTAAGTGGAGTAACTCTCTTTGCAGCTGGCTTAGATGCTGACTTAGTAGAAGTCTTTTCCTTGGTAGCTTCAGTCTTTGGAGCTGCCTTCTTTGCTGGCTTCTTTGCTGGTGCTGCAGCAGCCTTAGTCTCTGACTTTTTAGCTGGAGCTGGAGCTTTCTCACCAGTGATCATCATCTTAGCATAAGCCATAAGTGTATCATCTATATCTGAGGCCATAGTGAGACCGTCTTTTTTCTTGGATAGAACTCTAACTACTTCGCTAGGTGGAACCTGTCTGCCCGCTTCTTTAGTTAATTCTTTCGCAAATAGTAATATTTTCATTCATTACCTCCAAATCTTATTCTGAACTGAGTACCAAAATCCTCTTGTTTTACTGCAATGACTGATCGTTCAGCCTTTCCGATAAGCTGTCCCAGGTTTTCCTTTTCACCATATATGACATAAGGAACCTGATAAAAAGAACACTTATCCTCGAACTTCTTCCTTGTATTATCTGAAGCATCCCCGGCTATGATCACAAAGAACGCTTCACCTGACTTGATTGCCTCTTCGCACTGATATTCTCCAGCCGCTATAGCACCGGCTTTCATCGCTATTGGAAGCAGACTCAGCTTATACTTACCAGCCTCCTCCATGCAAAGGGCATGAACTTCTTCATCGATCAGACCATCTCTAAGTGCTTTATCAATACACATTTCATTTTTACATATATAAGCTCCACGACCATGCTGCTTGCCGCTGTCATCCTTAACCACTGAATCTATCTCAGTATTACGGCCTGATATAACAATCCGAGTCATATCAGACTTAGGCTTCTCAGCCTCACAGCAAACACATTTTCTCATGGGCTTGCGACCAACATTCTTCTTTTTAGTACTCAAGCTATCTCCTTTTTATTCCTCGTCAGTAGACTCCTCAGATGGTGTGTCTTCTTCTGATGCAGCAGCCTCTGCCTCTGCCTCTTCAATAGCAGCAGCAACATCCTCATCAGTTACAGCTGTTACTTCATCCTCATCAAACTCATCGTATTCTTCGAAATCATCCTCTTCAGCATCTGCCTGGCTCTGACTCTTGATATCAATCTTGAAGTTAGTAAGCTTTGCAGCAAGACGAGCATTCTGTCCTTCCTTACCGATAGCAAGTGAAAGCTTGTCATCTGGAACAACAACTCTTGCAAAACCTGCTTCCTCATCAACCTCAACAGATACAACTGGAGCTGGACGAAGTGCATTCTCGATAAATACTGCTGGATCCTCATCCCATTCGATGATATCAATCTTCTCATCAGCAAGATCAGCTAAGATATTATTGATACGGATACTGTTAAGACCTACGCAAGCTCCTACAGCATCAACATCAGGATCGTTAGACCATACAGCAAGCTTAGAACGAGAACCTGCCTCACGAGCAATGTTCATAATCTCAACTGTTCCATCCTCAATCTCAGAAACCTCACGCTCGAAAAGCTTCTTAACATAGTTAGGATGTGTTCTGGAAGTAATGATTCTAAAGCCGCCCTTCTCGTTAAGCTTTACAGATACAATATAAAGCTTGATTCTATCACCAGGATTGTATCTCTCACCTGGGATCATCTCTCTTGAGTTAAGCATTGTCTCTGTCTTCTCATCAAGAGTGATGTTAAGATTATATCCAGAGCGTCTCTGAACAATACCTGTAATGATTGTATTCTCCTTCTCTTTGAAGTAATCATATACAGCCTTTCTTTCATTCTCTTTAAGATTCTGGAGGATGATACCTCTTGCCTTCTGAGCAGCGATACGACCAAAATCAAGAGTCTTGATCTCACACTCAACAAAATCATTGATTTCGCAGTCTGGATCAATGTGCTTAGCATCCTCAATAAGGATATCTGTATTAGGATCGTTAATCTCATCTACTACCTGCTTTGGTGCTGTAACTGAAATCTCTCCTGATTCAGGATCCATAACTACCTTAACAGCATCCTTTCCGAAATCCTTCTCGCAGGCTGATATAATAGCCTTCTCGATAGACTCAATCATTATCTCCTTTGAGATGCCCTTTTCTTTTTCCAGCTTGTTTAAAGCCTCAATTATCTCTGTCATTTCATCCTCCCTTTAATCTTCATATTCAAGTCTTGCGCTTGATATATTATTTCTATTTAAAACTACCTCTGCACCATCAATATCGAGCTTCAGTAATTCAGTATCAACTTCCTTTAAGCGACCTACAAACTCTTTAGCACCGTTCTCTGCTTTATATAACTTCACAAGAACAAGCTTTCCAATACTACGTTCATAGTCCTTATCTTTCTTTAACTTTCTTGTGAGACCAGGTGAACTTACCTCTAATATATAAGCTTCTTCAATAAAGTCCTCGGCATCAAGCCTCGCTTCAAGAGCCCTGCTTATGGTGACGCAGTCATCAATCATTATGCCGCCTTCCTTATCAGCGTAAACTCTAAGGTAATAGTCGGAACCTTCCTTAACATACTCAACATCCCATAGCTCATATCCGCCACTGTCGATAATGTCTTTTACCAGTTCCTCAGTCCTCTTCTCAATATCCTGTTTTTTCATTCTTTCTCCTGTCTTATCCAAAAATAAAACGAAAAGTGGATTCGGAACCCGAACCCACTCTAGTAAGTAATATTAAGTTCTAAATGATGATAACAAAAAAGTGCTTGAAAATCAAGCACTTTTTTTATAGCTTATGAATTCATTAATCAATCAGATAAAATACTGATTAAGCATTCATCTGAGCAGCAACCTCTGCTGCGAAGTCTTCATTCTTCTTCTCAAGACCTTCACCTGTCTCGAAACGAACGAAGCTCTTGATACCGAAGTTGCAACCATTTTCCTTAGCAACCTGTGCTACATACTGTGCAACTGACTCCTTGTTCTCAGCCTTTACATATGTCTGATCTACAAGACAGATTTCCTTAAGGTGCTTTGAGAAACGACCTTCTACAAGACCAGCGAAGATCTTATTCTCAAGATACTCATCCTTGTGTGCTGAAGCAAGGTCTCTAAGAACCTGTACAGCCTGATCTGAAAGGAAGTTGAAAAGGAAGTTGAGGTTACCCTCTGCCTTCTTCTCCTGGAAGATTGCGATATCAGCATCATCCCAACCCTTGTTGCCATCTTCAGCATATGCAGCAACCTTGTTAGCAATTGCCTCATCAAATAATGCATTAAGGAGTGGCTTTGGAAGTGAAGCAGGATCAGCAAGTGAGCTATCAATGATGATATCCTTCTCCTTCTTAAGCTGATCAGCTGAGATCTCATCTCTCTTTACATATGAAGGATTCATAGCTGCGATCTGCATAGCAATATTCTTCATAGCTTCCTTAACTGAATCATTTGCATTATCACACTCAGCGTTTACAAGAACACCGATCTTTCCACCCATGTGGATATAAGATACAACAACATCGCCTGTTGTCTTCTCAAAACGACGGATTGTAAGGTTCTCACCGATAGTTGCGATCATTGACTTATGATAATCTTCAACTGTAGCTGAACCCTCGATAGCTGATGTAGAAGCAAGGAATGCAGCCATATCTGCATAATCTCCAGAATTGATCTGTGTTGCAAGACCATTTACATATGTCTGGAACTTCTCATTCTTAGCTACGAAGTCTGTCTCTGAGTTTACTTCAATAATTGTTGCTGTTTTATCATCATCTGAAACAACAGTTGCAACGATACCTTCAGCTGCAATTCTACCAGCCTTCTTCTCAGCTGTTGCAAGACCCTTCTTACGAAGGAAATCTACTGCTGCATCGAAATCGCCGTCTGTCTCTGTAAGAGCCTTCTTACAGTCCATCATACCAGCGCCTGTCATTTCTCTAAGTTTCTTTACGTCTGCTGCTGTAATAGCCATTTGTTTATCCTCCTATATTAAACTTTATAATAATTCTTCGTTAAATGCTCAGGAATAAATTACTCAGCATCCTCTGCTACTTCTTCTACTGCCTCTTCAGCTGTCTCAGCTGCTTCATCCTCAGTAGCTGTGTAGCCCTCATTTGCCTCGATAACTGCATCTGCAAGCTTAGCTACGATAAGCTTTACTGCACGGATAGCGTCATCATTACCTGGGATAACGAAATCAAGATCATCTGGATCACAGTTTGTATCAGCGATACCGATAAGAGGAATGCCAAGTGCATGTGCCTCCTGTACACAGATCTTTTCCTTGTGAGGATCAACAACGAAAATGATATCAGGAAGTCTCTTCATACCTTCGATACCACCAAGGTTCTTCTGGAGCTTCTCCATCTGCTTCTTGATGTTAACAACTTCCTTCTTAGGAAGAACGTCGAATGTACCATCCTCTTCCATCTTCTTATACTTCTTAAGTGTCTCAATTCTTGACTGAATTGTCTTGAAGTTTGTAAGCATTCCACCAAGCCATCTCTGGTTAACGAAATACATACCACATCTCTCAGCCTCTGACTGGATTGAGTCCTGTGCCTGCTTCTTTGTACCTACGAAAAGAACTGTTCCACCGTTAGAAACTGTATCAAATACAGCCTTGTAAGCCTCATCCATCTTTCCAACTGTCTTCTGAAGATCGATGATGTGGATACCATTTCTCTCTGTGTAGATGAACTCATCCATCTTAGGGTTCCATCTTCTAGTCTGGTGACCAAAGTGAACACCTGCCTCGAGTAACTGCTTCATTGAAATTACGCTCATATTGCACCTCCTGGTTTATTCTTCTGTGGACTTCCTTTTAAACATGTAAACCGCCATAAATGGTATCTTTGCCATTTACTGAGCCAGCGGCACCGAACTGTTTAAATCCACATGTTTATTTTTCACGGCCTAGAGCCGCAAAAGGTATACTAACATAAAAAAACCCCTTATGCAAGGGGTTTTTTAACTCATTTTACTGGCCCTGTGTCATGATCGTCTTAGCAATCTCTTCATTAGATGCGCCACTCTTTATTTCGAACTCTCCAATATGGAGTTTTGAATCATAACCTTTCTGAATAAGCCATGTATTATATTCTGTAGCTGACTTTACAAGACCTGCGTCTTCAAGAAGCTGAGATACTGACTCAGAAGTCATACCTGATGTAACAGTGATCTTTACTGTACCAGACTTCTTTGTATCCTTCTTCTCTTCCTCTGTAGTCTTTTCTTCTGTGGTCTTTTCCTCAGTTGTCTTTTCTTCTGTAGTCTTCTCTTCAGTGGTTGCTTCAGTTGTAGCCTCTGTAGTAGCCTCTGTGGTTGCTTCAGTTGTGGCCTCTGTAGTAGCCTCTGTGGTTGCTTCAGTTGTAGCCTCCGTTGTAGCCTCTGTAGTTTCTTCCTCAGATGCCTCAGCTACAGTTGCTTCATTTGTTGTTGCATCAGCCGTTGTAGCTTCTGTGGTAGTTGCCTCAACTGTTTCTTCTTCTGTTTCAGGTTCAGCCTCGGTACTCTCCACCTTAACAGAATTATTATCTGCTGTATCTGTATTATTTGGAATAGTTACAAATGCAGCATATGATATACCGGCGCCAAGTATCATTCCGATACCTATTCCACGTAATAAGTATTTTTTATTCATAATCTGTATCAACTCCTTAATTCTAGATTCTTAGTATTAATCTTACTGTCCCTGCTGTTTATCAATAACAGCCTTAACTTCGCCTACGCCTATACCAAGAACCTTAGATATCTCAATGATACTAAAGCCTGCGTTAAACATTTCCATAATGTTGCCTACTGTATCACCTTCAGTGAGATTAATTCCTTCAGCCTGAAGCATCTCATCAAGCTCAGGAGTTTCTACATTAGATGTCTGCTGAGACTCAGTAGATTCAGTCTCTGCTGGAGCTTCTTCTGCTGCTGGCTCCTCGGCAGGAGTTGTTTCCTCAACAGGAGCTGCCTGCTCATTCTTCTTGTTCTTCTTATTCTTTTTATTTTTCTTACCAAACTTCTTTGATTCTTTTGGTGATTCCTCTTCCTGAACCTGGTTCATATCTACAACAGGTCCGCGAAGAACCTCTGTCTCACCTTCTGTATTTACAGGAGCTTCCATCTGTGCTACTGGTGCAGCTGCATTTGCAGCAACATTTGATGCAGTCTCTGCTGCAGCATTAGCGGCAGCTGTAGCATTTTCTGCTGCTGTAGTTGCTTCGCTAACCTTAGCATCAGCATCTGCCATCATCTTATCCAGTTCAGCCTTCTTTTCAGCTATACTGTCTTCCATAGACTTAAGGTCTTCCTTAAGCTTTGCAAGACCTTCCTTGTACTCATCAACAACATTAAGAGAAGCCTTAAATTCCTTTTCCTTGTCGCCGATCTTCTTAAGAAGTCCCTCAAGTTCAGCCTTATTGCTGTTAATATCTTCAGTTACTTCATTGTAGTACTTCTCAAGTTTCTCAGTATCTTCCTGAGCTCTTTTATCAATCTTTCCTGACTCCTCATCAATAAGAGCCTTAACATTCTGACTTACAGTTTCTTTAACCTTCTTTTTGCTGTAATCCTTCATATGATCATCAACAAGCTTATCAAGATGCTTCTTATCTGCATCGGTAAGCTCAGTAGGCATATTAGGATTAACTGCCTCTTTCACATCATCTTTTGTAAGTGCATAGCTGGCAATAATGATGATGATACCAATGACGATTAGTACAATTACAGTTGCATTCATAGTTCAAAACCCCTTTTTTCATAATTAAAAACAATGCGGAGTTACTTTACATAACTCCGCATTGAATAATACCACATCTTGTGTTGTATGACAACCAATAATCTAAATAATCTATTCTGAGTATCCGCACTCCTTATCGGAGCATGCAGTTTTCTTACCCTTTACGATCATGTATTTACCACAGCGAGGACATTTTTTCTCAACCGGTTTATTCCATGAAGTAAACTCGCAGTCAGGATAATTGATACATCCGTAGAATGGACGACCCTTACGTGTAATCTTCTTAACTATATCTCCACCACACTCTGGACAGCTTACGCCAATCTTTTCATAGTATGGCATAGTGAATCGACAGTTAGGGAAGTTAGGACATGCTAGGAACTTTCCGTATGCACCGTACTTAACAACCATACGTGCACCGCACTCCTCACAGATTTCTTCACTCTCCTCATCAGCAATCTTGATCTTCTCAAGATTCTCATGAGCGTGACTAACTTCGTTTTCAAGATCAGGATAGAAGTTTCTTACAACAACCTTCCATTGTACTGTTCCCTCACCGATGTTATCAAGAAGTGACTCCATATTAGCAGTGAACTCTACATTAACTATTTCTGGGAATGCAGTCTCCATTACATTGTTAACCGCTTCACCAAGCTCTGTGATGTAAAGATTCTTCTGCTCCTTAACAACATAGCGACGAGCTATAAGTGTTGAAATAGTTGGTGCGTAAGTTGAAGGACGGCCGATTCCATTTTCCTCCATAGTTCTTACAAGCAGTGACTCTGTATAGTGTGAAGGTGGTTCAGTAAAATGCTGAACTGTGGATATATCATCAAGAGCAAGCTTATCGCCCTTTTCAATTCCACTAAGGTTCACCTGATTCTTTGATTTATCATCATCTGCTGAATATACATTCTGATATCCTGCAAACTTAAGGCTGCTTGATGATGCCTTAAAGGTCTCGCCATCAGCAGTTACAGTAACCGAGAAGATACTGAACTCAGCTGGCTTCATTCGGCTTGCAAGGAATCTCTCATAGATCAGCTTGTAAAGCTTGTACTGCTCATTAGATACATTCCCCTTAAGTGATGCAGGTGTGATAGTCACATCTGTAGGACGTATAGCCTCGTGAGCATCCTGAATATTCTTCTTTGTATCGGCAACTGCAGATGTAGTATCAGCCACATACTCTTCGCCAAAGTTTTCTTTGATATAATTGCGAGCGCTCTCATCAGCCTCGTTTGAGATTCTGGTTGAATCTGTTCTAAGATAAGTTATAAGACCAACAGTTCCTTTACCTTTTATCTCAACTCCTTCATAAAGCTGCTGAGCAACTCTCATAGTCTTTGATGTTGAGAAGTTCAGTCTGCTGGATGCAGTCTGCTGAAGTGTACTGGTGGTAAATGGAAGCGGCGCTTTCTGAGTTCTCGAAGAAGTCTTTATGTCTGTTACAACAAAGTCACTTCCAGTAAGTCTCTTCTTTAAGTCCTCTGCTTCCTTTGAGCTTGCGATGTCACCCTTAAAGGAAAATGCTACGCTCTTCTTCTGTCCTGGAACTGTAAGTAATGCATCCAGTGACCAATATTCCTTTGGAATAAATGCATCGATTTCTTTTTCTCTATCAGAGATCATCTTCAGAGCAACTGACTGAACACGTCCAGCCGAAAGACTCTTCTTTCCCAGTTTCTCCCAGAGAAGTGGACTGATCTCATAACCAACTAATCTATCAACAACTCGTCTTGCCTGCTGTGCATCAACAAGATCCATATCTATACCACGAGCAGCCTTGATCGATGACTTAACTGCACCCTTGGTTATCTCATTAAATGTTATTCTCTTAAACTTCTTATCTTCCAGCTTAAGTGCTACAGAAAGATGATAAGATATTGCTTCACCCTCACGGTCCGGGTCAGTTGCGAGATATACGAAGTCCGACTTCTTGGCTGCCTTCTTAAGTGTACTAAGAAGGTCACCCTTTCCCCTTATAGTGATGTAGTGAGGCTCATAATCATTTGCTATATCAATTCCCATACTGCTTTTAGGCAGGTCTCTGATATGACCTTCTGATGCGATAACTTCGTAATTACTACCTAAAAACTTTTTAATAGTTTTTGCCTTTGTTGGAGACTCAACTATTACTAGATTTTTTGCCATTACTTCCTCCAGTTTTTTATGTCATACGCGATTTTTTCGCGTTCCCCTGTCAACTGAGACGATAATATACAACATAACTTTTTAAATTTCAAGAAAATTTTTTACTTTAAAATGTAATAGCTCTTTTCAATACATTCGACTATATCCCTCTTTACAAGGTCATTTAGTATGTGAATTGTCTCGCTTATCTTCATATTATTATTCCTGATAATATCATCCATATGAGTCGGTTCACTACCTAAAAGTCCTATGATTTTTTTCTCCGTTGGCGGCAGATTCAGATCATCTATTTTGTTCTTTTTTCTTCTATTAGATATAGTAGAAATAGGTTTAACAATATCAAAACTATTCGAAAAAATATCCTTTATCACGTCCGAAGGATCATCCACAAGAAGTGCTCCCTGTTTGATCAATTTATGGACTCCTTTAGAACTTGCGTCATCAATTCTCCCTGGTATTCCATATATAGTTTTTCCAAGATCCAAAGCATATTCAGCCGTGATCATTGTCCCACTGGAAAGAGTCGCTTCCGACACAAGCAGGCCATCCGAAAGACCACTTATTATTCTGTTTCTAAGAGGAAAATGTAATCCTATGGGAGCCACTTCCGGCTCATACTCTGATAACACCAGATGGTTTTCACACATCTCAGAATATATCTCAATATTTGTCTGAGGATAACAGATATCCACTCCTCCACCAAGCACCGCTATAGTCTTTCCCCCATGTTCTATAGCAGACTTATGAGCTATAGCATCTATGCCATAAGCCATACCACTCACGATTGTCACTCCTCTTGCAGTTAACTCATTTACAAACTTATCAGTCACCGACTTCCCATAAAAGGTTGGTCTTCTGCTTCCAATAACTCCAAGAGTAGTTTTCCACTCCGTCAGTTTTATATCCCCTCTATAATATATAGACACAGGTTTGTTTCCAATATCCTGTAATCTTGATGGATAATTCTCATCTATAGGAGTAACACAACCTATCCCTCTTTCTTTCGCTATACGTCTGTTCCACTCATACCACATTTCTACATCATCGTTTAGTATTTCTTCTTTTGTATCGGCTTTTATAGCATTTGCTTCCACAAGTCCATCCAGTACTCTTTCATCCTTATATATGGCATCAAATGCAGCAACCGGCGAGCCAAATGCATCGAAGATCCTAAGTATATTTTGAACTGGTATCGTTCTAAGATGTCCAAACCACATATAGGCTATTCTCATCTGTTCTTTTTCATTTGTTGTCAGCTTATCTAAAATCATAACCATCCCCCTATAACCACTGAACCGATGTCTCTGTTTCATTTCTGTAATAAAGCGCATGCTCTATATCATCGGTGCTAATATCTTCTCTATCATTAATATCCGCTACTGTTCTTGCCAGACGCAGGATTCTATAATATCCTCTGGCAGACATATTACTTTCTTCGTAAGTTCTTTGAAGTAGATTTTCTTCCTTTGTCCCCAGGTGAATAAAGTCACCTATTTTTCCCTGAGGTATCTCCGAATTGAAAGTAAAATCTTCATTAATATATCTCGCTTCCTGCCTTTCTCTCGCTATCATGATCTTCTCCCGTGCTTCATCAGATGACATACCCTTTTCATCAGAAAAAAGTTCCTTGTAAGATACCGGACGAATTTCAAGTCTTATATCAATTCGGTCCATTATAGGATGACTGATCTTACCTTGATACTTCTGTATCTCCCGAGCGTTGCATTTACATTTTTTTCTATCTGGAAAGAAACCACAAGGACAATTATTCCGAGCAGATACAAGCATAAATCTGGCCGGATAAGTATAGGATGCTTTAAGACGAGAGACTGTTACAACCTTATCCTCCATAGGCTGTCTGAGACTTTCAATCACACTTCTTGGAAACTCAGGAAACTCATCCAGAAAAAGCACTCCGCCAGTTGCCAAAGTTACCTCTCCCGGTCTTGAATAAGCACCTCCTCCAAGTAGTGTTACCTGAGAAATATTCTGACTCAGACTCCTAAATGGTCTTGTTGTAACAAAGCCTCCCGAACGATCAAGAAGTCCTGCTACACTATAGATTTTTGTAAGCTCCATGGATTCCTCATAACTAAGGGGAGGCATGATACCAGGAATACATTTGGCAACCATGGATTTACCAGCTCCAGCGGCACCAGTAAGTAGAATGTTATGAAAGCCTGCCACCGCCATAACCACCCCTTGCTTCATAGTTTCCTGCCCCCTTATATCAGCCATATCATAGTGGAAATCATTGACACTTTGTTCTTCGGAATTCCTTTCATATTTGTCGGGCCATTTGCCCAGAATAAGAATTTCCAGGATGTCATCCAGATGTGTTACAGGGCAAGCCTCTACCTCTTTAATATATGTAGCCTCGTCACAATTTTCTCGTGGAAGGATCACCCTTTTTATTCCAGATTTAACGGCGCGGTCGACTATAGGCAAGGCACCTTTCACAGGAAGCACGCTTCCATCTAACCCGAGCTCACCTAAAAAACATGTATGCTGAATCTCATCATACATTTCTTCACTTATATCAAAATATTCAAGGGAAATAATGATACCAACGGCTATTGCAACATCAAAAAGAGCACCATCTTTTCTAAGATCCGCCGGTGATAAATTGACAGTTATCCTGCGGTTAGGCAGCGAGATTCCTGAATTTTTCAGTGCAGCTCGAACCCTTTCGCCTGCCTCTTTTACAGAAGACGCAAGATAACCAACCAGATTAAGCCCCGGGAGTCCCTGACTTGTGTCAGTTTCAACGGATATCATAACTCCGTCAATCCCTAAGGTTAAACCGCTATTAACTTTACTGTACATTTATTAGTTTATAGTCAGAGTAGATATATTGTATTTATATCTAATATTTTTTTCAACCAAAAAATGCTCTTCTTGTTGTTTTTCCATTTAAAAGCAACAAATAAGAGCATTTTGTTATTTGATTATAAAATTATGTAAACCAGAAGAGGCTTAGTAGTTAAAGTATACTAAGTCATCTGCTGCAGGTCCAGTCAGCGATACAGTGTCTGCATGAATAACTGGTCCCTCACCCTGAAATTCAGGATAAAACTCCTTACCAATAGTTCCCTCAACTATGATCCAGTCTCTATCATTCAGAGTTTTAGCACCTTTGTAATAGGTCTTAAAACCGATAAATGCTATATCATCAGCACAGCATGTCATAGCAAAACGTCCAGGAACAAATTCATCATCTTTATAATTCGATGGTCTGTGAGCCTGAGCCTTGAACTTTATCTTCTTTCCAACATATCTATCAGGATTATCAGCTGCATCTATGTAGAAAAGACCAAAGTCCTCTTCTCCCAGTTCTATAACGTCCTTATCAAGATCATAAGGAAGCACGACCTCATCAGCTGTATTCAGAGGATTACCCTCTTTATCCTCAAAGATAACCTGAGCACGTCTGTTGACAGCTCTGATACTTCTTCTATACTCAGCAGTCTTTGTATTCTCATCACATCTGTTGAAGATGATCATATCAGCATTTCTAAGCTGATCCATCATGATCTTCTTCATGTTATTTACATAAACGTCAAATGTGGTCGCATCCACAAAAGATATAACCTGAACAACTGTCCAGCCCTGAGGAACCTTCACAGAGAAAAGTCTATCAAGCTCCCACATACCGTTATATTCAACGATAACATTTTCTGGGTTATACTGACGTCCAAGCTCCAGAAGCTTCTCCGATGTAAACTCCTCATCTGAAATAATCTCAAGATGAATATTTTCCTTCTCAAGCTCTACAGTATCATACTCAACCTCTCCATCTTCAAATGCAAGAAGGAGTGTTGGAGTACTCTCTGTGAAACCTTGACGCAGCAGAGTATCTATTGAAAATGTAGTCTTACCACTTCCAAGAAATCCCATAAAGACATATACAGGAATTTCCTTTGGTTCTTTATTAAACATATCTTTGTCACTTCCTAAGTTATTTTATAATCCGAAAAGTTCAGCAATCTTCTCTTCGTTCAGTTTGCTTCCGATAACGCAAAGCTTTCCAGTATAATCAGGAGAACCTTCTCTAACCTCATACTCACCTGGTACAAGATCAAACTCCTGCCACTTTCCTTCCTTATCAGGAACGATTCCCTTAGCACGTAAGATTATGCCAAGTTCGTTATCTTCTTCCTTAGCAAGCTTTTCAAGAATCTCCTTCAGCTCGTCAGCACTGTACTTATGAGCAGTCTCCTTGCCCCAGCTTGTAAATACTTCATCAGCATCATGACCATGGTGATGGTGGTGGTGATGACCGCAGCTGCATACACCGTGCTCATCGTAGTGATGCTCATGGTGATGTTCACAATGTTCATCATGATCATGATCGTGGTCGTCTTCATCGTGATCATGATCGTGGTGATGATGATGCTCATGATCGTCTTCATCGTCGTGATCGTGATGATGGTGATGATGCTCATGTTCGTCCTCATCGTCGTGATCATGATGATGGTGATGATGCTCATGCTCGTCTTCGTCATCAACCTCAGGATCATATTTAAAGTTCTTCATAATATCCTCGATAGATGAAGAATGCTCCATAGCATCAAGAATTATCTCACCTGTTATATCATCCCAAGGAGTAGTGATGATCCTAGCATCAGCATTATGCTCCTTGATAAGATTAACTGCTGTAAGGAGCTTATCCTCATCAGCATTCTGTGTACGGCTAAGAACTACAGTTCCACAAGCCTCAATCTGATTAAGGAAGAACTCACCAAAGTTCTTGATATACATCTTTGCCTTAGTTACATCAACAACAGTTGTTGCACTATTAAGAGCAATCTCCACATTTTCAGAAGCCTTCTGTACAGCCTTGATTACATCACTGAGCTTTCCAACTCCTGATGGCTCGATTATAACTCTGTCAGGGTTATAGTCATTTACTACCTGCTTAAGTGCTTCACCGAAATCACCAACAAGTGAGCAGCAGATACATCCCTGGCTCATCTCTGTAATATTAACTCCGGCATCCTTAAGGAAACCTCCATCGATGCCAATCTCACCAAATTCATTTTCAATAAGCACTACCTGCTCATCTTTATAAGCTTCACCAATAAGCTTCTTAATAAGGGTTGTTTTTCCGGCGCCCAAAAAGCCGGAGATAATGTCTATCTTTGTCATCTTCTTTTCCTCCATATATTCTCTAAGTGTGTAGCAGGGACTATCCCCACCACCACATTATTTCTTCTTAAAGATTGAGATTGAAAGAGCTGGAACTGTAATAGAAATGTAGTTATCACGACCATCTACCTTTCCAGCCTTTGACTGCTTTACAGTCTTGTTATTATGACCTTCGCCGCCATACTTAGCGCAGTCACTGGAGAATATCTCCTTCCACTTTCCAGATTCAGGAACAGCCAGCTTATACTGCTTTGCATCAATAGGGGTAAAGTTGCATATTATAAGCAGTGTATCTTCCTTCTTCTTTCCACGTCTCTCAAATGAGATTATAGATCTGTTAGCATCATTTGCACTTATCCATGAGAAGCCATCAGGATCATTATCCTTTTCAAAAAGAGCCGGCTCTGAAAGATACAGCTTGTTAAGTTCTCTCACAAAGTCACGGATACAGTTATGTGCATCGAATTCAAAGAGGGACCAGTCAAGTTCCTCAGACTCATTAAACTCCTTCATCTGAGCAAATTCCTGTCCCATAAAGAGCAGCTTCTTACCCGGATGTGTAGCCATAAAGCCATATGCAGTACGAAGATTAGAGAACTTATCCTCATAACCGCCTGGCATCTTCTCTATCATTGAACGCTTCTCGTGAACAACCTCATCATGTGAAAGCACTAAGATGAAATTCTCACTGAAAGCATATACCATGCTAAATGTAAGCTCGTTGTGATGATACTTTCTATAAAGCGGATCAAGGCTTATATAATTCAGGAAATCATTCATCCAGCCCATGTTCCACTTGAGGTCGAAGCCAAGACCACCATCCTGAACTTTATGAGTCATCATTGGCCAAGCCGTAGATTCCTCAGCGATCATCATAACCTCAGGATACAACTCGTTCATCTTGGAATTCAGTTCCTTAATGAATTCAACTGCTTCAAGGTTCTCATTTCCACCAAACTTGTTAGGACGCCATTCACCGCCCTGACGACCATAATCAAGATAAAGCATAGATGCTACTGCATCCATTCTTATACCATCGATATGATACTTGTCAGCCCAATAAAGTGCATTGGCAACCAGGAAGTTACGAACCTCATTTCTTCCATAGTCAAATATATATGTACCCCAATGTGGATGTTCACCACGCATAGGATCTGCATTCTCATAAAGTGGAGTTCCATCAAAACGTCCCAGGCCGTGCTCATCCTTAGGGAAATGGGCAGGCACCCAGTCCATAATAACTCCAAGTCCCTGCTCATGCATGTAGTCTACAAAGTACATAAAATCTGTAGGCTTACCATAACGAGAGGTTGGTGCATAATATCCAGTCACCTGATAACCCCAGGATGGATCATATGGATGCTCCATAATTGGCATCAGCTCAACATGGGTATAACCCATGTCCTTCATATATTTAGAAAGACTTCTTGCTATCTCTCTATAATTAAGGAACTCTCTTCCATCATCCGGTCTCTTCCATGATCCAAGATGAACCTCATAGATATTCATAGGCTTAGAAGAAAGACTCTTCTTTTCACGCTTAGACATCCATGCAGAATCATTCCATGTATATTCAAGCTTCGTAACTCTTGATGCATTTGCAGGTCTTATCTCGGAACATACAGCATAAGGATCACTCTTCATAAATACATCACCGGACTTTGAGCGGATCTCATACTTATATATCTCATCTTCAAAATCTCCAGGAATAAAGAGCTCGAAGATTCCAGAATAGTCCAGCTTTCTCATCTGATAACGACGGCCATCCCAGTTATTGAAATTACCAACAACGGAAACTCGTTCAGCATTAGGTGCCCAAACCGCAAAAAGCGTACCGAGAACACCGTCCACCTCCATAGGATGTGAACCCAGCTTCTCGTATATGTTGTAGTGGATACCTTCATTAAAATCACATATATCCACTGGATCGATTACAGGATCAAATGTATATGGATCGATATATGACTCTTCATGACCATCAAGGAACTTAGCCTTGACTCTATACTCGAACTCAGTCTTATTCTTGAGTCTTATAGAAAAGAAACCGTCATATCTTTCAGATGTGAGGGAATAAGTTTTTCCCTCAGTAATATCAGTTATCTTTACAACCTTCGCGTCAGGAAGGTAAACATTTACAAAAACATCATCTATACACTCATGTATTCCAAGTATATGGTGAGGATTATCATGTCTGGCCTGCGTCAGCGCTTCGACTTCCATCCAGTTTATTGCAAATACTGCTTTTCTTCTAGTCATATTCTAGTCCTCATTCCTCTCAAATCCGATAAAAACCTAACCTATAGTATAATCCCTAGAGCCCTCTTAAGGCAAGAAAAATGTGCAGAAAGGGACACACCTTGGTGCAGTGGGGACTGACCCCTTTGCACCTAGATGTGTCCCCTTTGACACTATTTTATGTAAACTAATTAGATTTCGTGAATGAATATACCACTTCTAAGCTTTGGCTCAAACCATGTTGACTTAGGTGGCATGAGGCGTCCAGCATCAGCAACCTCGAAAAGCTCGTTGATTGATGTTGGATACATAGAGAATGCAAGCTGCATATCGTTGTTTGCTCTTCTCTCCAGTTCACCAAGTCCTCTGATTCCACCAACAAAATCGATTCTCTTGTCTGTTCTTGGATCTTCTATTCCAAGGATAGGTCCAAGGATATTATCCTGAAGGATACTTACATCAAGACCCGCTACTGGATCATCAGACTTAAACTCATCCTTTACAGTGAGTTTATACCATTTATCCTCAATGAACATTCCTATCTCGCCCTTAGCAGCTGGCTGATATGCCTCAGATACTTCAGCGATATCACAGATAGCACCTATCTTTTCGAAATACTCATCCTTTGAAAGGCCATTTGTATCCTTAACAACTCTATTGTAAGGAAGGATCTTAAGCTCACTCTCTGGGAATAGAACTGACATGAAGTAATTAAACTCCTCATCTCCTGTGTATCCAGGATTCTCCTCTCTCTTCTTAAGACCAACCTTTACAGCTGAAGCTGCACGGTGATGTCCATCAGCTATATAGATTCTGTTCTCAGCATCAAACTCAGCCTTGATAGCCTTAATATCTTCAGTGTTATCAATAAGCCATACATTATGTGTGATTCCATCATCAGCAGTAAAACCATAGGTCTTCTCACCCTGCTTTACCTTATTTACAATGTCATTGATAACATTTCTGTCTCTATACGCAAGGAATATAGGACCCGTTTGAGCATTACAGTTATAAATGTGATTAATACGATCCTGCTCCTTTGCAGCAAGTGTATTCTCATGCTTCTTAATAGTACCATCCATGTAGTCATCAATAGATACAACTGCAACAATACCAGTCTGGTGACGTCCATCCATGATAAGCTCATAAATATAATAAAATGGCTCAGCATCATTGATGTATGTGCCGTTAGACATATCATCCTTCAGCATCTCAGCTGCTTTGTCATATACTTCCTGAGCATACATATCCTGAGTTTCTGGGAACTGTGTCTCTGGACGATCTATACGAAGGAAACTCTTTGGATGATCCTTAACATATTCTGCTGCCTCTGCTCTCTTATACACATCGTACGGAAGAGCTGCAACTTCACTAACTACATCAGAGTTTGGTCTATAGGCCGCAAATGGTAATACTTTAGACATATCTATCTCCTTGATCATTTATAAAAATTTTTAAATCTCTATGCTTTTAAGCCTTAAATATTTTATCACATGCATATAAAAAAAGATACACCCAGGTTTATATCCTGGATGTATCTGTTATTACTTATTATTAACCACGAATAAAATCAACTGCCTGCTCGATAGACTCATCGAACTCATCATCGCTTGAGTTCTTGAAAATAAAGAGCTCAGGTACATTTTCTGGTGGATCATAATTCTGAGTAGCCACATACTCATCCCAATGTTCAATCTTCCATGTATCACGCTCTGAATTACGTGTTACCATTCTCTGATGAACAACTTCGATATCAGTATGTACCCAGATAATGCAAAGTTCTGCATTCTTAAGAGCAAGCTTTCTACGCATCATAGCAAGCCACTCCTGATCTCTAACTTCCTTCTTGAAAGGAGCATTTATAAGTACTGTATCATTATATGTTATTGCGCTAAATGCAACCTCAAGTATAGCAAGATACTCAGCATCTCTTATATTGTCATGAAAGAAATCTGATGATCTGTCAAAAGGCTCACCAGCAACTTTATATATCTGCTTAGAAAGAATGATAAGATCATCCTTATCAAGATATACACAGTTATTTAACGCTCTTGCTAGGTTTTTAGTAACAAATGTCTTACCACATGCTGGTGGCGATGTGACAAGAATCAACTTCTTCTTAGCCATAATACCCTCCTGAAGGCCATAAAGGAATTTCCTATAGTTTATTTCTTATCCCCCGATAATACTTTAACCAAACTAAATTATTTCTTGGAAATATATCCCTTGGCTGTCAGAAGCTCAGCACAAAGTACTGCACCACCTGCTGCACCACGGATTGTGTTGTGTGAAAGACCTACAAACTTATAATCAAAGAGTGTATCTTCACGAAGACGACCCATAGAAACGCCCATTCCATTTTCATAGTTAACATCAAGGTTAACCTGTGGTCTGTTCTCCTCTTCCATGTATCTGATGAACTGCTTTGGAGCTGAAGGAAGAGCAAGCTTCTGTGGCTCACCACTAAAGCTCTCCCACTTCTCAATGATCTGCTCTTTTGTTGGCTTCTTTCCGAAGTTAACAAATACAGTTGCTGTATGTCCGTAAAGAACTGGAACTCTGATACACTGAGCTGTGATCTTAGGAGCGTCCTCATTTAACTTGATTTCGCCGTCCTCAACCTTACCCCAGATACGGAGTGGTTCTTTCTCAGACTTCTCTTCTTCACCACCGATGTAAGGGATAATATTCTCTACCATCTCCGGCCAATCCTTGAAGTTCTTACCAGCACCTGAAATAGCCTGATATGTTGAAACAACAACTTCCTTTGGCTCAAACTCTTTTAAAGCGAAGAGTGCTGGAGCATAACTCTGAATTGAGCAGTTAGGCTTAACAGCAATGAAACCTCTCTTTGTTCCAAGACGCTTTCTCTGTGCTTCGATAACATCAAAATGCTCTGGATTAAGTTCTGGAACTACCATAGGAACATCAGGTGTCCAACGATGAGCACTGTTGTTAGAAACTACTGGAGTCTCTGTCTTAGCATATGCTTCCTCGATAGCCTTGATCTCATCCTTTGTCATATCAACTGCACTGAAAACAAAATCAACGCCTGAAGCAATCTCTTCTACTTCATTAACATTCTTCAGAACAAGGTCAGCAACACCGGCTGGAATAGGATTATCCATCTTCCATCTTCCTTCTACTGCCTCGCTATACTTCTTGCCTGCGCTACGTGGGGATGCAGCTACAGTTACAACCTCGAACCATGGATGATTATTCAGAAGATCTATGAATCTCTGACCAACCATACCTGTTGCTCCGAGGATTCCTACTCTTAGTTTTTCCATATCTTTTTCCTCATTTATTCTTTAAACGGACGCCTCGTTGTCTGTAAAATGATTTTCTCGACTCTGCTCTCGAAAATCATTTTTCAGTCATCTCGGCTAGTCTACTTTTTAATCTAAGTGAATTATTCTATATCGCTTACTTTACCACACGTACGCGGATTACACCATCGATTGCCTCGAGCTCCTTAGCCATCTCTGCAGCATCTGGAGTATCTACGTCGAGGATTGTGTATGCATAATCTCCACGTGACTTGCTTACCATATCTGGAACATTTACATTTGACTTAGCGAAAAGTCCTGTAAACTGTGTAAGCATGTTAGGAATGTTCTTGTGGCAAACTGTGATACGTCCAGCTGATGAAGGAACACCAGCATCTACTCTTGGATAGTTAACTGAATTGATAACATTTCCGTTCTCAAGGAAATCTCTGATCTCGTTAACTGCCATGATCGCACAGTTATCTTCTGACTCAGCTGTTGAAGCACCAAGGTGTGGTGTACAGATAACGCCTTCGTGACCAACTACTGTTGGGTTAGCGAAGTCTGTTACATAACGATGAACCTTACCAGCATCAATAGCCTTAAGAAGAGCTGGCTCATCAACAAGAATATCACGAGCGTAGTTAAGAACTACAACGCCATCCTTCATCATTGAGATAGCTTCCTCATTGATCATTCCCTTTGTTGCGTCCAAAAGTGGAACGTGAATTGTAATATAATCGCAATTTGCGTAAATGTCATTTACATTCTTGATATGCTTAACTGACTTTGAAAGATTCCAAGCTGCATCTACAGATACAAATGGATCATATCCCCAAACTTCCATACCAAGATGGATAGCTGCGTTAGCAACTCTGCATCCGATAGCACCAAGACCGATTACACCAAGCTTCTTGCCCTGGATCTCATTTCCTGCATAAAGCTTCTTCTGCTTCTCAGCTGTCTTAGCGATATCAGCATCATCCTTATCCTCAACTACCCAGTTAGCACCAGCAACGATGTCACGAGAACCAAGGAGAAGTCCTGCAATAACAAGCTCCTTAACACCATTTGCATTTGCACCTGGTGTGTTGAATACTACGATACCCTTCTCTGCATAAGCATCAAGAGGGATGTTGTTAACTCCAGCACCAGCTCTTGCTACAGCAAGAAGTGAATCTGGAACTTCAAGATCGTGCATTGAAGCACTACGAACGAGGACTGCATCAGCCTCTGCAATATTATCTGTCTTCTCATAGCTTGAGTCAAAAAGACTAAGTCCACACTCAGCTATTGGATTTAAGCAATTAATCTTAGCCATTATTTATTCTCCTCCTCAAACTTCTTCATGAACTCAACAAGCTTCTCTACACCTTCGATTGGCATAGCGTTGTAGATAGAAGCACGCATACCACCAACTGATCTGTGACCCTTAAGGTTAACGAAACCAGCTGCTGTTGCTTCCTTAACGAACTTAGCTTCAAGGTCAGCATCATGAGTTCTTGTTACGAAAGGAACGTTCATAAGAGATCTATCCTTCTCAACTACTGTTCCCATGAACATCTCTGACTGATCAAGATAATCATAAAGAATCTTAGCCTTCTTCTCATTATGAGCCTTCATAGCCTTAAGACCGCCCATTGACTTAACCCACTTGAATACAAGTCCGCAGATGTAGATACCATAGCAAGGAGGTGTATTGTAAAGTGAATCAGCGTCAGCCTGAGTCTTATACTTAAGCATTGTAGGAACATAGTCAGCAAGATCATCACGAATAAGATCTTCGCGAACGATAACAACTACAACACCTGCAGGTCCAACGTTCTTCTGAACTCCGAAGAAGATAAGTCCATAATCTTCTACATTTACTGGCTGTGAAAGAATGTCAGATGACATATCAGCTACAAGGATCTTACCCTTTGTGTTAGGAAGCTCCTTAAATGTAGTTCCATATATAGTATTGTTATGACAAATGTATACGTAATCAGCATCCTCTGAAATAGGAAGATCTGAGCAGTCAGGAATGTATGAGAATGTCTTATCCTCTGATGATGCAACCTTGTTAGCTGTACCATACTTCTGTGCTTCCTGCCATGCCTTCTTAGCCCACTGACCTGTAACGATGTAGTCAGCAACGCCATTCTTCATAAGGTTCATTGGGATTGCAGCAAACTGCTGTGATGCACCACCCTGAAGGAAAAGTACCTTATAGTTATCAGGAATATCCATAAGATCTCTAAGGTCTTTCTCAGCTTCTTTGATAATGTCATCATACACCTTTGAACGGTGTGACATTTCCATAACTGACTGACCACTTCCCTTGTAGTCAAGCATCTCCTCTGCTGCCTGCTTTAGAACGACTTCTGGTAATATAGAAGGTCCTGCTGAAAAGTTGTAAACTCTTGCCATTTTATCTTTCCTCCATGAATTATATTTCATATAAATATCATAATTTAATATGATAATTTTTTTTGTTAATTTTATCAAGTTGAAAATATTGTTATAAATAGCAATATTTTGTTAATTTTCACCAATAAATGCTATCAAAAGCTTTTATTTTTTAAGTGCGTCCTCTGAATCGAAGCATGTTTCGATTGATGCGCCAGGTGCAACCATAGGCCAAACCTTATCATCCTCAGCTATCTGACAGTCAATAAGGTAAGCACCCTCACCCTTTATTGCTTCAGAAAGAGCTTTCTCAAATTCAGCAACTGTCTTAACTGTATATCCCTTTGCTCCCATTGCATCAGCAAGTTTAGCAAAATCAGTCTTATCTTCGAGAACTGTGTTTGAATATCTCTTTCCGTAGAACAGTGTCTGCCACTGACGAACCATACCAAGAACATGGTTATTGATAACGATTTCGATTACATGAATATCTTCACGAGCAGCTGTTGCCATCTCATTCATATTCATACGGAAGCAGCCATCACCAGCAATATTGATAACTGTCTTATCTGGACATCCAACCTTAGCACCAATAGCAGCACCAAGACCGTATCCCATAGTTCCAAGTCCACCTGATGTAAGGAACTGTCTTGAGTTCTTAAATTTATAATACTGGGCAGCCCACATCTGATGCTGACCAACGTCAGTTGAGATGATTGCATTTCCCTTTGTCAATTCATAAACCTTGTTGATTACTGCAGGACCAGTAAGATGCTTCATGTCATAGCTCATTGGATTTTCTTCCATAAGCTTCTGAATCTCAGCATTCCACTCAGGCTTCTTAGAAGTCTTAACACCCTCGTTAAGTCTCTTAAGAATTTCCTTTGCATCACCAATGATCTTAGCATCAACTTCAATATTCTTGTTGATCTCTGCTGGATCGATATCGATGTGAAGTATCTTAGCTTTTCTTGCAAATGTTGATGCATCGCCGATTACTCGGTCTGAGAATCTAGCACCTACTACGATAAGAAGGTCTGCCATATTTACTCCAAGATTAGATGTCTTGGTTCCGTGCATTCCAATCATACCAGTGTAGTTCTTCTTTGTTCCGTCATATGCACCCTTACCCATAAGAGTATCACATACAGGAGCATCTACTTTCTTTACAAGCTTTGCAAGCTCTGCGCTTGCGCCTGAGATTGTTACACCACCACCTACAAGGAAGTATGGTCTTTCAGCATGATTGATCATATCAATAGCTGTCTCGATATCCTTGTCCTTGATAGTCTCTGTAATTCTCTTAATAGCTTCTGGCTTCTTAGGAGTATAGTCAGCCTTTGCTGCTGTTACGTCCTTTGTAATATCTACAAGTACTGGACCTGGACGACCAGTCTGTGCGATCTTAAATGCACGTCTTATAGTATTTGCAAGTTCATGGATGTTCTTAACGATGAAGCTGTGCTTTGTTACTGGCATAACAACTCCAGCGATATCTACTTCCTGGAAGCTGTCCTTACCAAGCATTGCTACGCCTACGTTACAAGTGATTGCAACAAGTGGAATAGAATCCATATATGCTGTTGCGATACCTGTTACAAGGTTTGTTGCACCAGGACCTGATGTTGCCATACATACACCAACTTTTCCTGTTGCTCTTGCATATCCATCTGCAGCATGGCTTGCGCCCTGCTCGTGGGATGTGAGTACGTGATGTATCTCACCTTCGTGTTTATATAATTCGTCGTAGATATTAAGGATTGTTCCACCTGGATATCCAAATACTGTATCTACGCCCTGTTCCTTTAAACATTCTATTACGATCTGAGAACCAGTTAATTGCATAATTTTTCTCCTTCTAAGTTTCCTCTGAGTGTCATAAAGTCAAATGATTTTTATCTTCTTTATGATCTAGGGATTTCGAGGATTGCACCACGGTTTCCTGATGTAACCATAGATGCATAACGCGCAAGATAACCTGTTGTTACCTTTGGCTCACGTGGAGTCCAAGCAGCCTTACGCTTTGCAAGCTCCTCGTCACTTACCTTGAGATTGATTGAATAGTTGTTGATATCAATCTCGATAATATCTCCCTCTTCTACAAGTGCTATAGGTCCGCCTACTGCAGCTTCTGGAGATACATGTCCGATAGATGCTCCACGGCTTGCGCCAGAGAAACGTCCATCAGTGATAAGAGCAACTGTGCTACCAAGTCCCATACCAGCAATTGCTGATGTTGGGTTAAGCATCTCTCTCATACCAGGACCACCCTTAGGTCCCTCATAACGAATAACAACTACATCTCCATCTACTATCTTTCCACCAAGGATAGCTGCGATAGCATCTTCCTCTGAATCAAAGACTCTTGCTGGTCCTTCATGCTTAAGCATCTCAGGAACAACTGCAGATCTCTTAACTACAGAACCGTCTGGAGCAAGGTTACCCTTAAGAACTGCAAGACCACCCGTCTTAGAATATGGATTATCAGTAGGTCTGATTACTTCTGGATTTCTATTAACTGCATTCTTTACAGCTTCACCGATAGTCTTACCTGTTACTGTCATGCAGTCTTCATTGATGAGGCCGAGCTTACAAAGCTCGTTAATGACGGCATACACACCACCTGCCTCATTCAGATCTTCCATATATGTAGGACCTGCAGGAGCAAGATGACAAAGGTTAGGTGTCTTCTCACTGATTGGATTAGCAAATGATATATCAAAATCAAATCCAATCTCATGTGCAATTGCAGGTAAATGGAGCATAGAGTTTGTAGAGCATCCAAGTGCCATATCAACTGTAAGGGCGTTAAGGATAGCGTCCTTAGTGATGATGTCACGTGGGCGGATGTTCTTCTCCAGCATATCCATAACAGCGTATCCTGCCTTCTTAGCAAGACGAAGTCTCTCTGAGTAAACTGCAGGGATTGTTCCATTTCCAGGAAGTCCCATACCAAGAACCTCAGTAAGGCAGTTCATTGAGTTAGCTGTATACATACCTGAGCATGAACCACAAGTTGGACAAACCTTCTCTTCAAACTCAAGTACTTCTGCATCATCAATCTTTCCAGCAGTTCTTTCTCCAACTGCTTCGAACATTGATGAAAGACTTCTCTTTCTTCCATGGATATGACCAGCAAGCATAGGACCACCAGATACGAATACTGTTGGAACATTAACTCTTGCTGCAGCCATAAGAAGGCCAGGTACATTTTTATCACAGTTTGGTATCATTACAAGAGCATCAAACTGATGTGCGATAGCCATAGCCTCAGTTGAGTCTGCAATCAGATCTCTAGTAACAAGGCTATACTTCATTCCAATATGACCCATGGCTATACCATCACAGACGGCAATTGCTGGGAACATCACTGGTGTTCCACCTGCTTCTGCCACGCCAAGTTTGACGGCTTCTGCAATCTTATCAAGATTCATATGTCCTGGAACGATTTCGTTGTAAGAACATACAATACCAACCATAGGTTTTCTGATTTCTTCTGCGGTGTATCCAAGTGCGTTCAGAAGTGAACGAGCTGGTGCCTGCTGAAGTCCGCATTTCATGTTATCACTCTGCATAATAAATACTCCTTTGTATTTTATATATGATTTTATTGATAAAACTTATTTAATCTATTGATGGCAAAAATTATTAGCTGCCAAAATACTTAATCTTCAAATTATAGAAATATAGGATTAATGCTGCTACATTTATAGCAAGACCAAGGAGTCCTTTTCCCAGACCCTTCATATTCTTTTCCTTTATACCGTCCTTTACTTCAAGGAAGACTGCATAAAATGCAAGTAAAAAGAATAATGCAAGTCCTGCGCTGACTACTGCCAGCTTTATAAGAAAGCAAATGCCTACCAGAACAAGATTGATCACTCCAAATGCAATCGCTGTTCCGTAAAGACCGCCTATATCATCCGGATTATATTCACCCTTTTTCTTCATTTATTGATTAATCCTTACTAACGTAATATGTTTTTTTGTTCTTTATATAATCCCCTATTATAAGGAAAGCTCCAAATCCTATTCCGAAAAGTCCATATAACGATTCTGAAAGTGGTGTATCTGATAACTCCTCAATATAGTTCTCACTTTTCTTATCAGGGTTATAGTGAACCGTAACCTCTTTCCCTATAGTCACAAACTTTGATGAGCCTTCATACGCGTAATATGGTTCTTCACCTATATAATAACGAATCTCATAGGAATAACTAGAAAATATTCCCGTATCACTATCATGAGCAATCATAACCTTACCTTCAGCAGTTTCAGTACATCTTTTCATCTTATCCTTAGCTAAAACTGGCGCTATGATCATCCACATGATACCTATAAAGGCAATGATAATTCCAAAGGTTGTAGGATATTTTCCACTTAAATAGCTCATACTCTCTCCGCAATAAGTGTACCCATCTCATCGCATTTAACCTGGTCTTCACCTGGCTTAGCAAGATCGATTGTACGGTATCCTTCCTCTAAAACTTTCTTCACAGCATTTTCTATCGCATCAGCCTCTTTGTCAAGGTCAAATGTATATCTCAGCATCATAGCTGCACTAAGAATGGTTGCGATAGGGTTAGCAATATTCTTACCAGCGATATCTGGAGCAGAACCACCAGATGGCTCGTAAAGACCAAACTTTGTCTCATTAAGAGATGCTGATGGAAGCATTCCGATAGATCCTGTGATCTGGGAAGCCTCATCTGAAAGGATATCACCAAACATATTTTCTGTAAGAACAACGTCGAACTGTGCAGGATCCTTAACAAGCTGCATAGCTGCATTATCTACAAGCATTACACCATACTCTACTTCTGGATAATCCTTAGCAACCTCCTCAGTTACCTTTCTCCAAAGTCTGGAACTGTCGAGAACATTTGCCTTATCAATAAGGGTTACCTTCTTACGACGCTTCATAGCAATATCAAATGACTTGATTGCTATACGACGAATCTCGTTCTCGTTATATGAAAGTGTGTCAACTGCAGTCATCACACCATCTATCTCTTTTGTATATCTCTCACCAAAGTAAAGACCGCCTGTAAGCTCACGCATCATCATCATATCAAAGCCACGGTCAGCAACCTCTTTCTTAAGAGGACATGCATCTGAAAGTTCAGGATAAAGATATGCCGGACGAAGATTTGCAAAAAGCGCAAGAGCCTTTCTGATACCAAGAAGTCCTGCCTCTGGTCTCTTTTCAGGTGGAAGCTTATACCAAGGAGAAGTCTGAGTATTACCACCGATTGAACCCATGAGAACCGCATCCTTTGACTTTGCAATCTCAACTGTCTCATCAGTAAGTGGAACACCATTTACATCTATTGAACATCCACCCATAAGCAGCTGTTCATAATTGAATGTGTGACCATACTTTTCTCCAACTGCATCAAGAACCTTCATAGCCTCTGTAACGATTTCAGGACCGATGCCATCTCCTTTAATAACACCAATATTACATATCATTTTGTTTTCCTCTTTTCTATATATAGGTTATTTTTCTTCAGGCGACAGATTGAATTCGTATGGGTTATCAAACTTCACAAGTGTAAGTTTATATCCCTGTTTATCATTTACGAAATATCCATACAAGGTTGTAGTTACACGATCATCACCCTCGTATGTATGCTCTTCGCCATAATATACTTCTTTATTATTTGTAAGGACCAGACAAACAAAGTTGTCTCTTGTAGCTCCGTATTCAGGAGCCTCCAGTTCCTTTATATCATCTTCTGTAACACTGTCCTTTACTTCAGACTCTGTAGTAAGATACTCTACCGCATCATCACCTATGTACAGTTTATATTCACCGGAGTAATAATCTCCGTCTTTATCATTTTTATCACGGTACCAGACAAATGTTCCATCACTCTCAGGAATAATAAGTGCAGTATCATTTACACCAACCCAGTTATTGGCCGCAAAATAATCATCGCTGAATGTTACGTCATCTGAATGAGAAGATGAACCAGTTGTAGTCTGTGTTTGTTGAGACTGCTGCTGCATAACTTGCTGTGCCTGCTCTGCCTTATTCATATACTTTATTAATGCCGGAGCGATAATAAGTCCGAGCAATATTACTATTAAAAGTATACCGCCAATAACCAGTCCTATAACCAGACCTACAGAAGAACCACTTGATGAAGGTGGCGGAGTCTGAGCCCACTGTTGCTGTGGTTGCTGCTGCCACTGTCCTTGCCACTGCTGCTGTGGTGGCACCTGCTGCCCCTGCCACTGCTGTTGCTGTGGTGGCACCTGCTGCCCCTGGTACTGCTGATTTTGCCATTGCTGCAGTTGTCCTTGATACTGTTGTTGTGGATAACCTTGTTGTGGATAGCCCTGCTGATTTGGATATTGATTATCGTTCATATATGTCCTCCTAAAGACTCATATACTACTTTATTCTGCAGCAAAAACATAATGATTCTGTGACTTCATATTTACGAGAATCAGATTCTTACTATCACCTTCTACAATATAGAAACCAAAATAAGGAGTAGTTACTGTCTCCGCCAGCTTGTTCTCACCATTGACAATAGTTTCTTCATTATTTAGGACAAGGCATACAAAGTTATTCACAGAGTAACGCTTGTCTACCATTTTCATCCTTTGGAAATCTTCTCTTGAAAATCCATATTCGCTAAAATTATTAACAATATAATCGATGCCTTCGTTACCGACACTAAGTTCATATGAACCAGTATGATAGTAATTGTCAGTAATATCCTTATCCCTATACCATCTAAATCTATTTCCAGATTCTGGAACAATATAAGAATTACTTTCCGGGTCACCTGCTTCTAACCAATTATATTTTGTAAAGAAATCCTTATCTATTGAACTATCTTTCTTATGAAACAAATTAAACATATATCCCCCCAAAAACTCTTTCTTAGTTTTCCTCTAAAAGAAAGTAATACGATGTACCTTCATTCATATTTACAACTTCGAGGCCTTCATCATATGGATCCTCACGATAGAATCCATAATAAGGAGTAGTAACAGTATCAGTAAATACTTCTTCGCCTTCTATAATACAGCTCTCATTATGTAGAACCAGACAGACAAAACGATTCTCCCTATTTCCTTCATCTCTATGTCCATCTATCATTTCATCAATATCATATCGTGTAATACCATAATCCTTTAGGTCATTACATACATAATCCATTGCTTCCTCACCACAGTAGAATTCAAAAGTGCCACTGTAATAATAGTCATCGTCTACATCTTTATCTTTATAATACTTAAATTTTCCAGAATCAGTTGGAACCAGGTATGATTCAGACTCTTTTTCTAACCAGTTATGATCCGCAAAATATTCAGTATCTATCTTAGGGGTAATAAGTACCCATCCATATATGATGAGCAGCACTACACTAGTAACAAGAAGGAATATCACAAAGAGTGACAGACCCAATATAAGCCCAGATGTAGATTTCTTCTTGGGTGTTGGCACCTGCTGTTGTTGAAATACTTGTTGTCCCGGATATCCCTGTTGCTGATTTGGATATTGGTTATCGTACATGCATGAATCCCTCAAAAATTCATATTATCGCTTACTGGTTGAAGAAAGTGCATCTATGAATATAGCTCCCGCCGGCATCAGATTACAAAGTATTGTCATAGTATTAATTGCCTTTTTATTATTCATTAATGCCATCAATACCAAGAATCCAGTATCTGAATCTCCAGATACGCTACCTAATCCGTATTTTACTTTGCCGTAGTATATTGAAGTGAACAGGGTAACTACCAAAAGCACACCAATAATACCGTATACCCATCTTGCAGCACTATATTTTGCAAAAAAATTAAATGCCACAAGTATTGCACCAACTCGACAAGCAAAACATATCAAGCAGACAACTACATATGATTTAGAATTCATCTTTGACCCTGGAATAAGAGGCAAAAGTCTTTCAACTCCAAGAGATCCCAATAGGATTCCTACACCAATAATCTTCTTTGTATTATCTTGATTACTAATTCTAGAAGCAAGAACAAGTCCTATTATCAATGCCAATGCAATAACAAATACATCGTCAAACTTAAAGCCGAGCACATCAACTACTAACTGCAGATACTTCATAGATTAATCCTCTTTTGCGTTTATAGAATTAATAAGGCCTCCGCTTGTAATAATGTTCTGCATGAATGGAGGGAAAGCCTGTCCCTGATAAGTCTTACCAGTTGTAATATCTGTAATCTCACCTGTGTCGAAATTTACTTCAACCTCATCCTCAGCCTTAATCTCCTCACTTGCTTCCTTACACTCAAGGATTGGAAGACCAATGTTGATACTATTTCTATAGAAGATTCTGGCAAAAGACTCAGCGATAACGCATGAGATTCCAGATGCCTTAATAGCTATAGGTGCATGTTCTCTAGAAGAACCACATCCAAAGTTCTTACCAGCAACCATGATGTCGCCAGCTTTTACTCTCTTTACAAAATCCTTATCGATATCCTCCATGCAGTTCTTTGCAAGCTCTGCAGGATCTGCTGTATTCAGATATCTTGCTGGGATGATAACGTCTGTATCAACGTTGTCACCATATCTATGTACTGTACCATGTGCTTTCATGTTACTCATTCCTTTCTATATCGAATCTTATAAATCTTCTGGACTTGAAATCTTACCTGTGATTGCTGAAGCAGCAGCTACAGCTGGGCTGGCAAGATAAATCTCAGAATCGATAGCTCCCATACGACCTATGAAGTTACGGTTAGTTGTAGAAACTGCTTTCTCCCCATGAGCGAGAATTCCCATATGTCCACCAAGACAAGGGCCACAGGTTGGTGTACTTACAATAGCACCAGCCTCAATAAAGATTTCAACAAGACCTTCACGGAGCATCTGAAGATAGATGTCCTGTGTACCTGGGATTACGATAACTCTGATCCAGTCTGCAACCTTGCGGCCGTTCATTATATCAGCAGCGATACGCATATCATCGATACGTCCGTTAGTACATGAACCGATAACTACCTGATCTATCTCGATATCACCTTCTGCATGAATCTCATCTATTGTCTTTGTATTTTCTGGAAGATGAGGAAATGCGATTGTAGGACGAAGGCTTCCGAGATCAATCTCTATAACCTCATCATACTCAGCGTCTGCATCAGCCTCATAAACTTCATACTCCTTATTAGCAAACTTCTCAGGAGCATGTTCCTTTATATATTCAAGAGTAAGCTCATCAACTGGGAAGATTCCGTTCTTTGCACCAGCTTCGATAGCCATGTTTGCAATAGTAAATCTGTCGTCCATTGTAAGTGACTTAACGCCCTCTCCAACGAACTCCATCGACTTATATCTAGCACCATCAACACCGATCATACCGATGATATGGAGGATAAGATCCTTACCACTTACATATGGAGCCTTCTCTCCTGTAAGAACAAACTTAACAGCAGAAGGAACCTTGAACCAGGCTTTTCCTGTTACCATTCCTGCTGCCATGTCAGTTGAACCTACACCAGTTGAAAAAGCACCAAGTGCTCCGTATGTACAAGTATGTGAATCAGCACCGATACATGTATTACCAGCAACGATAAGTCCCTTTTCTGGAAGAAGTGCATGCTCGATACCCATCTGTCCAACATCAAAATAGTTAACGATCTTGTTAGCCTTAGCAAAATCCCTAACCTGCTTTACGTGTTCTGCACTCTTTATATCCTTGTTAGGTGTGAAATGGTCCATAACAAGGGCAATCTTTGTATTATCAAAAACTGTCTTCTTCTTAAACTTATCCAGCTCATTGATTGCTACTGGTGTTGTTACATCGTTTCCAAGAACGAGATCAAGTTTTGCCTCGATAAGATCACCAGCCTTAACTGAATCCAGTCCAGCATGAGCTGCAAGTATTTTCTGAGTCATTGTCATTCCCATAGCCTTTTCCTCCTTATGGTCATAGATACGGAACATCATATCACATGTTAATATAATATTTCAAGTATATGAGCACGGTAAAAAACCATATTATTACAATAAAAAAGGAGGACACCTCATCACGAGTTCCTCCCATTATAATAGACCAAATACGATTAAAAATTTCCCGATTGAATATGTAATCATCACCAGAAAATGGGTTTTGAAAATGCTATCCTTCTTAAACCTGACGAAGAATAGTATCGTATCTGAAATAAAAAACAGTGCCGCTCCCACCGCCGTACTGACAGTTGATATAGACGGGTTACTAATTAATCGATATATCGCAAAACAGTTCATGAATCCATTTATAAGCAAATAGCCATACAGCAGAAAGAAAATCTTCTTAGGGAAATGAAGCTTCAGCTTATAAAATATAAAAGTCACCAAACCAATAAAAAGTATCGGAATGAGAATGATAATAATTTTAGGTATATACGAAAAATTTATATCCTTTGTATATCCAGCAATCAGAAGAAAATGGCTGATCAAAAAACCTACTCCTCCAGCCACAAACCACTTTAACCCTTTCTTTATAAGAAGGATATCTCCTAACCAGGAGAATACTAACGCTAAAGTAATAACAACAGATACAGATTTGGCCGTCAAAAGGTAAAAAGCAATAAGTGGCAACAATATAAATGGTTTTGTTATATTACGAAGCTTAGTATCCTTCTTATCTGATGCATAGAGATGTATTACAGTGGCTATAATAAAGATAGCCAGAAAAACATATCCCACACATTCACCTCCAATTCGCCCGTAGTGAGTAACACCTTATATTACTGTTGAACCTTTGATACAAGATTTAAAACATCAACAACCTGCTGTTTTCCATAAACCAAGAATATCTGATCGCATATCCATTGATAGATATATCTATCCTCTTCATCAAGTTCAAACCCTTCTTCTACATAATATACTACTTCGACTTCTCCGCCCATAGATACAACATAGTTATAACATAGTTCTTCTCCACAAGGTTTCCCAGAATCATATATAACTCGTTCCATAGTTTGTCCTGGTCTCATATGATGCTGCTCAGGAAATTTTATTCTAAGGATAATCTTTGAATAATGCATGTCTGTTGACATTTCAATATAATCTTCCGGCACCGGATAAGTAAGTGCTGCCTCATGAGTATACTTATATAAAAACCTCCTGATATCATCATAAACTTTATCTCTATATAATCTGCTCATTTTTTCCTCCAAAAAATATATTTTATTTATTCGTAAATGTAATTACCACTATAAATATCGAAACAATTATTGCAAATCCGATAACAACCCACTCGTAGCCAGCTTCACGGCGCATATTAGCATTTGTGGCTCTATACTCCACGAAGAGACTTTTGGATCTCATATCATCAAGCACTTCTCTGGCATAGTCAGTCATTTCGCCACACTCTACCAGCTTATAACTTTCCCCTATATCAAGACCTTCCAGCTTCACTCTTCTATAAAACTCATCTATACTTGATATCTTTGATAATAGGAATATCTCTTCATCAGAAAATGTTATTACACCGAATTTCTTTTTAATAGATTCAGCAAGATCATCGTTCATAAGAAGTTTATATCTAAATGATGCATTCAGATAATTACGTATTGCAGGGAAAAGCATACCCAAAATGCCCACCCCAATCGAAAGCATCATAAGTCCTACAAAGATGAAATAAAAGATTCCAAAGAATCCCCATCTGCTTCCTAGTAAAACAAAAATCTCTACAAACCCAAAAAGAATAAGAGGAGCAAAAAGAATCATAAGCACAATACGCTTCTTACTTCTGACTTCACTCTTTAACTCGGCTTTTCTTACTTCAATACTGGAATACTGTCTCTTATATTCTTTATAGTTTCGATCCACCTGTTGTTTTAACGCCCTGAACGAATCAAGGTATCCACCATCACTCAAAACATTTAACCCCTATCTATAGAGATGGTCAGGGTATCCCCGATACATACGAATACCCTGACCTTCCATTTCTTGTAATATATTTTATAAGAATAATGTTTCTATTCGCCATCATCCATAACAAGAACCTCGGTGATTTCCTTATCATCATAAGAACCAAGTCTCTTGATCGTCTCGATATACATTCTGACGTTATGATATGGACACTTCCACTCATCAACTATAGGTTTATTGAGAACAGGAATATCATCCTCATTTATCTCAGCATACCATTCCGAACCCGGCCTCTTATCAACCATAGTATTCTTAATATAATCCCAAAGACTAACAACCGCATCCAGATACTTTAATTCACCACTCTTGCTGAAGCCATTAAGGAATCCAATAATACCTTCGCACTGAACCCACCAGATACGAGTTGTATTAACATCTTCGCCAACGCTCTCTGCTGGAAGGCCGTGGCCCTTAAATACATTTTCAAATATATTCTCAGTAAGCTCACGACTTATACTTGAAAGGTCATAATCTGTTCTCTTAACATCAAGTATCTTGACAGTTCTGTCGAACAGCCATGCAGCTTCTATATCATGTCCATAGCTTGTAATATCCGCAAGAGAATTATAATCAGCATCAAAGAATACTTCCAGACGCTTTTTCTCAGGATTATAGATCTTATCTTTAAATATCTCCAGGATTGGAAGAAGCTTCTCGCGAACATACTTTCTCTTATTATAGATATCTATATCATCTACTCTATAGAGTTCTGTATATGCTTCCATAAGATGAAGAAGTGTGTTCATGGTACGAGTAGCCATCACTCCATTCTCTGAAAGCTTTTCATTGGCGGCATTATCAAAATGTCTTGAAAAAGCTTCAAGATATCCACCCTCATCACGACAACTCTTCTCTATTGTTTCAAACAGAGTATAAGCTGTAACAAGAGCTTCTCTATCACCAGTAGCATCATAGTATGAAGCCAGTGCATATATAGCAAATGCCATATTGAAGATATGCTTTGTTGTATCCTCAGGATCACCATCATGTGATACAGACCAGAAAAGTCCGCCCCACACCTTATCTACGAAATGATCCATAAGAAAATCGTACGCGCCCTTTGCATAAATACGATACTCCTGTTTCTTGGAGAACAGATATAGATTAGAAAATGTCCACAGAATTCTGCTGTTTAGTACACAGCCCTTTTCTGCAGATCTATCTAACTTAAGATCCTGTTCAAGTTTTCCATAATAGCCACCACAATCCTTATCGCGCATTATCTTCCAGAAAGGAATCACGTGTCTTTCAAACTCGAATTCCATCTCCTCAGCCATCTTCGAAAGCTTCTCACGCATCTCGATGTCGATTCCAGATTTCATTATCTCCATACTTAAGTACCTCCCTATACACCGCGTAGCTCAATATGTTTCACATGAGGTTCAACAATGGTTTTAAAGTTCTCAAGTTCCTCAGGGCTATAAGCTTCCAGGCCTGAAAAAGGAACGGTTTCTCTATCAACAAAACTCTGAAGAAAATAGTGTTCGGCTCCATCTATCCACTCTGCTATCCCCTTAAAGGAATCTGCATCATGGAACTGTTTAACAACTGTAGTTCTAAATTCATATGGAACATTTCCCTCCAAGAGAAAACTCACTGTTTCCTCTATTCTGGAAATATCAAGTCCGGGAATACCTACAGTCTCTCCATATCGGTTCTTGTCATTCTTTATATCTACAGCAACATAGTCCAGCAGGCCTTCGCTGACCAGCTTCTTAAGCCTGTCGGGGTGATTACCATTTGTATCCAGTTTAACAAGAAATCCTTTTTGTTTTATTCCCTTTATAAATTCTACCATACCGGTTCTGAGGAGCGGTTCGCCGCCGGTTATTGCCACTCCATCCAGCAGCCCTTCTCTCTTATCCAGAAACTTGTAGAATTCGTCCTCCTCCATAAGTACAGGAATTGAAGGATCCAGTATATCCCAGTTATGACAGAAGGGACATCTAAGGTCACAACCACCAAGAAAGACAGTACATGCAACCTTGCCAGGGAAGTCCAGCAGAGTCATCTTCTGCAAACCATGTATCTGCATATCATTTCCTCTTTAATGTATATTATTTCAAGTCAAATGCATCAACTACTTCGAAAGGAAGTTACAAGCCTCGATGGCAGCGTATGCGCCATCTGAGCAGGCTGTAGCAACCTGTCTGAGAGTCTTTGCACAGCAGTCTCCAGCCACAAAAACTCCAGGAGTCTTTGTAGATACGATGTTTTCAGGAACAAAGTATCCTCTCTCATCCAGATCTGCAAGACCCTTAAATATATCATTTTCAGGAACAAGTCCTACGGCCAGGAATACTCCGTCACAAGCAGCAACCTTTTCAACTCCAGCTTCTTCGTAACGAACTCCTGTTATCTTCTTTCCAAAATCAGCATCCTCAGTCTCATATGCCAGAATCTTAGTTCCAACATGTGTCTCCACCTTTCCTGTAGAAAGCACCTGATCCTGAAGCTTCTGATCAGCTGTGAAGTATGGCATATCCTGAAGTATTGTGAGATGTCCCACTATATCCACAAGAAGACTTGACTCAACAAATGCTGAGTTACCACCGCCTATCATCACAACATTCTTATCTCTATAAAAATCTCCATCACATACAGCACAGAAACTGATACCACTTCCTATGAGATCTTCTTCTCCAGGAAGTCCAAGTGTTCTATGGGTTGTACCAGTTGCAAGAATAACTGTACGTCCATGATGCTCGCCACCTTCTTCGGTCTTAACATTGAAGTAAGATGTGCCATCATCCTTTGTCTTCTTTTCAACAGCGATGACAGACTCAAGTGTTACCTCAGCCCCCTGATTCATGGCCTGTTCAAGCATCTTATCTCCAAACTCATCTCCACTTATGGAATCAAAGCCTGGTATATTTTCAACCTTTGGTGAATTAACGATCTGACCACCAAAAACAGATTTCTCTATAACGAATACTGTCTTGCCATTTCTAAGTCCATATACTGCAGCAGTAAGCCCTGCTGGACCTCCACCAACTACAATGATATCAAACATTTTCACTTCTCCTGCTATATAAGAAGTCGGCACCCTAATAAATCAATATATGGGGTGCCAACTTAACTTTATTACTTATTATTCGCACATCCCACCACTATATATTGTATCAAATCGGAAGGATGTTCGCAATCTGTTCTATATACGATTTTTAATAAAAACACACGATTTTTAAAAAACTATGCGTTATGAGCCTTGAGCCACTCATTTGCAGCATTATCTCCTACATAACGAGTTCCATCTGGATCGATGATAGTAGGTGTCTGCTGAATACCAAGCTCACGAGCTATATCCATATTCTCAGAACAGTTAACCTCTTCATACTCAACCTTTGCAAGCTTGAAGCGCTGCTCTGCACCCTTACATTTTGGACAATGATCCTTAACGTACATTACAGGCTTATCTGAAGCTGGTACAGCAGATGCTGCAGGTGCAGCAGCTGGTGCAGTGCTAATAGATGAAGCAGGCGCTACAGTCTCATTCTTTGTTGAAGCCTGCGCAGCATTCTCTGATGCATGTGCTGCCTCTGAAGTATACTTTGCGGGCTGAGGTCCCTTATGTGTAAGACGGCTAACCATGATATCGTACTCACGACGATCCATGTACTCCTGAGTCTTTCCATCATTCCAGTTCTGGATTGGTCTGTAGTAACCTGTTATACGGCTATATACCTCTGTCTTCTCGCCACAGTCTGGGCATACATATACTTCGCCAGTAATGTATCCGTGATTCTTACATACTGAGTATGTAGGTGACATTGTGTAGTATGGAAGACGATAATTCTCTGCAATCTTACGAACAAGTGTAGCTGCTGCCTTCCAATCAGGAAGCTTCTCGCCAAGGAATGCGTGGAATACTGTACCTGATGTGTAAAGTGTCTGAAGGTTATCCTGAACATCAAGTGCTGAGAAGATATCCTCTGTGTAACCAACTGGAAGGTGTGATGAGTTGGTGTAGTAAGGTGTTCCATTCTCATTAGCTGTGATGATTTCTGGATACTGTTCCTTATCATGCTTAGCAAATCTAAATGTTGTTGACTCAGCTGGAGTAGCCTCGAGGTTGTAAAGATCTCCATACATCTCCTGATAGTCACTAAGCTTCTCTCTCATGTGGTTGAGAACTTCAGCAGCGAACTTCTGTGTCTCTTCATGTGTAAGATCCTTATGAAGCCACTTAGCATTAAGACCAACTTCGTTCATACCGATAAGACCGATTGTTGAGAAGTGGTTATTAAATGTTCCAAGATATCTCTTTGTATATGGATAGAGACCTGAATCAAGAAGCTTTGTAATAACTGTTCTCTTTGTCTTAAGTGATCTTGCAGAAAGATCCATAAGGTAATCAAGTCTTGAATAGAAATCAGCCTCATCGCTAGCAAGATAAGCGATACGTGGAAGGTTAATAGTAACAACACCAACTGATCCTGTTGACTCTCCACTACCAAAGAATCCACCTGACTTCTTACGAAGCTCACGAAGGTCAAGACGAAGTCTACAGCACATAGAACGTACGTCTGATGGCTCCATATCTGAGTTAATATAATTTGAGAAGTATGGTGTACCATACTTAGCTGTCATCTCGAAGAGAAGCTTATTGTTCTCTGTCTCATCCCAGTTAAAGTCTCTTGTAATTGAATATGTTGGGATTGGATACTGGAATCCACGTCCATTAGCATCACCTTCGATCATGATCTCGATGAATGCCTTGTTGACCATATCCATTTCCTTCTGGCACTCGCCGTAAGTGAAGTCTACCTGCTGACCACCTACCCAGCACTTTTCCTCAATCATGTCTCTTGGAACTGTCCAATCAAGAGTAATGTTTGTGAAAGGTGACTGTGTGCCCCATCTTGAAGGTGTATTAACACCGAAGATAAAGGACTGAATGCACTGCTTAACCTCTTTCTGTGTAAGGTTATCTATCTTTACGAAAGGTGCAAGATATGTATCGAATGATGAAAATGCCTGAGCTCCTGCCCACTCATTCTGCATAATACCAAGGAAGTTAACCATCTGGTTACAAAGTGTTGAGAGATGTCCTGCTGGTGCAGATGTGATCTTGCCCATAACTCCGCCAAGACCTTCCTGAATCAGCTGCTTAAGTGACCATCCTGCACAGTATCCTGTAAGCATTGAAAGGTCATGAATATGAATTGCTGCACTTCTATGTGCGTTTGCGATCTCCTCATCATAGATCTCGCTCAGCCAGTAGTTTGCTGTAATAGCACCAGAGTTAGAAAGAATAAGTCCTCCAACACTGTATGTAACTGTAGAATTCTCCTTAACTCTCCAGTCACTGATCTGAAGATAATTATCTACGATATCCTTGTAATTAAGTACAGCGTTCTTTACGTTACGAACCTTCTCACGCTGCTTTCTGTAGAGGATATAAGCCTTTGCTACTTCTGTGTAGCCAGCCTCTGAAAGAATCTTCTCAACTGAGTCCTGGATATCTTCTACGGAAATGAGATCATTCTTGATCTTATCCTCGAAGTCGCTTGTAACTCTGAGAGCAAGCATATCAATAACGCTTGGATGATACTGCTTGTTGCAACCCACAAATGCCTTCTCAATAGCTGATCCTATCTTGGATACATTAAACTCAACTTGTTCTCCATCTCTTTTAACCACTCGGTACATTTCTTAAAAACCTCCCCATTTCACTTGTATATATTGGTATTTAGAGCATAAAAATGTGTCACCCTGTACATCTCTGTGACACATTCATTAACTACTATATATTGCCCGCATATAAGAAGATACCACTAAACAGATCAGATGTCAATATGTAGTGAGAAAAATTTTTGTTAGTACTAGATATAGTGTTTTAAGAGCATATAAAAACCAGCCGTTTAAGCGGAAAGTACCGATTTTAAACGGCTGGAGATTATCAAAAACCACTATATCTAGTGCCACGCCTCTAAAAAGAAATACGAAGAATTATGATTCCTTAGCATTCTTCTCAATCTCTTTCTGCGCTACATCATGAGGAGCCTGCTCATATCTTGCAAACTCATAACTGAAGGTACCACTACCTCTTGTCATTGAATAAAGGCTGGTATCATACTCATAAAGCTCAAGATAAGGAATATCAGCACAGATATCCTGGAATCCTCCGTCTACAGGATCCATACCCATGATACGTGCTCTTCTCTTGTTCAGGTCGCCCATAACGGCTCCAGTATAATCATCCGGAACAAGTACATGAAGAGTTGCAATTGGCTCGAGAAGAACCGGAGAAGCCTCCATAAAGCCCTTCTTAAATGCTTGCTCAGTTGCAACCTTAAATGCAAGCTCGGATGAATCTACCGCATGGTAGCTACCATCATAGAGGTTAACCTTAACACCAGTAACAGGATATCCAGCAAGAGGACCTGCCTTAACAGCCTCTGCAATACCCTTTTCAACTGCAGGGAAATAGTTCTTTGGAACCGCTCCACCAACTACAGTCTGTTCGAACTGATAAGGTGTCTCCATGTCGCCTGATGGCTCCATAATGATCTTAACGTGACCATACTGTCCATGACCACCTGACTGTTTCTTATACTTGTACTCTGTATCAGCCTTCTTATTGATAGTTTCCTTGAAAGCTATACGTGGCTGTAGCATATCTATCTCAACCTTATACTTCTCAGCAAGTACACTCTGAACCACATCAAGATGTGTAGCAGAGATACCATAGATAAGTGTCTGAGCATTTTCAGAATCATTTACAACCTTAAGAGTCTGATCCTCAGCCATCATCTTATTAAGAGCCTGGGATATTTTATCTTCCTCCCCCTTAACCTTAGCCTTAAACTGTCTATAAACATAAGGCTTTGAGATTGAGGTTCTGATAAATGTTATAGGATTCTTCTTTGTAGAAAGTGTATCCGTTGTCTGAGTAACAGAAAGCTTAGCAAGAGCTCCGATATCACCAGCATGAAGCTCCTTAACTTCTTCTACCTTGTTACCACATATAGTATAAAGCTTACCAGCTTTCTCTACTGAGTCTCTATGATAATTGAAAAGTTCATCATCAGGTTTGATTACACCAGACATAACCTTGATAAGTGAATACTTTCCAATATATGGATCGGCTATAGTCTTGAAGATATAAGCAGATTTTGCCTTTGCGAAATCATAGTCCGCATTGAACACTTCGTTATTAGTTGTGTTGATACCAGCAACTGAACACTGCTCAGGACTTGGGAAGTATTTGATGATATCAGCCATCAGGGTATACATACCACGTCCAAGTGTATTGGATCCCATAAGAACTGGAACAACAGAACCATCTACAACGCCTACATGAAGAGCTGAACGGATCTCGTCCTCTGAGAACTCATCTCCATCGAAGTAACGCTCCATGAATTCCTCACTAGTCTCAGCTACCGCCTCAACAAGAGCATCCCTACAAATCTTCAGATTATCCTGTGAATAATCAGGTACATCGAACTTATCAACTGTACCCTTGTCATTCCAACGCTTTGCCTTCTGCTGGATAACATTTACGTATCCAACAAACTGCTCGTTTTCACGAATAGGTAAATGGAATGGCGCGATCTTCTTTCCATAAAGATCCTGAAGGCCCTGAACTACCTCTCGATAGGAAGCCTTGTCATCATCCATCTCTGTAACGAAGAACATTCTAGGGATATTTCTCTTCTCGCACATATCCCATGCTCTCTTAGTTCCAACTTCAATACCAGTCTTAGCCGATACTACGATAATAGCTGCATCTGCTACTGCAACAGCTTCTTCAGCTTCACCTATAAAATCGTGGAATCCAGGAGTATCAAGAAGATTGATCTTGTAACCGTCCCACTCGATAGGAAATACAGTTGTCTTGAGTGAGATTTTTCTTTTAATCTCCTCTTTGTCGTAGTCGCTCAGCGTATTACCTGCATCCACGGAACCCATTCTGTTTGTCATTCCCGCAAGATAAGCAATAGCCTCTACCAGTGATGTCTTTCCAGCACCTCCATGTCCAAGAAGCACGACATTCCTGATCTTGTCAGTTGTAAATACCTTCATTGTAGCCACCTCCATTTAGTTTTTATATATCTTCCAGGTTTTAATAAACGACCTGGTTACGTCCGTTGCTCTTCCCATAATAGAGCTTTTCATCAGCTTCCTTGATAACCCTGTCAGTATCCTGATGAAAACCGAATTCAGTAAGACCAAATGTCATCGTTATATTAATCTCTGATTCGCCAACCTTGATGACGCTTTTCTGAATATTGCGACGAAGCTTCTCCAGTACTGTAAAGGCCTCATCCCCATTACAGTGTGGCATAATGATCAGGAATTCCTCTCCACCCCATCTGGAAATAAAGGAAGTTTCCTGAAGATCATCCTTCATTTTGTTTGCCACAAACTTAAGTACTTCGTCACCAGCGTCATGGCCGTACGTGTCATTTACCTTCTTGAAGAAATCAATGTCTCCCATAGCGACACTGACAGCTCCCATCTCCTTATCTTCTCTGATAACCTCAAGGTACTCCTTGGTACGACGTCTGTTGAAAAGACCCGTCAGCTGGTCTGTGCCAGCTTCTTTCCTAAGCTGGTCATTATACTTCATAAGCTTGTTCTCTTTCTCATTCTCCTGCTTACTGAACACGTAAGATATGAAGATGATTGAAACGAAAACAGCTGATATATTTGTAATCTGCAGTAACTTGTCATTCGTTCTGGTGATATCTGTAAGAGGCTTAATTCCGCCATAAACCCAGATAACAGCAATTCGTATAGCAAGCACCACACCTGCATACATAAATTTATAAGCAGATTTGGCATGCATTGCAAAGAATGTCAGCATGAGAATAATAATAAAGTAATTCTGCATACCTGCACTCCAGCCAACGCATGGAATCATAAACAACGTATACGCAAAAAGGAAAATCATAAATAGGTATAGAGAAGGTTTTGTTTTCGAATAATAAGTAAAAATAAAAAGAAGAATATTCGCCACAAGGAGCGCAAATATTCTGTAAGGATACATTTTAATAACCTCTAATCCTGCAAAACATATATCAAGAATAAAGGCAATGAAGACAACGATATAGAGAATTCGTAGAGCTATGATAGTTCTGCTATTCTCGTTTTCAGCTTTTACATCTTTAGTAATTAAGCTTCGTAACCCCACAATTTAACCCCTACTTTATACCCCAAAATAATAAAGTACCGGACTAGTTATAGCCCGGTACTAATTATAACACACTTAAAGTATTTTTACACTAAAATTATCACATTAATTAACGCTGAAAAGGAGCTGTCCGTAGCTTGGGAATGGCCAATCTCTCTGTGATGTTAACATCTCTGCCTCATCCACATATTTTCTGAGTTTATCCATAGATGGAATAAGTGTATCACGCACGAATGCTGATGACTTAAAGATGTCATCTATTGTCTTAAACTCTGCAAGATTCTTTTCAAGCGCTATCACTGCATCCATTATCTCATCAGTAAGCTCTGAGAGGCGTTCCATAGTTGATACCTCATACTTGCACTTTACTGATGGACTTACCTGACGCATAAGAACTGTAGTCTGTGAAAGTCTGTAAAGATATCTTTCGATTGCTGGCAGATAATTCTTACGTACCATATCTACCATGGTGAGACCTTCAATATTTACAGTCTTAACATAGTTCTCCAGCATTATCTCACAGCGGCTCTGTACCTCTGTCTTGCTGAAGACCTTATGACGGATAAGCATTTCAACATTCTTTTCATCTAAAAGATGTGGCATAGCATCTGCTGTTGTCTTAAGGTTTGAAAGACCACGCTTTGCTGCTTCCTGTACCCACTCTTCGCTATATCCATTTCCGTCGAAGAGGATTCTCTCATGTTCCTTAATAACTCTCTTAATAAGTTCATGAAGAGCTGTCTCGAAATCCTCAGCACCTTCAAGCTCATCTGCATACTGACGAAGGCTCTCTGCTACTGCAGCGTTCAGCATAATGTTGCAGCATGCGATAGAGTTAGATGAACCAAGTGATCTGAACTCGAACTTGTTGCCTGTAAAGGCGAAAGGCGATGTTCTGTTTCTATCTGTTGTATCTCTGAAGAATCGTGGAAGACTGTGAACTCCCAGCTTAAGCTTCACTTCTTCTGTTCCCTGATATGGTGTGTCATTCTTGATAGCATCAAGGATTGCTGAAAGCTCCTCACCAAGGAATACTGAAATGATTGCTGGAGGTGCTTCATCTCCACCAAGTCTCAGGTCATTGCTTGCAGTTGCTACTGACAGTCTGAGAAGATCTTGATAATCGTCTACAGCCTGGATTACTGCACACAGGAATAAAAGGAACTGTGCGTTCTCATAAGGTGTCTTTCCAGGTGAAAGAAGGTTAACGCCTGTATCTGTAGTAACAGACCAGTTGTTGTGCTTTCCTGATCCGTTAACACCTGCAAATGGCTTCTCGTGGAGAAGACATTTAAGTCCGTGTCTATCTGCCACCTTCTTCATTATCTCCATAGTCAGCTGATTTGAATCAGTTGCTACGTTAGTTGTTGAATATATAGGAGCCAGCTCGTGCTGTGCAGGAGCTACCTCGTTATGCTCTGTCTTTGCAAGGATACCAAGCTTCCAGAGTTCCTCGTTAAGATCCTCCATGAACTCACTTACTCTTGGCTTGATAACACCAAAGTAGTGGTCATCCATTTCCTGGCCCTTAGGTGGCATAGCACCAAAAAGTGTTCTGCCTGTATATTTAAGATCTGGTCTTCTACTCCATATATCAGCATCCACCAGGAAATACTCCTGCTCGGCGCCAACACTGGTGCGAACACATTTGACATCTTCGTTACCGAAAAGCTTAAGTACACGAAGAGCCTGGCGATTGATAGCCTGCATAGATCTAAGAAGCGGTGTCTTCTTATCAAGTGCATCTCCAGAATATGAGCAGAATGCTGTAGGGATGCAAAGTGTATGATCCTTAATAAATGCAAAGGATGTAGGATCCCAAGCTGTATATCCTCTAGCTTCAAATGTGGCTCTAAGACCACCTGATGGGAAAGAAGAAGCATCTGGCTCTCCCTTTATCAGTTCCTTACCTGAGAACTCCATCATTACTCCGCCATCTGTGGCAGGTGTGATAAAGCTGTCATGCTTCTCTGCTGTTACACCAGTAAGTGGCTGGAACCAATGGGTAAAGTGGGTTGCCCCATTCTCTATAGCCCAGTTCTTCATCTCCTCAGCTACTGCATCAGCAACAGCATCATCAAGTCTCACGTTCTCATCAATAGTCTTCTTAAGTGAAGCATAGATCTCATCAGAGAGTCTAGCCTTCATCACCTTATCATTGAAGACCATAGTTCCGAACATCTCAGGTACATTAATCTTGTCCATTCTTTTCCTCCATAGAAAGCCTTATAGATTCTTTTATAATCGCTGTTCAGCATAGCGCTAAACAAAACTTTGTAAAGTATAGCACTATTAACACCGTCATTCAACCCCGATACCACTTAATTATTTAACGAAAAAGTGACAAAATGCCACTAACACTTTGTCACTTTTCACAGAATATATTATATGTAACGAATTTTAGAAAAATCATCTTGACATGTGGTTTACATAATCCTCTTTAGGCATTGGCTTTGCATAGAAATAACCCTGGATCATATCGCAGCCCTGGTTAGCCAGGAACTCAACCTGTCCCTTTTCCTCTACACCTTCTGCCACAGTACGCATATTCAGATTCTTCGCAAGCTTTATAGCTTCTGATACAACTATCTCTCCACGTCCGCCTGTCTCTTCTCCACGGAAGAAATCCGCATCCAGCTTAAGTACATCCAGCGGCATATCCTTGAGTGAGTTAAGAGATGAATATCCTGCTCCAAAATCATCCATCGAAACCGCAAACCCGTAGGACTTGAGCTTCTTTATTGTATCGATCATAGCCTTCTTATCATCAAAGAAAGCACTTTCAGTAAGCTCTATCTCTATCAGGTTGTGAGGGCACCCAGCCTCATCTACCATATCACGAATCTGTTCAGCCAGGTCTTTCTCAATAAAATGGGCTCTGGATACATTTACAGATACAGGCACACATTTATATCCCTGGTCCAGCCAGGCCTTCTGGTCCCGTGCTACATGAGATATCATGTAGTGATCTATCTCGGTGATGAATCCATTTTTCTCGAATATAGGAATGAAGCGTCCAGGAGAAACTATCTCGTCGTCAGAATACTGCCAACGGATAAGTGCCTCCGCCCCTCGAAGAGTATCGTCTTGAGGATTATACTTAGGCTGGTAGTAAACCAGGAACTCTCCTCTTTCCACTGCAGACTTCTGTCTTTCCTGAACTGTATCGGTCCACACCTGGTTTGCAAGGAGGGATTTATCAAAGAATTGGATTCCTGAATCATCTGAATCAGAAAGCTCTGCTCTTGCAGCACAGGCATTATTATAAATGTCATCTATGTAGATTTCTTTTCTGGAAACCCTATCCTCTTCACTTACTGACTCTATTATTTTCGCATTAGAAGGAAGTGTACTTACACCTACCTGGAAAGAGAATTCATGATCCTCTTCTATATGTGCCAGATCATCAATCATACTCTGTAGTCTCTGCTTCAATTCCAGTTCATCATCATACTTAAGTAGCAGAGCAAAATTGGAGGATGTAGCATGGGTACATATTTCATCCTTTTTTATTCTTTCACAAAGAGCCTTATTAATCTTTGCAAGAGCTTCTTCGCCATCTGGAATAGAATGGCATAGACAGTAGTTTCTGTAATTGATGAATACAAAATTCACTGCTGCCCAGTTTTTATTCTTAGCAAAGTAGCCATGAATCTTCTTATCACCGTTGATCAGATAATAATTCCAGTTCTTACCTTCAGTAACAAAATCCTTATAAAAAAGATTCCTAACTCTGAAGTACTTAACTATACCTGATATAATACTTATCAGCATTATGATACTGAAGATTAGTCCAATAATAAATACCGCCGCAACAATCTCACCGACCAGTACCACATCCTTCATTTCAAAGGTAAACATAGCTTTTCCAACAAAGCACTGATCATCACCAACATCAATAGATACCCATAGAGGCAGCTGAATAGTTTCAATATCCTTTAGACCATCAATAGTATCTCCATCCTGTGTATGAGACACATAGATTCCGTGAACATCTTCCACCTTTTCTACATCAAAGACAAAGCCTTCCTCATCCGCATCACCTTCAGTCCCAAACTCTGTCTCGACTTCATCAGATATTACGATAGTTTCTTTTACTACTCTTTTAAACCATTCATAAATTTCACGCCACTTAACATCCAGGCCACCTTCACCATCAGGGTAGATATACTGTGATTCAGTATCCTTATATACCAGATATTCTTCCATGCCATTTGACATGTATATTTTGCTACCTTCAAAGCTGCAAGTATTATTGCCTTTCTGATGAATAACTCTGCCTGATTTATCAGTGATCAGATAATCATTAGGAGTCTTACTTATGATACCTAAAACCTCACCACTATCCTTGCCTTTCTCATATATACCAGCAACAGTGCTGATCTTGTTATACTCCTCCGTAAACTTTGACTCTAATATATATTCAATAAAGTATCCGCCAACAAGCAGGAGTAGTGCCGTAAAAAGGATTAAAAGGAAAAAGTAAGCAATAATAGACCCAAAGGTGTTATTATTCCTTACCTTTTTAAAAACCTTCATTCGTTTTTTCTTTATTTTATTTCTATCCCTTGTCTTAGCCATGCCGAATATCCCCTTCTTCAGACTAACCGCCTTAACAACAAACGATGTTAACAAAATACCAATACTATAATACCAAAAATCCCCCTACACTTCATTAAATAATTATTAAATAAAAATGAGTCAAAACGGCTCAAAGCCGAATTGACTCATAGTTTGATTTTTTTCATGCGTTTCAGGAAACTGTCATCAGGCATTTTTTCACCGTATCTTACTTCCTCGTACATCTCGGTGAGGAGCTGCACATTTTCCTCGTCTATCTCGGATTTTTTCTCTGGGACTTTACCAAAATACTTTTTATTAAGAGCAGGACGCTCAATGATCAGTCCCTTTATATCCTTGGTTGTGGAATATCTTTCAGGCGTAAAGTATCTCCTGAAGGAAAGAACTCTGTTCTTATAAAGACGTCTTGCCACCATATCAGGTGTGGAGCCCTTAAGCTTATCCTCTCGAACAAAGCGTTCCTTCTTGTTCTTCATCTTTCTCTTCACTTTAAGTTCTTCAGTTACATCATCTCTTCTTCTCTGTCTTGAAAGAAGAAGTCTGATAAGCCATCTGAAGAAAAGAATTATCAGGAATACTGAAACAATTATGATCACGGTTATAAATAACAGATCAAGTATCTTGCCGAGAGCATTCTCTTCTCCATCTTCAGGAAGACTCATCTTAGGACGAGTTACCGAGGTGTCACCACCAAAAAGAATACTGAAAATAAACTTGAGGATAAATGCAATGATTGCCACTAAAATCTTCACTATTGGAAGAAGGCTGATCAGTACATCCTTAAGTACCACATCAAAACGCAGTAGATTTCCCAGCACAATAGTCACAACAAATACCGTTATGATACCTGTTACAATAAGACTGTTTACAGATATGATCTGCTTCATTGGAGCACCTGAAACACGGCGAGCTCCATTTAAATATTCCTCAAGGCCATCTATATAGAGAGATACCAGGAATATAAATATGATCAGCACAGGCATGTAATAACCAACCCTTTGAAGTGGAACATTTCCCAAATGATATCCAAGGGCAATTGTAATAACGCCAAATATCATGCAAGGCCATGGTGCTTCGAAGACTCTTTTTATGATGTAGTTGCCCCTTATATATATAAGACCATCCACAAAGTATCCTATCAGCACTGCGAATACCAAAAGCCTGATATAAGGATTATCTACCAAGAAGTAGCACCCAACTCCCATAGCAATATGACTGATCAGAAGGAAAACTCCTCTTCTGCTATAGTCTCGGAATATGTATGAAAGTATGAGACAGGCAAAAAGCAGTCCCAGCAGATAGGCACCTGCAACCGGCTGTTTAAAAAGTCCCAAGACCGTATCCACGATCATCACCACATAAAGGAATGAGGTTATAAGTCTCAGAACCTTTCTCATGTATCCCAGTATTCTTGGTGCACGTCCATATTCTTTATCAAACATTCAGCGGCACCTCCCAACTTTCAGCATATTCACGGTTAGGAATATATGGATACTCTTTGTAGCAAGGCACTATCAGATGAACACTGGAATCCCCCCTATGAAGGATATCCAGTTTTTCAAGAATGTCTGCTCTGGCATAAGGACTTATAACCAGATACAGAGTATCTGTACGAACATCACTCAGTTCCTTATCAATAATATCAAGGAAGATATCTTTACCTTCTGAGCTGTTTATTTCAGTCAGCATCCTGTCTATAGTGATACCATGCTTACGCTCAGCTCCCTCTTCCACAGGAGGTAGAAGTACACCGTGCTCATCAACGCCATTTGTAATGATAGACACCATAACGCCTTTTTCCAGAAGGCTGCGAGCGATACTGCTGGCAAGAGATATTGCCTCCTCAAGAAGCTGATTTGTTTCGATCATATAATCATTATCAAGATTCAGCATGATACGTACACGGCTGTCAGTTGTATAGCCGTACATATTGACCATAAGTTCTCTAGCCTTAGCACTCTGCTTCCAGTTAATACTTCTATATGAATCAAATGGCTGATACTCTCTTATTCCACGGAAAGAAAGGCTGTCCTCAACAATACTGTGCTTCGATTCAATCTCTCCAAGTATTCCCTTAAAGATAAGCCTGAAATGATCCGTATTGATTTTCTTTGGAAAAACATAAATGATATCGTTATATCTAAGCTTTGCGGCATAATTGCCGGTCATGAAGTAATCTCTTACTAAGATACTGGCATTCTTAATAGCGTATGTACCTCTTGAACTTCCCATAAAAGAAAGTCGTCTGGTAACACGCTGATGGCCCAGCATGGAAAACAGTTCGTTCTTATGATAAAGGTCAGTAACATTTGAATTTGCAGTATCTTCGAAGATAAGACTTTTATCTACTGAAAACTTCAAATGAAAAACAGGCAGAGGCATGACCTTATCATTTGTTACAACTTCAATAAGCTCTGCGCTCTCCCCGCACTCTATATAGTCCCGACTGAAGCGAACCTCTGAGCCGAGACCTTTTAACCAATATTTTCCAAAAAGATATTTCTGTACTGCATAAACTAGTACGAAAACTATAGCAGCAACTAATAGTTTCATATATAACCCCTAATATCCCCTCAAGGGAAAACTAATCACTTCCAGTCCTCTGTTGGAACATCAACTGTTGATGTTATCTCAACAATGATATCTCTCACATCCTTAAGACGAACTGCACCTGCACCTGACATTACTCTATGAGCATAAACATATGGAGCCAGGAATCTTACATCATCAGGTGTCACATAGTCTCTGCCTGATATAGCAGCAAAGGCCTGAGACATTCTCATAAGACTGAGAGAAGCTCTTGGACTAACTCCAGAGAAAAGCTTGCTGGAGTTACGAGTTGCGTCTGAAATATTTACGATATATTCCATAACAGCCTTAGCAACTTTCACGTTCTTTACTGCTTCAGCTGCCTTTACGATATCTTCACCCTTACATACTGGAGCAACCTGTTCCTGTGGCGTATCTACCACAAATCTTTCAAGGATTGCAACCTCGTTCTCAACTGAAAGATCACCCATAGTAAGCTTTACCATGAAACGGTCCAGCTGAGCCTCTGGAAGAGGAAATGTACCTGTTGTCTCTATAGGATTTTCTGTAGCAATAACGATGAAGGGAGCCGCCAGCTTTCTGCTTTCACCATCAACTGTTACCACTCTCTCCTCCATAGCCTCAAGAAGAGCTGACTGTGTACGAGGTGTAGCACGGTTTATCTCATCAGCAAGAAGAATATTTGTAAAAACAGGTCCAGGGATAAATTCGAACTCATCAGTTTTCTGACTGAAGATGTTAAGACCTGTTATATCCTGTGGCATAAGATCCGGTGTGAACTGTACACGACGGAACTGTGCTTCAATACTGTCGGCGATACATTTGGCCATGGTTGTCTTACCTGTACCTGGCATATCTTCAAGAAGAACATGTCCGTTTGACAGCATCGCTGAAAATACCAGTGAGAAAACCTCCTCACTGCCGATCATTACGGTACGCATATTCTCCAATACTTTACTATATAATCCTCTAATTTCACTTACTTCCATACTGCTACCCTTTTCTTTGTAAAATGTGACAAACAGCAGGACGCCATTTGCCACATTCAAAAATACCTTATAATTGTTACTGAATTGTATCTAATTACTTGAAGTAATCTACACCAGCTTCGAAGAGCTTCTGATCCTTATCACCATAGATATTAAGGTATGTATTCTTGTCACGACGCTCTGAGTGACCCATCTTTCCGAGTACACGACCGTCTGGACTTGTGATACCTTCGATTGCCATGTAAGAACCGTTGATGTTGTAATCCTCATCCATAGTTGGGTTACCCTCAGCATCAACATACTGTGTAGCAACCTGTCCGTTCTCGAAGAGACGTCTAAGCCACTCTTCCTTAGCAACGAAGCGTCCCTCACCGTGTGAGATAGGGATTGAATAAACGCCGCCAAGAGTAGCTTTTGCAAGCCATGGACTCTTGTTTGAAACAACCTTTGTATATGCGATACGAGACTGATGACGTCCGATAGAGTTACGAGCAAGTGTTGGGCTCATCTCTGTCTGTTCTACTATCTCACCTGTTGGAACAAGTCCAAGCTTGATAAGAGCCTGGAATCCGTTACAGATACCAAGTACAAGACCGTCTCTCTCGTTAAGAAGCTTCATCATCTCATCTTTGATCTTTTCATTTCTAAATGTAGTCGCAATGAACTTACCTGAACCATCTGGCTCATCACCACCTGAGAAACCACCAGGGAACATTACGATCTGAGCCTGGCTGATTGCTCTTGTAAATGCATCAACAGAATCTCTGATTCCCTGAGCATCCATGTTGTTAAGGACGATTACTTCTGCCTCAGCACCAGCTCTCTCAAATGCTCTAGCACTATCGTACTCACAGTTTGTTCCTGGGAATACCGGGATAAATACCTTTGGCTTTGCAATCTTGTTCTTAGCAACGATTATATTCTTAGCCTGATATACGCCACCCTCGTAGCCTGTAAGCTCTGGGTTATAGCGATACTTAAGTTCTGTCTCAGGAGTACCAGCCTTCTTAGCTGCTATATAGTCCTTAGCATGTCCTTCGAATCTTGCCTCAACACCACTGTCTGTACTGAAGACCTTCTTAAGTGGTGTAGTCCATGCCTTGATTGCCTCATCCATAGTGATCTTAACTGATCCATATGTGAACTCTGGCTTATCTGTTACAGTACCGATAACTCTTGCTGGAAGACCAAGTGACTTAACATCATCAGCCTTAACCTCAAGGATGATTGAACCATAGTCCTTTCTTCCAAGTTCATCCTCAGCGATAACATTTTTATCAAGAGCTACGCCAAGCTTGTTACCGAAGCCCATCTTGCTGACTGCTTCGATGACACCACCGAATCCAACTGCAAATGCTGACTGAACAAGACCAGCTTCTACAGCCTTACGAACAAGTGCATACTTCTCAAGAACATCTGCATAATCCGGAAGATCAAGGTCGTCCTTCTTAATGTCAAGCTTAAGGAGGACATTTCCTGCCTTCTTAAGCTCTGAAGAAACTACATTTTCTACTGTATTCATAACTACTGCGAATGAGCAGAGTGTTGGAGGTACGTCGATCTCATTGAAGGATCCTGACATACTATCCTTACCACCGATTGATGGAAGACCAAGACCGATCTGAGCTGAGTAAGCACCAAGAAGTGCTGCAAGAGGCTTGCCCCAGCGAGTCTTGTCCTCTGTCATTCTTTCGAAATATTCCTGGAATGTGAGACGGATCTTAGATACGTCACCACCGGCAGCAGCGATCTTTGCTACTGAATCGATTACTGCGTAGATTGCACCGTGATATGGGCTCCAGCTAAGGAGATATGGATCAAGTCCGTAACTCATCATGCTGACAGCGTCAGTCTTACGAGTTCCAAGCATAGGAACTGTTGCAACCATAGTCTGCATAGGTGAAAGCTGATACTTACCACCATATGGCATAGTTACTGTATTTGCGCCGATTGTTGAGTCGAACATCTCAACAAGTCCACGCTCTGAAGCAACATTCAGGTCTGACAGGATATCAAGCCACTTTGTCTTAACATCTGCACCTGCATTGCTATATGTTTCTGTACTATTCTCTGCATCGATACCAGCAAATGGCTTTACTGCCTCTGATGGCATCTCAACCTCAGCCTCTGTCTCCTGATGAGCACCATTAGTGTTGAGGAATGCACGGCTTATATTAACTATCTCCTTGCCTCTCCACTTAAGTACGAGACGAGGACTCTCTGTTACTGTAGCAACCTTAACTGCTTCAAGGTTCTCTTCTCTTGCATAGTCAAGGATCTTATCTGCATCCTTAGCATCTACAACAAGAGCCATACGCTCCTGTGACTCTGAGATAGCAAGCTCTGTACCATCAAGACCTGCATACTTCTTTGGAACAAGATCAAGATTTATATCAAGACCGTCTGCAAGCTCGCCGATAGCAACTGATACACCACCTGCACCGAAGTCGTTACATTTCTTTATAAGCTTAGTAACTTCAGGACGACGGAACAGTCTCTGAAGTTTTCTCTCTGTTGGAGGATTACCCTTCTGAACCTCAGCACCGCAAGTTTCAAGTGACTCAGATGTATGAGCCTTTGAAGAACCTGTAGCACCACCACATCCATCACGGCCTGTACGTCCACCAAGGAGAACGATAACATCTCCCGGATCAGATGTAAGACGCATTACGTTGTCCTTTGGAGCAGCACCGATAACAGCACCGATCTCCATACGCTTAGCAACGTAATTTGGATGATATACTTCCTGAACAAGACCAGTAGCAAGACCGATCTGGTTACCATATGATGAATATCCCTTTGCAGCGGTTGTAACGATCTTACGCTGTGGGAGCTTATTAGCTAGTGTCTCTGAAAGTGACTTTGTAGGATCAGCAGCACCAGTTACACGCATAGCCTGATATACATATGTACGACCTGACAGTGGATCACGGATAGCACCACCAAGACATGTTGCAGCACCACCGAAAGGCTCTATCTCTGTTGGATGGTTGTGAGTTTCATTTTTAAATGATATTAACCAATCCTCTGTTACTATCTCACCATCTTCATTTCTGATCTGAAGTGGAGCAACGATTGTGCAGGCATTGATCTCGTCTGATACATCAAGATCTTCAAGCTTGCCGTCCTTACGAAGCTTCTTCATACCCATAAGTGCGATATCCATAAGACATGTGAATTTGTCATCACGTCCAGCATTTATCTCTGCTGCATCTGCAAGGTACTTCTTAAATGTACCTTCGATTGCATCTTTATATTTTCCTTCATCAAACTTGATATCTGTAAGCTCTGTCGCAAATGTCGTATGACGGCAGTGATCTGACCAATATGTATCAAGTACTTTTATCTCTGTGAAGCTAGGATCTCTCTTCTCTTCATCAGTGAAGTAATTACGAATGTGCCAGAAGTCTTTGTAGGTCATAGCAAGACCAAGACTGTCATAAAGAGCCTTGAAGTCATCCTCTGACATAGAACAGAAGCCATCCATTATCTTTACATCAGCTGGCTCGTCATAGTTCATAACAAGAGTATCAGGCTTAGCTGCCTTATCAACACGAGCTTCTACAGGGTTGATAACGTAAGCTTCGATAGTCTTCTTCTCTTCATCAGTAAGTGCCTTACCAGCATTACTTACTACATATGTGATACCTGATCTGATGATTGGCTCTGATGAATCATCAAGAAGCTTTACACACTGCTCAGCTGAATCAGCACGCTGATCGAACTGACCTGGCAGGTACTCCATAGAGAATACGAAGTCGCTCTCCTCTGAAGGGAACTCCTCCTTATAAACTATATCAACCGGTGGTTCTGAAAAGACGGTAACTATCGCCTCCTCAAATACCTCATCGGAGAGATTCTCGACGTCGTAACGTACAAGCTCTCTTACGGTCACATCCTTAAGACCCAGATAAGCTCTGAACTCATTTGTCAGCTCATCTGCTCTTACCGCATAGTCCGGTCTTTTTTCTACGTAGATTCTTCTTACACTCATGGTTTTCTCCTCATATATATATAAATATAATTGTTAGCACATTAATATAATTACTTCGCAATCGTGGTCTGACCTTCTAGCTTTACGCCGCCTGCTATTTATGAATTTTCTTAATAATCCTGAAGATGACAACGTTCTGGTAGATCAGTGGGGCATCCTGCTGATAGAATATGATTCCATCTACTGGGGAACGAACCTCACTTAGCACATGTCCATCCATAGGGTCTATAATCTCAGCTAGTAAATCACCTCGTCTTACCTCAACGTTTACATTCTTCATACGCTTGAAGAAGCCCGCCGATTCGGACTTGATAGATAACATTTCATCCTCATCCATGATGGTGGAAATGTTACCACCCATGCTATTATACTTTATTATTCCCATTCGGGAAAGAAATCTTAATACAGCACTTGCTGCAATCTCAGCATATTCCTCATTTATACGGCTTGTTCCGCCTGAATAAAGGGAGAATGCCTCGGTTCCCGCCTTCTGCCAGTTATAGTTCAGTGTTCCTTCGTCGAAGGCTCTCATCTCAGCCAGCATGACGAAAGGAAGTCCAAAAAGATTGGCAAGGTTTGTACTCTCATATCCTGTCTTCATTATTCTAACATGAGGGATAAAGCGACCTCTCATGTAGTAGGATGGAAACTGAATTCCATAGGAGTACTGCTTCAGCTCATCCATTAATGCTGCAGCAAGTCGACTTGTGGCAGTTCCTTCTGGATTACCAGGGAACTCACGATTAATATCTGAATCATCAGAAAGCCAGAACTTATGATTAGCATTCATGGCACTGTAGTTTACTGATGGTACCAGCAGAACTGATTTTCCATGAACGATATCTCCATGTGCCTCTATCTCTGAAAGCTTTGAAGCAAGCTTTGAACATATGTAAAGCTGCTGATGCTCGTTGCCTCGCATAGCTCCGACGATTGCTGCACTTGGCTCTGCCTGTTCAGGCTCTGAATATGTGCCGGCTCCGTAAACGAAGCCATATATATTATGCTCACCACTAAATGGTGTTTCATACGAAAATAATGTTTTCTGTCTCATTTTACATCCCCAAATGTGTTTTACAATATTATAATTCAACAATGCGGCAAAGAAGTGAACCCATCTCTATGGCAGGATATTCTCGGATTGCCGTTATGGTTCCGCTGGTTGGCGCGATCACCTTCTGCTCAACTGTACCTGTGAGTACATTTATCACCGAACCTATCAGCATACCAGCTTCAACCTTATCGTAAACATCTACATTTGATATGAATATACCACTACTCTCAGAATTAATATATGTCACCTGGTTCTCTCTTGCAACATGTGGCTTCTTGATCTGATTGATCTCGCCCTGCCACATACCAAGATCCTTCATAACAGCAAAGATACCATCTACCAGCTGATTACCATACTTCTGATCTATCCTATATGCTGTAGTAGATTCTGTAACGCAGGAAATTACTCCGCGCTGATTAAGCTCATAAACAAGACTTCCATTCTTAACCTGATTCGAAGGATGAATCCAGACCATATCTGTATTAAGCTTTGTGGCGTATGGCATGATCTCATCTACCATGTCATCATTCATTCTGATCTGTGGAATCTCCTTGAGGTAAAGATCACTTCCGTGAATATCCAGGCAGAACTCAGCCTTAGGGCCATCCTCACTGCTGATGATATCATCGATCAGACAGCTGGCAGCATACTCACCCAGAGCGCCACTCTTAGCACCTGGGAAAAGCTCGTTCATATCAAGCTCTGGTCCAGGAATAACACGAGTCTTCGCTTCAAGAGCCAGCGGATTAATGTAAGGATACACATCCACGATTCCTGTAAGATTCGCATAATTCTCCTTGATCCTGCGGATCACTTCATAGCATATATACATTCCCTGCAACTCATCGCCATAGATACCAGATACAAGCGCGATACGCTTCTCATTTCCAGTTATATTATCTGGCGTGAGTCTGTTCTTTTTTATCTTGAGGACCTCATTTACCATGAGATTCACTCTTGCAACAGTTTCAATCATTTTACTTTTTCCCCTAATATCAAAATCACTTGCTATCGGGCAATCATCTCTCGGGCAGCAGCTACAACGCTGTCTGTCACACTGGCTCCACCAAGGAGACGAGCAAGTTCCATAACCCTGCCTTCGTCATCCAGCCTCTTAATGCCCGTGATAGTCTTCTCTCCCACAACCTCTTTCTCAATAACAAATGCAGTATCTGCACATGCCGCAATCTGAGGCAAATGGGTTATCGATATAATCTGTCTCGAAGCAGCCAGACGCTTCATGGCAGCTCCAACCTTTTCTGCAGTAATACCACTAATTCCAACATCAATCTCATCGAAGATAAGTGTAGGTGTATCTGCCGCCTCTGAAACCACAGACTTAATGGCAAGCATTACACGTGAAAGCTCACCACCTGAAGCCACATTAACGAGAGGCCTCATATCTTCACCGACGTTGGTCGAAATAATAAATTCAGCGATATCATTTCCGTTTGATGTGAAGGTATCGGACTTGTCAAATGACATATCAAAACGTACGTCATTGAAGTTAAGATCCTTCATCGCATCGGATATAACCTTACAAAGCTTCTTTGCCGCTTTCTTTCTAGCCTCAGTCAGTTTATCTGAAGCCTTAGCGAGAGCAACCAGCTTTGCATCTCTTTCTTTTTCCAGATTCTTAAGCGTTTCTTCAAAACCTGCAAGTTCTTCCTCTTCGGCCTGAAGATTTCCCAGAGTCTCCAGCACATCCTGGATTGTTCTGCCATATCTTGCCTTAAGTGTATTAATGAGATTCAGTCTTTCTTCAGCATTTTGAAGAGATTCCTCATCAAACTCCATATCACTTATGTAGTCAGCAAGCTGTCTATTAAAATCACTTATTAATGAATCTATATCAGTTAATGTACTGATAAGCGAATCTGCATTTTCATCATACTTGGAAAGCTGTTGGAGATTTCTGAGAGCCTCAGAAACCTGACTTCCACCAGATGAATCTCTATCATATCCTGTAAGGGATTCAACCTCCGATGTTATCTCGGCTATGGACTGAGCATTGCTGGCTTTCTTGTAAAGCTCCTCCAGCTCATCATCCTCACCTTCAACAAGTCTTGCGGACTCGATATCATTTATCTCGTATCGGATATAATCGAGACGTTTTGCACGTTCGGTCTCATCCATATTAAAGCTTCCCAGTTTATCAGAAAGCTCTTTGTAAGCCTTATATTCCTTAGCCACCTTTTCCTTAAGCTCTGCAATCGATGAATCATAGGAATCAACGATTTCAAGATGGCGTGATGCCTTAAGAAGGGTTCTCTGCTCATGCTGAGCGTGAAGACTGATCAGTTTCTCAGCCACCTTCTTCAGTTTTGCAACAGTTACTGTACTGTCATTTATACGGTTAATGGATTTTCCACCTGCAAGACGACGGGATATGAGAAGCTCTCCATCCTGTACGTCGATTTCATCCTCTTTTAATGACTCAGCCAATGCCTCATCAACAGAGAAAAGCAGTTCAACCATTCCATCTTTATCTGGATTTCTAAGGAGAGAACTATCAAATCGTCCTCCCAGTCCAATTCCAATGGAACCTATAATTATGGATTTTCCGGCACCAGTTTCACCAGTAAGGATATTCAGGCCCTCTGCGAAATCCACATCCAGCTCATCTATAAGAGCAAGATTTACTATATGAAGATTTACAAGCATACTATCTAACCTCGTTACCTTTCTGCCTGCCGTTTAATTTCCTATCTTTTTCTTAAGTATTTCATAGACGCTGGACTCTTCCAGTTTTATCATGGTGAAGACCGTTGGCGACGCAGTAATTGTCACCTTATCTCCAGGCGTCATTCTATGATTATTTGTACCATCGAAGGAAACAAGACCTACGTTATCCGCATCCTTACGCTTCTCGATAAGCTTAAGTGTAATCTTGTCATTTGCGCCGAATACAACGCTTCGACTTGAAAGTGAATAAGGTGAAATAGGTGTCATCACCAGCAGCCTTGCATCTGGCTGAACTATAGGTCCACCAGCGGACAGATTATAACTGGTTGAACCGGTCGGTGTAGACACGATGATTCCATCTGCTTCGATAGTATCAAACATTTTTCCATTTACATATATTCTGACCGTGATAAGTCTAAGTGAATTCTCACGGGCAAGTACTACATCATTTAAAGCCTCATGGGTATATGAGCTCTTCTTGTTTCCGTCCTTGATCTCCACATTTCCTGTGACCATCATTCGGTCCTCAAGAAAATAGTCGCCAGCCATAAGACGCTTAACCATCTTGTTGATGTCCTTCTTTACAACCTCAGTCATAAATCCGACCACACCAAGATTTACGCCTATAACAGGAATACCTGTTCCCACAAGGATATGGGAAACTCTGAGCATTGTGCCATCGCCTCCCAAAACGATAACTGCTTCAACTCCCTCCAGAGCCGCACAAATACCATCGGCTGAAACACCTACAACCAGCTTCACCGATGCACCTGACTCCAGCAGCTTCTTTTCGATGGACTTAGAATATTTAAGATTCTTGTCCTTCTGCTCGTTTGCAATTATCAAAAAACTTTTCAAACACTTCATATTACTTATCCAATGCCGTATGGCTGTCTTCAACAAGTTTCTTTATCGCATCCTTATCAGCCTGCGTCTCCTGAACAGGCTCAGCTGATTTTCTCAGATGAATAAGATACTCTATATTTCCTTCAGGTCCCTTCACTGGTGAGAAATCCAGACCAAGGATTTCAAATCCATTCTCCAGTGCAAAGCCCGAAACATTCTCTATAACTTCTGCATGTACTGCCTTATCTCGTACAACCCCCTTCTTGCCAACCTTTTCACGGCCAGCCTCGAACTGTGGCTTTATAAGACAGACAACTTCCGCTTCATCCTTAAGCAGTTCTCTAAGTGGTGGAAGCACCTTTGATAAGGAGATAAATGACACGTCCACGGAAGCGAATTCGATGCGGTCATCGATATCTTCAGGAGTTACATACCTGATATTAGTTTTCTCCATGCATACAACTCTGTCATCTTCTCTCAGCTTCCAGGCAAGCTGTCCATAGCCAACATCGACAGAATAAACCTTTACAGCTCCATTTTGAAGCATGCAATCAGTAAAGCCTCCTGTTGATGCACCTACGTCCATACAAACTTTTCCCTCAAGTGTTATAGGAAAAACCTGCATGGCTTTCTCAAGCTTTAAACCTCCTCGGCTTACATACTTAAGAGTCTTACCTCTAACTTCTATGGATGCAGTCTCCGGAAATGTGCTACCAGCTTTATCTTCCTTCTCGCCTTCTACATATACAATTCCTGACATAATGATGGCTTTCGCTTTCTCACGGGACTCTGCAAATCCCTGCTCCACCAACATGACATCTAATCTCTTCTTACTCATTTTTTAATCTTCTCGATAATATCTTTATAAATACTGTCTGCATCAAGTCCCTGCTCTTCACGAAGCTTCTTAACACTGCCATGCTGAAGAGTTTCTGACTTAATACAGTAATGATGAAATCTTGTAGTCTGATCACCTGAGACAGCCATCTCATAAGCTATGGCTTCTCCCACGCTTCCTCTTCTTACAGATTCTTCAATAACAGCTACATTTTCAAAATTCTGAATAGTCTCTCTGATACGATCAGAATCAATAGGATTAATGAATCTTACATTTATCAGTTCAGGTTCATAACCATATTCTTCCTTCATCTTATCTCTAACTTCTGTAGCAGTCTGAACCATGCTTCCTACAGCAAAAATTGCCAGGGACTCACACCTTTCTTCACCGATCTGCGAACTGAAGTTGATTACTTCAGATTTTCCTTCAATAAACTGGAACTGCTTATCATCCAGACCAGTATATGCTGCACCCTTTGGATACTTTATACATACAGGACCATCGCAGCTTACAGCATAGTCCATAGCATCTTCAAGTTCCTTTGCACCCTTTGGAGCCAGAATAGTTAGTCCTGGAATACTCCTAAGGTAGGATGTGTCGTAGATACCCATATGAGTCTCTCCATCCTCGCCAACGATTCCTGATCTATCTATCATTATTATTACATGAAGCTTTTGAAGTGCCACATCATGAAGCAGCTGATCATATCCTCTCTGAAGGAAGGAACTATATATAGCAACTATAGGAATAAATCCACCCTTAGCAAGTCCAGCCGCAAAAGTCAGAGCATGCTGCTCTGCAATACCTACATCATAGGCTCTATCCGGGTAGGCCTTTTGAAATGGTCTCACACCGGTTCCTCTGGACATGGCAGCAGTAATAGCAACTATATTCTTATTCTTTGCTCCAAGAGAAAGCAGTTTCTTTGCAAATACATCTGTATAAGTCTGGACAGACTTAACCCGGAGCGCCTTTCCTGTCTCAGGATCGAATGGACCGACCCCATGAAAATGCTCCGGATATCTTTCAGCTATCTTGTAGCCTTTACCCTTTACTGTCTTTACATGCACGATAACAGGACGACCCAATTTAAATGCGTCTTCAAAAATCTCTGTCATCTGCTCAATATCGTGACCATCAATAGGACCAACATAGGTGATACCCATATCACCAAAGATGGTACCTGGTACAAAAAGATTCTTAATAGAATCCTTGGATTTCTTAATTCCCTTAGCCACCTTGTGACCAACAGAAGGAATATCAAGAAGAGCGTTCTCTACATTAGACTTCAGTTCATTGTAGGACTTACCTACACGGAACTTAGAAAGACTACTGGAAAGGCCGCCCACATTTTGCGAGATAGACATCTCATTATCATTTAAAACAATAAGGAGATTAGACTTAAGGCTGGCAAGCTGATCAAGTGCCTCAAACACCATACCGCCAGTCATGGAACCATCTCCGATCACTGCACAAATCTTCTCGTTTGAACCGCGAAGATCTCTTGCTTCAGCAAGACCCATGGCAGCAGATATAGAAGTTGAACTATGTCCAGTGTTGAAAGAATCCGACTCAGATTCACAGGTCTTAGGAAAACCACTGATACCACCATACTGTCTCAGTCGATAAAAGTCATCCTTCCTGCCAGTCAGGATCTTATGTGTATAGGACTGATGTCCAACGTCAAAAATAATCTTATCCTCTGGAAGGTTCATACAAAGATGAAGTGCCATGGTAAGTTCCACCGCACCCAGATTTGAAGCCAGGTGTCCACCCGTCTTCGATACATTATTTATAATAAACCTGCGGATTTCCTCAGCCAGAGCTGGCATCTCTGAAGTCCTAAGGTTTTTGATGTCATTTTCTTTTTCTATTCTTTCTAGTAAACTCATTAGTTATCTCGATTTATTAAAAACTTTATTAATTCGGTCATGAGGTCTCTGTACTCTGACTGAGCAACCTCTGACTCGATTATGGAAATCGCTTCTTCAGAGCATTCCCTTACATATTCTCTGGCACGGTCTAGTCCGAATTCAGCCACATATGTATTCTTCTCATTTCGAGCGTCCTGATTAACTTCTTTTCCAAGCTTCTCAGCACTGCTGGTAACATCCAGGATATCGTCCTGAACCTGAAATGCCATGCCCACCAGATATCCTACACGGTCAAGGCTTTCTATTATGGCGTTGTCACCGCCTGCAAGGAAAGCACCTATCTTGAGAGGTGCCTTTATCAGGGCGCAGGTCTTATGATCATAGATATAATCTCTATCTTCCGTAGTAGTAGGTTCACCTGAAAGCTCCACATCCAAAGCCTGTCCTCCAAGCATTCCATCAATGCCTGTTGCAAAGGCCAGTTCATTCTGAGCCTTTACCATACTTAGTAGCGAATCACTATTATCTACGTTAGACTTTGAAAGTACAGAACAAATCCTGCTACTTACTACTTCATATGCATAATTAAGAAGTGCATCTCCAGCCAGTATTGCAGTAGACTCATTATAAGCTACATGAACTGTTGGCTTTCCACGTCTTAGGCTGTCATTATCAAGTGCCGGAAGATCATCATGTATCAGCGAATGAGTATGTATCATCTCAATTGCCGCCATAAAGGCATTACATACCTCTTCATCACATGCTGCTTCTGAAGCCTTCGCCTGTGATACCATTTTATAACTTAGATACATGAGAGTTGGTCTGATCCTTTTTCCACCAGCTGACATAGCATAGTTCATTGCTTCAACCAGCTTAGATGGGTACCCGCTTTCATCAGGCAGACAACTCTTTACTTTATCATCTACAAGTTTAATTATATCTACGAGATCCTGTGTCATCTCTTATCTGTCTCCTCTTTACTGCTGAATAAGTGTTGGATCAATCTCCTGAAGAGTCTTCTTTGTATCCTCAAGGCTGGCCTTGCACTGATTAGCCAGATTAATTCCTTCCTCATAAAGCTTCATAGCATCAGTAAGCTTAATAGATGAATCATTAAGCGCTGCATTTATCTCTGACAGTCTCTTCATTCCTTCTTCTATATTAAAAACTGTAGCGTCATCCATTAGTGATTCCTCCTATATCTTAGTAACCTTCGCCATAAAAGCACCATCAGAAAGCTGAACCTTCACTTCGTCATCAAAACTAACGTCCTTCACAGATGTTACAGGTTCCTCACCCTTCTGAATGTATCCAAATCCACCAACCAGCTTCTTGGCTGGGTTCTCAGCAATCAGTAATTCGTATTCCTTTGCGAAGGAATTCCATTTGTTTATAAATAAATCCCGCATATTTCTGCTCATATTGTCAGAAACATGGGCCAGCTCGGATTCCAGTTTTTCCAGCTTAACCTTTGGATTATTCATCTGAATTCCAGCACTCATATTACTGAGGCCATTCTCATATAGATTAAGAACTCTCAGCATGTTAAAGGACATGCCTTGAGATATCTTATCCAGCTCAGCGAACTTATCACCCAGCTGCTTCGCAGGACTCTTGCTCTCAATCTTAAGCCTATACTCTTCCAACATACGATCATAGAAATCATATGTGCGATATATATTAAAGTTTAACTCTTTTATCTGATTATTTATTCTTTCAATCTCAGAAACCACATCGAATACAGCCTCGTAAGCTGCGTCCGTTGGATTATTAGCCAGCTTATCAACTGCATAGTCAGCCAGGGTTCTGTTCGGTGTATGTCCAGTACCAGCAATGATGTAGGTATTACAGTTGTAAATGGCTTCCACAACCTCCACATCATCATAAGCAGTAAGATCAAGTTTATCTCCACCGCCACGACCGATAATAATGATATCCACATCTTCTTTCTTATCGAAGAATCTGATGGCATTTGCAATGCTCCTGCCGGCTCCCGCTCCCTGCACCAACGAGTGACAAAGATACAGCTGAACATACGGATTCTTCTTCTGAACCGTCTTCTCTATATCGTGTCTCGCATCTCCTGCCTGAGAAGTAATGATTCCAATGGCTCTAGGATATTTAGGTGCAACCTGCTTCTTATGAGCCTCATCAAAGTAGCCCTTCTTCTCCAGCTCGATACGTCTCTTTTCACGCTCAGCACTAGCTATTCCTTCTTCGTCGGTAAGAAATGCATTCTTGACGATGATATTTACCTGAGAATTCTGGTTATAGCAATTCACATTGCCGAAAACAGTGATAACATCTCCTTCTTTTATCTTCGTCTTATCCTTGTTGTACTGGTTATCCCATTTAAACCATTTACATGAGATTCGGTAGAATACGTCCTTGCCATCCTTATCCTTCTGCGGAGACTTCTCCACAAGAGTCATATAGATATGGCCCGAAGGGTAGCTCTTATAGCTGGAAACCTCAGCCTTCACGCGAACGCCGGAAAGCACTATATCACTACCAAGGACCTTGTTGATTTCCTCGTAAAGCTTAGTGACAGAAAATACCATATTCGGATTTCTAGCTTCTATACTACTCATTCACGTTCCTTATTCTTTAATGATTCCTGAAAGAACACCATTTATAAATCCAGCCGAGTTATCATCGCAATAACTCTTAGCCAGTTCTACTGCCTCATTGATAGCAACCTTCTCTGGAATATCATCATCATAATCAATCTCATAGATAGCAAGTCTGAGTATTGCAAGCTCGCTCTTTCCAAGACGTCTGATCTTCCATTTGTTGCTATGCTTATCCAACTTCTTATCTATCTCTGCGAGATTCTCCTTGATAGCAGCGACCTTAGCATCAATATACTCTCTATCCTTTTCAGAGATTTTTTCATCCGCAACAATCTCCATCTCAGGCACATCACCCTCATAAAATGGAAACTGAAAAATTGTCTGAAAAATTCTCTCTCTTAATTCATGTCTTGTCATAAATCTATCCCTAATCTTATATTATTTGAATGAGTCAAAAGGGCTCAAAGCCAAATCGACTCATTTTACTCAGCAAAGTCGATTCCAGATACCTTAACGTTAATAACTGAACACTCAAGGCCAGTCATGTTAAGAAGTGTGGTCTTAACCTTATCCTGTATCTCCTTGGATACATCAACGATGTTATAACCAAACTTTACTTCTACAGAAACATCAACCTTGACCTTATCATCCTCATACTGAACGATGATACCCTTAGAAAGGTTGTGCTTTCCAAGCTTGGCCACTATATCTCTGGTGATTCCACCTGTAAGACGTGCAACGCCCTCAACCTCAGTACAGGCAAGACCAACAATGCTGGATACAACATCATCAGCTATCTGAATGAAGCCAGAACCGTCTCCCTCGATAGTGTATTTATTATCTTTAACATTTTCAGCCATTTAGGTATCCTCCTCTAAAAACTGATTCAATTCTATATTAGAACATACAGAGTTATTATACTTCATATCAATATATATTGCTAGAGAAAAAAGGGAGTGACCGAAGTCACCCCACATTGTTTACGTTATTCACGTCCATATATAATTTCCATTTTCTTTCGATTTCCTTGCACTGCTCAAAATGGATTATCTCCAGGATCATATTAACAAGACCTGGAATGATCAGGAACAAGAATGTCCTTGTACTGCAATACGCTATTACTATGCAGCAAAAGCAACATACGAAGCATATTATAGGGTTCACAAGCCTCTGATTTATCACTTCCCCAATAAGAGTGGCTCCTCCAAGGAACATGTATAATTTAAGAAAGCTTTCTATATCATACTCCCAATTCACAACATATATTCTCAGGAAATCTATGATCAGTATTACTATCACAGCTATTCCTACAGCACGGAAGCTTCGGCGCTTTCCCTTCATATCTACACTTTTAAAGTACTGATATCTTGTATATGGAGCAGGACTATAATAGTCACTGGACATAACAACTGCATCCATTTCTTTTTCTGAATCAGTACTGTAGTAATAATCTTCGTTCATTAGTTCTCTTCTCCTCCAGACTCAAGTATAACACTTTTCTCTTAAACATATAATCCCCAATTCATAAAGCGACCGGAAATCAAACATAGTAAAAACAAGGCTTCTTTGGTATAATCTAGTTCGGTTTACTATACTAACAAAAGGTGATTATATATGACACTCATAAAAAAAACTGGAACAAAGATTCTGAATAGATATAAAAAACTAGACATAAACACTAGATTCTTCATTCTATATACTGTTATCTTTCTAGCAGTTTCATATCTTGTGTTCTATGAATTTATTATAAACAAAAAATCT
>Ga0129306_1000333_pt1 | contig 79398 bp, 93 predicted proteins | sample P827metagenome_FD_94438 | JGI IMG/M metagenome (GOLD analysis project Ga0129306, IMG submission 94438) | Capybara group fecal microbial communities from Wisconsin, USA - P827 metagenome | ecosystem: Host-associated > Mammals > Digestive system > Large intestine > Fecal | place: USA: Wisconsin... | reverse complement strand
TCAACGGAACAAACAGAAGCAGAAGCCTACAATTATCAAATAAAGAAACAAAACTCAAAAACACAATCTACAACATTTACAGATCAACACAAATTCAATAAAAATTAGGATTTCTACAAAGCCTTTAATTATTGTAGGTTATCATATGTTAATGTAACTTAATAGTAACCTTTTTATTTAACTTTAAAGTAATATAAAATCATGTTTGATAAACTTCCTGTTTCTTCCAAAACAGAAAAAATTTTAACAAAATCTTTAGATGAGCAAATCAGTGTTGATGAAGCAAATCATTTGATGAATATTAAAGGGGCTGATTTGTATCCTTTGCTTGCTACTGCTGATTATTTAAGGCGAGAAATTGTTGGTGATAACGTAACATTCATTAACAACTGCAATATTAATTTTACAAATATCTGCACTGTCAGGTGTGGATTCTGTGCATTTGGAAAGGATGCTGATGACCCTGAGGCTTATATTCTAAATGATGAGCAAATACTCAAAAAAGCTAGTGGTGCCGTTGAGAAAGGTGCACATGAATTTTGTGTAATGGGAGGTGTACTTCCTGATGCTGATATTGAATATTATGAGCATTTGCTTCAATTGTTAAAAGGGGAATATCCCAATGTGATGATTCATGGATTTTCACCTACAATGATTAATGATGCTTGCTTATTGTCTGGGATTGATATTGCAGAGGGATGTGAAAGACTGAAAGATGCGGGCCTTGATACATTGCCTGGAACAGCCGCTGAAATATTGACTGACCGTTCACGGGAATTGATATGTCCTGAAAAGGTAAGTGTTTCAGAATGGATTGATCTTGTTAAAACAGCTCATGAAGTTGGAGTTCCTGGATCTGCAACAATAATGTATGGTCACGTAGAGACTTTGGAAGAAAGGGTTGAACATATTGACATTATCAGACGTATTCAAGAAGAAACTCATGGTTTTACGGAATTTATTCCAATGACTTTCATGCACGAGTTTTCTCCTATATTTTTAGAAGGCCAATCAAATCTGGGAGCTACCGGAACTCAGGATTTGAAATTGTATGCCGTTTCAAGATTAATGCTTAGAGATTTAATTCCTAATATTCAAGTGTCTTGGGTGAAAATGGGTTATAGGTTTGCTCAAGTATCTTTGACTGCCGGTGCAAATGATTTGGGTGGTACATTAGGTGGAGATGAATTATCTGAAGCTTCTGGAGCACCTGATGGAGTGGAAGCATCCATTGGCACTTTAAGTAGGATGGTCAGAGATTTGGGTAGAAACCCAATCGAAAGAAATTCCAAATATACTGAATTTTATCCTATTGAAAAAGAAATGGGAGTGAATTCAAAATAATTTTTCGGTGAAAAGATGAAGAAATTTATTGTCATTGATGGATTGGACGGGTCTGGAAAGGATACTCAGGTTAATCTTTTAGCTCAAATGTATGAAAAACAAGGTAGAAAAGTTACTGTTAGGTCTCACCCATGTTCTGACAATAAATATGGTAGAAAATCAAAACAAGCCCTTTTAAAGACTGGAAAAATTAATCATATTAAAGCAACAATCTATTTTGGAATGGACGCTATCAGGTCTGTTCAGATGTACTGTCATAATGATGATACTGATGTTGTAATTTTTTCAAGATATATCTTGGCAGTAATGTATCTTCCTGGACTTGTAAACACGATTGTCTATAAAATTGTAACCGTTATTCTTCCGACTTCCGATTGCATGTTCTTTTTAGATGTAAGTCCAGAAGAGTCCCTTAGAAGAATGGATTCTCGTAATGAAAACACAGAAATGTTTGAAAATATGGAGTCACTTACAAAAAATCGTTTAAGGTCACAAAAATTTACATATAACTGGAATGTAATTCCTGGTGATGATGCTCCGGAAGTCATTTCAGAAAAAATCATTAATAAATGTTTAGAATCAGACAAGTTATTGACCTGAGGCTTTTAAGAAGTTTTTCTCTCATAAACAAATTTAGGAACTGCCTTATCAAAAGGATCAAATGTTTCTCTATTTTTAACTTCCATACATTTCATACTTACTTTTGAGTGAAGTGAAGAAGGAAGTCTTAATATACGTTTTAAATCTATTGTAACTTTAGCATCAATTGTTGCAAGGTTAACTCTTGCCATAGCTTCAACAAGGTTTCTGTAACGTCTTGGACCAATATCTCTTTTGAAATATCCCCAATTGTCATTGTCTAAATGATGTCTGGAAGCCATGATATCCTTCATTAATTTTGGATTGATTCCATCTAGTTTTTCATTTCCAACTAGATGTTGGATGTTGAATTTAACTTTGTCTGTAAATATTTTAGAATATCCAATTGGAATTGAGAAATGCTCAAAGTTAAAACTTTGATTGGAAATCTCTGAATTTATAAACTGTGATTTTGGAACTTCTGCTCCTGCAACATACTTTAAAACTTCAGACCTAAGTTCACTGTTTGCCTGCATCATCTCTTCGTCTAAGATTCTGATATGGTATCCTCTACCTGAATAAATCAAATGTATGTTTTTAAGGCCTAAATCACTTTGAAGTGTGTCTATGAGATTATTAACAATTTCTAAAGCTTCACCAAGACATATTTCACAAACGCCATCACATTGACATGACCTAATTGGAATATCTTTTGCATCAACATCAAAAATGTATTCTGCTTTTAGCCAATCTTCTCTTCTTCGAGGATTGTTATAGAAAGCAACAGATATATAAGCAGCAAAAGGAGCTTTATATCTTAGAAATTTTCGCAAAGACTCTGTTCCTCTAAATACTTTGTATCTATCGTTAGGACCTCTTCCATTATGGTCAAAACCGAACTCCCTTTTTTTGATATCTGTAGAAATGAAGTCTGGCAAGTCTTTAGGGTCCCATTCTTCACGATAGTATTGTCTTCGCTCTTTGATGGTGGCTTTAGAAAACATGATTATAAGTTTATTTTTAAAGTATATATTATTTGGGCAAGTGTGATTTCACACACTTTTATTAGTTATGTAAATTAATATAATCACATGAATGAATTTGTTGAAGTAATTGGGGTTGAACATTTAAAGACTGTTTTATCCAGTCTTACTCCTGAAGATATTGTAAAGCCGGCTTATGATAATTGGTTGGCTTGTCAAAGAACAGGGCATACTGTTCTTAATTTAGAAACTGGAAAAGTTTATGGTTTGGGTGTTGAATTAAATCAACTTCCGCTTGCTGATGATATTTATATTGAACTATTTACAATAAAATCAACTGAAGACCCAATAAATGAGGAAGAATTGTTTTCCAAAAGTGAATATGAGGAATTTTTAGAGTTCAGCAGTGATGATCCATGTGAATATATTCCGGATATTATAACAGAATTTTGTGAATTAAAAGGAATAGATGAACATGAAAGAAAAATCGGTCTTTTGGCATATAATTTTGAGAAAAATGAGCAGTCTAATTATAATATGTGGGAATCATCTATTTTAAATAAATATTATGATGCAATATATGAAGACCACAATCCGTTCCACTACTCACAATCTAGTCTTTAGGAGCTTCTTTGTCTAATTGGAATTTTTTACGCCCATAGCATGATAATGGGTTATTGATTCCTTTACAAGATTTGTCTGGATGGCATAAGTGAGGGAGATGGATTTTGATTTTCTCACAGCTCATTGGAGTATACCATTTGGTTTCCCCTTCATGATTGATATCTACTTTATCATGCATTCCAAATCCTAATTTTGATATGATATTTATCTTTTCTTGAGGCTGGTCTTCAAATAAAGGTGGCGTACAGTTATCTGCAGCATCAAAAATCAGCGGTAAAATCTCATTTTCAGTAATTGACAAATCGGGATCCATATCGGATACCTTAACGGTTTCATCTGATGCAAATATTCTTGGATATAACCTTGCATATGATGCAAAAGATGTTAACAAGAGCACAATTGCATCGTTACGTCCTCCTGAAGATACTCCTTCGACTGTTGTTTTAATACATGGAGGAAATGCATCAGGATTTAATTTTCCAGCTTGCACACTTCCATAAATTCCACCACTGCCTGCATAATATTGATTGTATTTGCTAATTTCATCCGGAATGAAGTCTTTTAGTTCTTCACCTATTTTTATAATTGCCGGATGGATTTCAACTCTAGCAGACATTTCCTTAATTCTTGCGATATATTCTTCAGTTTTTTGCATTATTAATCTGGATAATATTTGTTCTTTAACGCTGTCCCCTATTAATATTCCATACATTCTGTCAGGGCTTCTGTCATGAAATTTATCAGAAAATCTGTCTAGAAAATCATCCTGTTGAAGAATAATGTCTCCTTCATCAATTAATAAATCGGTTAATTTGAGTTTTTTTGTAGCAATTACATCTCTTAAAGATTTCCAATTAATCGCTCCGTCAGTTTTAACTTCCTCTAACACTTCATCAGTAATTTCAGCTCTGGACATAGGAGGAATCTTGGCCAATCTTTCTAAAATTAATGTTCCTTGAGATTCAACAAAAAGCCTTGTTTCCCTAGAACCTGTGTTGAATTGAATTGCAATGGCTTGGCATAAAATATGGAATGTAACGACATCCTGCATGAATAGTTCTTCATTTGTTAAGTATTCAAATTCTGATTGAGTAAAATTTTTGTTATTTTTTTTCTCAATTGCCCATTGCATACGCTTTATGGCAAAATCATGGTATGATTTTGGAATTAATGAATCATCAGATATTTTCTGATTGGTTGTATGTATGATGATGTCAATCAATGATTCATCTTCTTCGAATATCTGATTTAAATCCCCATATTCCCTTATAATTTGCCTTCCTTCATTTGACAATGGGTTGATATATGATACTTCAGCCATATTTTTAACTTTTTACTTTATATTTTAAATAGCTATCTCATTTTTAAAATCAATTTTTACTTTCAATTAATATAAAATAACACTGTAAAAAATAATAATTTATTATATAGAAGTAACATAATTATATCATGTTTAAAATAAATAAGGGGAAAAGATAAATGTCTAAAATTTTTATTTCATGTGCACTTCCTTATGCAAATGGACCATGTCATTTAGGCCATATTCGTTCTACTTATTTGCCTGCAGATATCTATGCAAGGTATAACAGAATGATAGGTAATGATGTATTGTTGGTTTGTGCTACTGATGAACATGGAACTCCAATTGCAGTAAAGGCAGATAAAGAAAATAAAAAACCAATTGAAATTTCTAAAAGATATCATGATATGATAGTAAAAGATGTAGAATCAATGAACATATCTCTAGATAATTTTACCAGAACTACTGATGAAGTTCATTATGAAATAGCTCAAAATTTCTTTAAAGAGTTATATGAAAAAGGATTGATTTACAGATTGGATATTCAACAGTTATACTGTCCGAATTGTAATAAATTCTTACCTGATAGATATGTTGAAGGATTGTGTCCGGTTTGCGGGTCTGAAGCAAGAGGAGATCACTGTGAAAAATGCGGAAAAGCTCTAGATCCTACAGAACTTGATGAACCTCATTGCATTACCTGCGGTACCACTCCAGTCATTAAAGACACATTCCAATATGCGTTTAAACTATCTGAATTTGAGGACGATTTGAAAGAATATATTTCTTCAAACGAAAACCTACCTGCAAATGTTAAGAATTATGCTTCAAACTGGCTAAAAGAAGGATTGAATGATTGGACATTAACAAGAGATATGGACTGGGGTATTCCTGTACCTCTAGATGAAGCTCAAGGAAAAGTATTATACGTATGGATTGAAGCGTTCTTGGGTTATATCTCTTCAGCAAGCCAATGGTCTGCCCAATCTGGAAGGAAATGGGAAGAATATTGGAATGATTTTGTAGTTCATTTCATCGGAAAAGATATTATTTATCACCATTCCATATTTTGGCCAGGACTTTTAAAAGCATATGGCTGTAAATTGCCTGATATGATTTATGCTGGCGAATTTTTATCTCTTGAAGGAGAAAAAATGTCTACAAGTAAAAATTGGGTAATTTGGATTGCTGATTTTGTAAAAGATTATGAACCTGATCTGCTTAGATATTATTTAACAATAAATGCTCCTTTAAATAAGGATTCTGACTTTTCATGGGATGATTTCCAAAGAAGAAATAATGATGAATTGGCTGATGTAATTGGAAACTTCCTACATAGAACATTTACTTTTACCCGCAAATATTTTGACAATAAGATTCCGGAATATGCAAATCCATCATCAGAGGATGAAGAATTTAAAAAAGCAATCGAGGAATTGCCTTCTAAAGCTGGAGAATATATATCTCAATTTGAATTTAGGGAAGGTTTGCTTGAAATATTTAAAGTAGCTAAGAAAGGAAATAAATATTTCAACGATCAAGAGCCATGGAAAGCTGTAAAAGAGGATATGCAAAAGGCAGCAAACTGTTTATATTTATCAAACCAGCTGGCTAAAACATTGGCTTATACCTTAAAACCTTATATTCCTTCTAAAGCTGATGCAATAGCTAAAATAATGAATCTTGAAAATTTAAATGAATGGAAAGATGCAAGTGTATTCCTTCCAACTGGCCATACCATAAATAAGGCCAAACCATTATTCAAAAAGATTGATGATGAAGTAATTGAAGCTGAAAAAGAAAAATTACAAGAAAACTTAAAAGAAAGTGAGGATGAAAATATGAGTGATTTAATTAGTATTGATGATTTCGATGAAGTTGTAATAAAAATTGGACAAGTATTGGAAGCAGAAAAAATCGAAAAGTCCGATAAATTATTAAAATTACAAGTTGATATTGGAGAAGAAAAACCAAGACAAATTGTAGCAGGTCTTGCTAAATTCTACTCACCAGAAGAATTGGTGGACAGGAAAGTCTGTGTTGTAGCAAACTTACAACCAGCAAAATTATTCGGAACTTTGTCTGAAGGTATGATTTTAGCTACTGGTGAATCAGGAGCATTATTATCTCCAGATGAAGCAGGAAAAGTAGGCGAAAGAATTCAATAAATTTGATTAAAATGGAAGAATCTGTCCTAGTAAATAAAGCCGAGAACTACTTGAAAGAAATTGCCAAGGATATAATTATCATAGATGATATTGATAATTTTGACAATTTCAAAAATCTTTATTTTAAGCTAGTTGACAGATTAGATTATTTGCAAAGCCTTAAAGATGATATGGATGCTCAAGGTTATACTACTCCTTTCACATCCTTAAATCGTTATGGTACTAAATCTGTAGCTGATGTTTCTCTTGAAGAGGTTGGTGAACATAGTCGTCATAATCAAATTTTTAGGATGAGGGCAAATTCTAAAAAGAACATTTTAGATAGGGTTAAATCCGCTATTGACTCTCATAAAATTGCAATTGGAAATCTTGAACAGTTTGGTTATGTAAAATGTAATTCTTGTTATAAAAAATACTCCATTGATGAATATCGCCGACGCGATGCCAAATGTAGCTGTGGAAGTAAGGGTTTTACTTTTAAAGTTAACAAAGAAGCAACCCACAGACTTGAAATTATTCCATTTTTACCATTGTCCGGTAATTATATGGTTTTGATGGGTGAACTTAATGTTTATGGAAGAGATTCTTTTAAACAAGTTCTAAATATTTTAAAACAAGAACGTAAAGGTGTTGTTAAAACAATTTCTCTAGTTATTCGATTTAGGGATAAGAATAATAGATTAATTAGAAAAAACATCACTCTTGATTCTGAATATGTTAATAACTATGAAGAGGAAGTTAGACGCATCTATGGTAGAAATGTTAGGATTGAGGCTTTAAGATTTCATAGAACCAAGCCTGCAATCATTGATGATAAGCATGCAAGAACTGCTCTTGCTCTTGCTTATGTTAAGTATTCAGAATCTATCATTGCTGAAATTAAAGATGATATTTTAAAAAGAAGAATAACTGATTTTAAAAGATTAAATAAATATTTTGAAATTTTAGCAAAATATGAAAACATTACTCCTGATTTTATAGATAAATTTGATTTAAATGCTATTGAAAAATGGAGGGAATCTCAAATTCAAGAGGAATTTAGAAAGCTAAATTATATTGATCGTTTTGGTAACCTCAAAAGGTCTTTAAGCAGAGATTTGAAAATTAGGGATTCCATTTATAGGAATACATTTAAAAATATTGCATCAACACTAATCATGTGGGATATTTTTAGATACTATCTGACAACTTCTAACAATTCTCGTAAGATTATTAATGGTCCATTCCCATATATTCGTGTAGAACTTGATCGTGAACAAAGGAAAGTATTCCAGAATAATTATATTAAAGTTATTGACACTTTAAACAATTTCACTGACATTAAAATCATTTCTATGCCTGAAAAGGACCTGTTATTATATGAGAAATTTAAATTTGAGAAACAATGCAGAAATTCACATATTAAATTTAATCAAGTGGCTCTTGGAGCCGCATTGATACATCAGAACTCTGAAATTGAACTTGAAGCCATTAGTAATGCATTTAATATTAATGAATCCAAAATCAAAAAAGAAATTAAACATATTGACCAAATCAGAAATCCAAAAAGCGATAAATCTAAGAAATTTTTGGATTTAATTAAAGAATAGTGATTATATGGATGAAAGCATAAGTACAATTCATATAACTAAAGCTCTTTCTTCCTCATTGATTGTGGAGCTGATAGATAAATATCCTAATTTAGTTGAAATTACTTGTTCTCCTAGTGTTTATGAGCGTACTTCGAAAAAATATATTGATGCATTGTCTCAACTGGATATTGAAGTTGTTAAAAAATATAACTGGGGAGCCAAATCAAAAAGTAATGGTCTCGAATTTGAAGTATTGGAATTGTCTAATGAGGGGCTTTCCGCTCGTGAAATATCTAAAGAACTAGATTTGTCACTTAATAGGGTTTATTATCTTTTAAAAAAGAGTAAAGCTGAATTTGATAATAGAAAACGTAAATATGATCACAGTGAAGTTATAAATCTAAAAAACAATGGTCTATCCGCACGTGAGATTTCAGAAAAATTGGATATGCCTCTTAGAACTGTTTATTATATCTTAAATAAAAAATAATTACTTTTTTTAATAATGAGTTTTAAATAATTAAATATGATGATTCTACCACAACTTCCGTTATATGCAATAGCTATAATCTGTGGTTTACTTTCTTTTTTTGTAACCAGATTGTCTATGCCAAAAATTATTAAAAAACTAGAAGATGCTGATATCGTTGGAAAAGATATACATAAATCTTGGAAACCTGTTGTTGCTGAAATGGGTGGATTTGGTATTCTATTTGGATTTATAATCGGGATGTTTTCCGGAATTTATATGCATGACCTATTAACATTCAAATTACTTGTTGTTTTGGTTGTAATATTGCTTGTGGGTATTATTGGAATTATTGATGATTTGCTTGCTCTATCATCTAAGGAAAAGTTCTTTTTATTGTTTTTAGCCGGCATTCCTTTAATCTGGGCAGCACCAGATAATGTGGGCATCATATATTTGATTACTATTCCTATTGCTCTTTCTATTGGATCTAATCTAACAAACATGTTGGCCGGTTTAAATGGTATTGAATCCGGATTAGGTATCATTTCAATGGCTTCTTTAACAATTGCATGTATAATCTTAGGAAAATATGATGTTACAATTATATCCATGAGTATGCTTGGAGCATTAATTGCATTCTTGTATTATAATAGATATCCTGCTAAGATTTTCCCTGGAGATACTGGTACACTAATTATCGGTGCGGCTGTTGTGTGTATTGCATTTATCGGTAGGGTTAAGTTGATTGCTCTTATTGTGTTAATGCCGAATATTATTGATGCTGCTTTGAAATTCTATTCTGCTGGTGTGATGAATCGTTCCCAACAGAAACCTACAGAATTGAATGATGAAGGCAAATTAGTCAGGCCAGATGTTGGTTTTAAATCATTGATTAGATTAATCTTAAGAAAACCAATTGCTGAAAAGGATGCTGTAAAAATAATTTGGGCTATTGGTATTGTTTTTGGTGTAATCGGTATTTTGGTAGCTTTAATAATGCCTGGAATGCTCGAGAATCAGACATTAATGAACTTTTTACAAATCAAAGAAATGTTTTATCATGTGTAGGTGAAAATTATGAGGCCTTATGTAATATTGAATGCAGCTATGACTTTGGATGGTAAAATTGCTACACAGACAGGAAGTTCTAACATTTCTGGCGAAGAAGATTTAAAAAGAGTTCATGAAATCAGAAAAGATTGTGATGGGATAATGGTTGGAATCGGAACAGTACTTGCTGATGATCCTAGGCTGACTGTTCATAAAGTTGATGCTAATCCTGAGGATAATCCAATACGTGTTGTTGTAGATAGTAAATGCAGGACTCCAATCTCAGCTAGAATTACTAACAAAGACGCTAAAACCATCATTGCATGTGCTAATGAATATAAGCATGATTTTCTTGTATCTGATAGATATGAAACATTCAAAAAAAGGGGTGTTAAATTTTTCTGGAGTGGGGATAAGCGTGTAGACTTATCTGCCTTGATGAGTTATCTTCATGAAGAGGGTATCGAAAAGTTAATGCTTGAAGGTGGAGCTACTTTAAACTTTTCAATGATTAAAGCAGGTCTTATTGATGAGATTAGAATCTGTGTTGCTCCCATGGTTGTTGGTGGGGCAAATTCAAAGACTTTCTTTGATGGAGAGGGTTTTGACACTATGGACGAAGCGGTTAGGTTGGAGTTAATTGATTCATATACCTTAGGTAAGGACTTAATTTTAACATATAAAGTTTTAAAATAATTTTAAAAATCAAATAGCTAAAATAATCCTGAAAATCCTACATTTTTGCAAACACAGTATCTGCAAAGTGATCTTTCATCGTGAATATATTTCATACGTCCCTTACAATAATAATCTTCATTAAAGTAATAGACATCATCTTTTTGATTTTCACTATATGGATGAAGTGGTTTTTTAGCTATTAATCCCAGATATAGTGAAATATATTTTGTAAATTCACGTGTTTGCACATCACCAGGTGAATACCTGTCAAAATAAAATCCAATATCTGCCTTTATGTTTTTGATAATCTTATCGTTTATTTCAAAATCATCTTGAATAACGGTTTCATATATCTCATCATATATGGAAGAGTTGTATTTTGCAAGTTTTTTAGTAAGAGGGTCTTTGTATCTTTCATCTGTTACTTTGTTTCGCAAATAGTCTATGGGATAATCTTTTAAATTTTTTTGAATAATTTTTAAAAGTTTGGATGCTTTCATAAGATGCCTTTTCTTTTTAAAAGTTCTCTTGGGTTATCTACAATGGCTTTCTTGGCTTCATCTTCAGTCAATCCGGCGCCTAATGCAATCTGATATGATTTTTCAAATGTGATAATGTTATCAGGGGAGTGTGTATCGGTATTGACTAAAAGTTTGTTTCCAACTTCACGGGCAACGTTTGCAACATGGCCATTTCCAAGGCAGTGTCCCTGACGTGCTGAAATTTCTAGATAGATGTCATTCTCTTTTGCAATTTCTGCTTCTTCTATTGTAATTAATCCCGGGTGGCCTAAAATATCGACTTGTTCTGATTCAACTGCAGCACGATTTGTTCCAGGAGTCACAGGTTCATTTAATGTTTCACCATGGACCACAACAATTTCTGCCCCTAACTCCTTTGCTCTTTTTGCAATTCCATCAATGGATTCGCAAGGTGCATGAGTTACTTCAGCACCTAAAACAACGGTAATGTCCCAGTTGGCATTAATGTCATCAATTGCATCTTGAATAGCAGGTATTGTATCAACGTTAGACCAATCTACATGATCAGTAATTGCTATTACTTCATGATTTAATTTTAAAGCTCTTCTTGCAAGTTCTGACGGTAATAGTTCTCCATCACTAAATAAACTGTGCATATGTAAATCGATTCTTTTATTCAAAATAATAACCTCTCTTATTAAATATAATATTATATATATTACATTTGATATAAATCTATATAACTTAAATATTTTTGAGGTTATTAATATGAAGGCTAAAGCAGTAAAAATAGCTGATGGTGTTTACTGGGTTGGTGTCATTCACTGGAACAGTAGAACCTTCCATGGATATGGCATTCCAGGTACTACCTATAATGCATATTTAGTATTTGGGGATGAAAAAACCGTATTGATTGATAATGTTTATAGAGGAATGTTTGAACAATTTGATGCAAGAGTTAAAGATGCATTTGAACAAGAAGGTAAAGACTTTAAAATTGATGTATTTGTTCAAAATCATTCAGAAATGGATCATTCCACATTTCTAAGACAAACTATAGAAGAATACAATCCTGATGCAGAAATATATGCTTCTGCTAATTGTATTAAATTCTTGGAAGCACAATATCACAACTTCTCAGATTTAGAAATGACTGCTGTACAAACAGGAGATGAACTTGATATTGGTGGTAGAACATTAAAATTCATTTCCGCACCAATGCTTCACTGGCCGGACAGCATGTTCACTTTACTCGCTGAAGAGGGTATTCTATTTTCAAATGATGCATTCGGACAACATGTTGCACATTCCAAAAGATTCGATAAAGATTACAATGTTGAATATCTTCTTAGGGAAGCACAAAAATACTATGCAAATCTTGTTACATTAGGTTCTCCAATGCTCAGAATGAAATTGGATGAGTTGACCAATTCTGGTTTAATCAATGATATTAAAATGATTGCACCATGTCACGGTCAAATATGGACTAATCCTGCTCCAATCGTTGAAAAATATGCTGAATGGGGATCTGGTGTCTGTAAAGACAAAATTACTGTTATTTATGATACAATGCACCACTCAACAGAAAAATTAGCATTCCAGATTATTGAGGGTATTATGAGCGAAGGTGTTGAAGCTGTAATGTATTTCATGCAGGAAGACGGACCTGATGATGTAATAACTGACATATTGGATTCTAAAGCTATTGCAATCGGTGCTCCAACCATGATGAACAAACCATTCCCTAGAATAGGTAACATGATGTATTGGTTGGATTGTGTTAACTTCAAGGGAACTGGCAGTGAGAAAAACGCTTTGATATTCTCATCTAAAGGATGGGGCGGAGGAGCTGTCAAAAAACTCCAAGAAGATTTAGAAAAAGCAGGTTTCACTGTTAGTGATACATTGGATGTTTTGTTTGTACCTGATGAAGATGTCTTGGCTGAAGCATTTGAAAAGGGTGCCCAATTAGCTCGCTCAATTAAAGAATAGTTTTTACTATTCTTATTTTTTTATTTCTTAGATTGTTGCAATTAACAACATTATATAATGGATTTTAATAAATTTAAAATAAGAAGGTGGTCTCATGTCTGATTTAGTAATCTATTTTTCAAGAAGTGGTGAAAATTATTTTGGTGGGGAGCTTAAAAACATTGAGAAAGGAAACACAGAAGTAATTGCAGAATATATACATGAATTAGCTGGAGCTGACTTATTTAAAGTTGAACCTAAAGTTGAATATCCCGAAGATTATATGGAATGTATTGATGTTGCTCAAAAAGAACAACAAAATGATGCAAGGCCTGAAATTAAGGAAACATTAGATAATATTTCTTCATATTCTACAGTTTACATTGGTTTTCCTAATTGGTGGGGAACTCTTCCAATGCCAATGTTTACGCAATTAGAACAGCTTGATTTTACAGGAAAAATTGTAAAGCCTTTTGTAACTCATGAAGGCTCAGGCTTCGGCAGCTCTCAAAAAGACTTAAAAAGGTTATGTGCTGGAGGGCAAATCAAGAAAGGTCTTTCAATTCCTGGTGCAAAAGTTTATGATTCAAAAAATACTGTTGAATCATGGATTAATGAATAATAACATAAAGTCAAAAATTTTAATTAAATCAAAAACAAATTTATAATTATGGCTAATTCAGTTTTTGTACCTGGCCACATTACTGGTTTTTTTACAATTGAAAACCATGAAATCAGTCTTAAAAATGGCTCATGTGGTGCTGGTTTTTTACTTTCAAAAGGTGTTAAAACTACAATCTCTAAAGCAAATGAACTGACAATTGATATTAATCAGGGCGATTTGACTGTTATAGATGAAGTTTTATCTATTTTAGAGATTGACACAGATTTTAAAATTACACAGGATATTGGTCTTCCTATTGGTGCAGGTTTTGGAACTTCTGCAGCATCAGCTTTAAGTTTAACATTGGCCCTTAATGAATATTTAAATCTAGGTTATTCTTTGGAGTTATGTGGTCAAATTGCACATATGGCTGAAGTCAATTTAGGGGCCGGTTTGGGAGATGTCATAGCTCAGACAGGACAAGGTTTAGTTTTAAGAAAAAAACCAGGGGCTCCAGGAATTGGGGAGATAGAATCATTTAATGAGGATGTTTATGTTGGATGGAAAACTTTCGGCCCAATTGAGACATCAGATATTATTCAAGATCCTCACCATAAGAAAATTATATCTGAGGCAGGTTTAAAGTATCTTGATTTATTTGAAAGCCAGCCTACTTTGGAGAACTTTTTGTCTTTTTCAAATAAATTTTCACAGGAGACAAAATTAATGTCGGATGAAGTGAAAGATTTGATTAATTATTTTAATTCTTCGAGTGATATTTTAGGTAGTTCCATGGCAATGTTGGGAAATACGGTATTTGCCTTTGCATATAATGAAGATGCATTCAAAAATTTAAACATTGAGAACTTACATGTAGATAAACTAAACAATATTGGGATAGTTTATGATTAAACTTAGTTACAACATTAAAAATTACAGAAAAGATTTGCTGGAATTGGTCAAATCTGGAGATACGGTTATAGAATTGGGATGCCATATTGGCGGCACGACAAGATTAATTCCTAAAGACTGTAACATAATAGCTATTGACAATTCTCCTGAAGCTATTGATAAGATGTCTAATTTTGAACATGTGGACTTTATTTCCGGTGATGTCCGATTACATGAGGTATTGGCTGAGGCATTTAAAAAAGTCCAGTCATGTGATGTTTTGGCAATTGACTTGGGGGGAGGTTATCATCCGGATACTGTCTTTAAAGTATTTTATATCTGGTCATCTACTTTTAAACCTAAGCATACTGTAATCAGGAATCGTGGCCTTTTAGAGTTTGTCAACTCAACTGTTATCAGCGGAGAGGAGTATTTCTCTCAAAATGGGTATTTGGATTCATATAATGATTCTGGAATTCCTCCTTTAATCAAAGAGTTTGACCTATGGACGCCATCTTTGAAGAAATAATTTATTTTTATTTAAAATTTTAACTTGTATATTTTTTATATTAACCTATGAATACTTTTTATATTATTTAATATAAATATTAAAATTTGTCTAATTTATATTTATTAATTTTAACTAAATTTTAATAATAGATTAATATTTATTAGTTGATTGTCTATTTTTGTACAATTAATGTTATATATCATAATAAAGAAAAATATAATTCATAATCAATAATGAGGTTATATAATGATAGGTAAAAAGATTCGTTTAGAAAGAATCATAAACAGGAATACAGGTAGAACTGTAATTGCACCTATGGATCATGGTGTATCAAGCGGCCCTATTCCTGGTATTATAGATATGGATGAAACTGTTGAAGAAATCTCCCAAGGTGGAGCAGATGCAATTTTAATGCACAAAGGTATCGTACAACAAGGACACAGAGGTTACGGTAAAGATATAGGTCTTATTGTGCACTTGTCAGCAAGTACATCACTTGCACCGGACCCAAATGACAAAGTAACAGTTACAAGTGTTGAAAAGGCAATCCAACTTGGTGCAGATGCAGTGTCCATTCATGTAAACTTAGGTTCAGAAACTGAAAGTCAAATGTTGCAGGAATTAGGACAAATTGCAGAAACCTGTGACTTTTGGGGAATGCCACTTTTAGCAATGATGTACCCTAGAGGTCAAAAAGTGGAAAACGAACATGATGTGGAGTTTGTAAAACATGCAGCACGTGTTGGTTCTGAACTTGGAGTAGACATTGTTAAGACTAATTATACTGGAGATCCTGATTCATTTAGGGAAGTTGTTGAAGGGGCAATTGTACCTGTTGTAATTGCAGGCGGTCCAAAAGTTGACACTGACGAAGACTTATTAAACATGGTTAAAGATTCCCTTGAAGTCGGTGGAGCTGGTGTTGCATTTGGACGTAATTTATTCCAAGCTGAAAATCCTGGAAAAATTACAAGAGCAATTTCAGAAGTTGTTCACCACGATTTGGAAGTCGAAGAAGCTTTACAATTCTTAAAATAGGTGGATAAAATGCTAAACAAATTCGCTTGGATTAGCACTCCTGATGAATTGTGGGATGATAAAAAAGAGATGATTACCACTGCATTAGAATCCGGAATAGACCATGTTCTTGATTTGGATGATATTGAAAACATCAGAAAATTAGGTAATGTAAAGATTATCGCTAATAGTGATGATGCTGATATATATCTGGTTGGTATAAATGGTGAAGGGGACGGATTTGTAGATTTAAAAGATGATTTTACAGATTCCGTTGACATTGCTAATGCAAAAAAAGCTAAAAGCGAAGGAAAAACTGTATGTGCATATATAAAAATCACTGATAAAGCTCATGAACAGTTAGCTGTAAAATTAGGTCAAATTGTAGATTATATTATCTTAGTTGGTACTGACTGGACAATAATTCCGCTTGAAAATATTATTGCTGATTTGCAAAAGGTTGATGTGGAGATTATTGCAGCCGTACGTGACCTTGACGGTGCTCGTGTAGCACTTGAAACATTGGAACATGGTACTGATGGAGTATTATTTGAAGCTAATGACTTTAATGAAATCAAAAAAATTGCTGAAGAGGTAGTTAAAGCATCACAAGTAACATATGAACTAAAAATAGCCACTGTCACTAATGTGAAACCGTTAGGCTCTGGAGACCGGGTATGTGTAGACACTACTGACATGATGAAACCTGGCGAAGGAATGCTTATAGGTTCATATTCAAAATCAATGTTTTTGGTTCACTCAGAATCACTTGAAAGTGAATATGTTGCTTCTAGGCCTTTCAGAGTAAATGCAGGTCCTGTCCAAGCATATGTGATGGTTCCTGGAAATAAGACAAGATATTTGTCTGAGCTAGTTGCCGGTGATGAGGTGTTGATTGTCAATACTAAAGGTGAAACTAGAACTGCTTTTGTTGGAAGAAGTAAAATTGAAAGAAGGCCATTAATATTAATTGAAGCTGAATACGAGGGAAATACCATACGTACTTTACTTCAAAATGCAGAAACTATAAGAATCGTTGATGAAAATGACGAACCTCTCTCAGTTGCTGATGTTAAACCTGGTGATAAAGTTAAAGTTTATGTTGAGCAAAATGCCCGCCACTTCGGCATAGCCATTGATGAGACAATTATAGAACAATAGGTGTTTTTATGTCACAAGTTAGAGCTTTTCTAGCTATTGATTTGGATGATGATTTAAAACCGAAAATCAATAAAGTAATTAAAGAATTTAAAGGCATTGATACAAAAATCAAATATGTGGAGTTGACTAACCTGCATTTGACCTTAAAATTCTTTGGAGATATTGATACTAATGGATTACAATTGCTAAAAGATACAATAGCCAATGTTGTATCTGATTTTAAACCATTCAATATTAAAATTAAAGGTTGCGGTGCTTTTCCAAACAATAATCATATAAAAGTTATTTGGGTAGGTATCGATGATGATGCGGTTATTAAAGATCTTCATGCCAAATTAGATGCTGAATTTGTCAAACTCGGATTCGATAAAGATAAAAAATTCTCAACCCATCTAACTATAGGACGCATGAAATCAGCGAAAAATAAAGCAAAAGTCAAATCAATAATTGAAGAGCATAGCGAAGTGGAGATTGGAGATATGGAAGTTTCAGCTATATCTCTTAAAAAATCTACTTTAACACCTTCCGGACCAATTTATGAAGATTTAGAAATATTTGAATTGTGATAATATGGATTATGAGCTAATTTTAAAGGATATTAAACCTACACAAAAAGAACAAGAGGAACTTGATGGTATATCTAATAAATTAGTTAGCTTTTTAGTTAAAACATGTGAAGAGGAAAATATCGATGCCAAAATAGAGGTGGTAGGTTCAGTTGCAAAACACACGGCTTTGAAAGGCAAATCTGATATTGACATATTTATGGCATTTCCTCTTGATGTTGATAACAAAACCTTGAAAGATACTGGTTTATATTTGGCTCATAAGTGCAGTGACCATTTCAATGGAAATGCGGCACATCATTTTGCATCACATCCATACGTTACATCTGATATTGAAGGATATGAAGTTGATTTAGTGCCATGTTATCAGATTGAAGATGGAACTCAACTAAAATCAGCTGTTGATAGAACAATTCTGCACACTAGATTTATTAAGGAAAATCTTTCATCTGAAGGCTGTGATGAAGTACTGCTATTGAAGAAATTCATGGACATGACTGGAACTTATGGTTCTGAGTTTAAGGTAGGTGGATTTGCAGGTTATTTATGTGAATTGCTGATTATTGAATACGGTAGCTTTGAGCAAACTTTAAAACAGGCTGCTACATGGCAATATGGTCATGTAATTGATTTGAAAGATTATGGTACTGCAAGTGACTTTGATGACCCGTTAATCGTTATTGATCCGACAGATAAAAACAGAAATGTTGGTGCTGCTTTAAGATTAAATAAATTTTCCGAGTTTATTCAATCAGCACGTAATTACCTATCATCAAACAATAAAAAAGATTATTTTTATCCATTGAACAAAACATTAAACAAATGGGATATTTTAGAGGAGTTTGAAAAAAGAGGCAGCGATATTATAGCTATTAAGTTTGACATTCCGGAAATGCCTCTTGATACATTGCATCCTCAACTTAAAATGACTACAGAATCTTTGGTGGATAAAATTAATAAAGAAGAATTTAATGTTTTTAAGGGAGATTATGCAAGCAATGAAACAGATTCATCAGTAATATTGCTTGAAATGGCTTCCTCAAAACTCAATTCACTTGTTGTCAATCAAGGTCCTAAGGTATTTTTAAATAAGGCATGTAATAATTTTACTGATAAATATGGTCCCGAAAACTGTCATATTGAAGGGGATTTTTTAGTCCACACTCAAAAAAGAGAGTTTTGTGATGTATTGGATTTTATTAGAGATATCTTTACAAATGAACACATTAACAAAATTAAAGTCGGGAAAAACATTAAAAAGAGTCTTATTGATTCCTATGAATTTGTATCCTTAGAGGAATTGGCTCAAGATGATGTTTATTTACAGTTTTTAGACGATTTTATAAATCCCGGACAGTATATTGTAAGGTGAGACAATGCAAAAAACAGAAGACATTGATTTGATTGTAAATCATCCTAAAAAAGCGATTAATAAGTTGGCACTACCTATCATTATCAGCTACTTATTTATGATGATGAACAATATTATTGATGGAATCTGGGTTTCAGGTTTAGGTCCTCATCCTCTTGCTGCCGTTGGATTTGTAACACCATTATTTTTGGCACTTGTTGGATTTGCAAATGGTTTGGGTGCAGGTTCCAATAGTTTAATTGCCAGATGCATTGGGGCTGAAGATTATCACAAGGCAGGCAATAGTGCAATACACTCAATAATGCTTGCAATAATAATGACCATTGTTTCTACAATTTTAATTTTGATTCTTTTAAAACCACTGCTTTTGATGATGGGCGCAGGCGAAGTATTGTTTGAGACAATGGCTTATGGAACTATAGTTATTGGAGGAATATTTTCTGTATTCATTCCAGCTATGATGGCTGCTATTTTTAGAGCTCAAGGTGAGGTCAAAAGGGCATCTTATCCGTTAATTCTAACAGCAATCATAAACATGATTTTGGATCCGATTTTCATTTACCCTCTAGGTTTGGGTGTAGCGGGAGCGGCCCTTGCAACAGTTTTAGCAGGAGCGCTTGCAGCGTTACCTATGGTCTATTGGATGTTCATCAAAAGGGATAGCTTCCTGGAAGTTAGAATGAGTGAATATAAAACTGACTTTTCAATATATAAGGATATCTTAGTTGTCGGTATTCCAGCTAGCTTGGAACAATTCATCATATCCTTTGTATCAATTTTGATGAATTACTGGCTTACAATCATTTCCGGAACTCTTGCCGTTGCTGCTTATACCGCAACTTGGAGATTGGTATCAATAGGAATGTCTCCACTGATAGGTATTGGTGTTGCTGCCCTAACAGTTGGTGGTGCAGCTTATGGTGCACGTAACCTAAATAATTTAAAAGCGGCTTTAAATTATGGTGTGAAATTAGGTTTAATCTCATCTATCATTGTTAGTTCATTCTTCTTTATTTTCGCAGATCCGTTATCATTTATATTTTCCTACTCAGAAGGCAGTGCTGTTTTATCATCAATGATAGTTGAAGCATTGAGAATTTTATGCTTCTTCATATTGCTTATGCCGTTTGGTATATTGGCAGGTAATATATTCCAATCAATGGGAAAGGGAACAATTTCTTTGGTTTTAACCATATTGAGGTCATTTATATTGGAAGTAATATTTGCAGGCCTATTTGCATTTATACTTGCTTGGGGTGTTGTTGGAGTGTATTCAGGTCTTGTATGTGGAATGTCTCTTGGAAGTGTTTTGGGATATATCTACATTAATTATTACTTAAATAAACATAGAGATTATTTTAAAAGTTAATCTTTTGATTAATTTCATTAACTGGATTTTTATTTATTTTAATTACTTTTCCATTGTTAATTTTGTACAATTTTAAAATGTAACATAATTTTTATATAAATAATCAATAATCAATATTTAAATTTAGTAAATATCATAAAATATTTTATTAAAATTGTTCATTATTTTATATTAAATATTTAAAATATATGAATAACATTTATTTTTGTAATATATTTTTGTAGTAACTTTTATAATGTTTTATTTAGATAGTATTAATCATGTCTGAGATTAAAAAACTCACAGTTGATGTTGATGTTGAAGATTTTCACGAAAAGTATGTGGATTTTGAAAGAATTTCCAAATTATGTATTGAAGAGCAGGAAATGTTAGGATATAACTGGAATTATCCTCCTTTTGAATTTGATGTCGAAGAAGTTTGGAATACATATACTAAACTTAAAATCATTGCCTTTAAAATTGACTTTTCCGATGAGGAATTGGCTCATACTTTCGAAGAAAAAGAACTGGAATACATCTTAAAACGCTTCGAGAGAATGAAAGTCAAGTTTATGAATGAAATTTACGCTCTTGAAAGTGAAGATGCAATGGGATTGTTTTTGGGAAAATGTAATTTATGTATGAGATGCACAAGGGAATTTAATATGCCTTGTAAAATGCCTTTTAAAATGAGATATCCAATAGAAGCCTTGGGTGGGGATGTTGATAAGGCTGTTGAAGATCTTTTTGGTTACAAAATACAATATGCAAAAGACGGAAAACTGCCGGAATATTTAATATTCGTAGGCGGTTTGCTTTATGATAAAAAATAGGTGATAAAATGATAGTAAGTGTAATTGGCGGAACAGGACCTCAAGGACTTGGAATTGCAGAAAGATTGGCTATTGCTGGTGTGGATGTAATTGTAGGTTCAAGAAAAGAAGAAAAAGCATTGGATGTTGTTGCAAAAGCTAAAGAAGACCTTGCAGATTACGACTTGTCTAATATGAAGGGAATGGCAAACGAAGATGCGGCAAAAGAAGGTGATGTGTTAATCATTACCGTGCCATTAGCTGCTCAAAAACCAACCCTCGAAGGAATTAAAGAATTCTGTACAGACAAAATCGTAATGGATGCAACAGTGCCTCTTGAAACTGCAATTGGTGGAAAACCATTCAGATTCATTGATTTAATGGAAGGGTCTGCCGCTGAGAGAACTGCTTCTATTCTAGAAGGAACCGGTGCAAAAGTAATCTGCGCATTTTGTAATATCTCTAACTCACACCTCGCAAACATTCCTGAAGAAATTGACTGTGACTGTTTAATTGCAGGGGATGACAAAGAAGCTAAAGAAACTGCTGCTGAGATTATTGATAAAATACCTGGTGTAAAAACAATCGATACGGGTGTTTTGGAAAAGGCAAGAATCATTGAAAAGATTACACCATTATTGATTGGTCTTAACATCAAATATAAATCTCATTATGGTGGATTAAGAATTACTGGAATTCCAGCATTAGATAAAGATTAGATGGTTTAAATGGATTCATTTGAAGAACTTATTGGTTTGAGAATCGATGAGGTTGATTTAGATGGATCCGATGATTTTATTTTTTTTGTAGGCTACAATTTTAAAAATTGTGGTCAAAGATACCCTGTATCCAAATTGAAAATCGCCGATTTGGATTATTTCAATTTGATTGAATTCAGCGATTTATTTAGAAATGAAGCTATTTTTATAATTTGGTATGATGATAATACTCAAATCATCACTGATTTGGAGATATATTATCTAAGCAATGATTTTGATATACTTTTCAAGGATTATTACTATATAATGAGTGCTATCCGTGATGGTGAGGCACATAAATTAAGGGAAGGGGACACAAAATATCTAGGAGCTTCAAGATTAAATGAAAAAGTTTCCCAACCTAATAATGATAGGTTGGCTAATAAAAGAGAGCTAGTTTTAAAAAAGAAATATCTGCAAAAAATATTGAATGAAATTTCATTAAAATGCGATAACACTTACAATTACAAAATTTAATGAATTTATAGTTTTTCATAAATTAAATTGAATTCCTTTTGAGCATTTTTATAGAAGTTAGCAAGTTCACGACCATTAACAAAGATGTGATTTACAGTTATTGATATATTCATCTCATAATTTTCGTTAACTTTTCCCCATGTAATTAACGGTTGGATTTGATTTGAGTTAACAATACAGGTTGTGATGGAGTCAAAATCAACCCAGGGGATGCATGAGAAGTTTGCAATGTTTTCCATGTCTCTTTTATGCATGTTTAGAGAAAATCCTTCTTTTTTTCCACTTAATATATCCTTAGAAAAATCTTTTACATAATCGTGCCATGTTAATATATCATCAAAGTTCTGTGGTGTTTCAACTCTCATTTCCATATAAGTCCCGTGATTTTCATCCATCAGGGGGCAAGTTCCTTCCAAATAATCGAATTCATATACCTTGCCATCAATTATTCTCCTTTTTAACTCTGGAACTTTGTTAACGGCATTCATCAAACAACCTAAAGACATTATGAAAAAGGATTTATCATTTTCATGCGTATATTCCCATAATTTTTTAACATTTGCTCTGGCTGACATTGAGTATCTTGAAGATAAAAAATCTACAAAGGGGTTTTCATCTAAATTAAATTCAATTTCTCTCATTTTTTAACCTTAAACCTTAATAATAGTTACTTTTTTATATGTATTCAATAATATATATTAGTGTTATAAATCTTAAAGTGGTTTTGTTATAATGAAAGTAGTAATTGTAGGTGGAGGAGCTGGAGGAATCTCTACAGCTTCCAATATTCGTAAAATTGATAAAAATATAGAAATTACAGTTCTCACAAGAGACAACAAGGTTGCATATTCTCCATGCGCTATTCCTTATGTATTGTCCGGTACAATTGAATCATTTGATGACATTGTAATGAGAACTCCTGAAGATTATAAGAATAAAGATATTGATGTTATCATCGAAGCAGAAGTGACTGCAGTCGATTCTGATAAAAAAACTGTTACATATGAGAAAGACGGTAAGGAAAATGTCATAGATTATGATAAATTGGTTCTTGCAACCGGTGGAAATCCATTTGTACCTCCTATGCAAGGAGTAGATTTGGATGGTGTATTTAAAATCAGAAATATTGATGATGGTATTAAAGTTCAAGAAGCAATGAAAGATGCCAAAAGTGCTATTGTAACTGGTGCCGGATTAATAGGTATTGAAATAGCTTTTGCACTTAAAAAACAAGGATTAAATGTTATTTTAAGTGAAATGATGCCTCAAATTGTTCCAAGATCAATTGATAAAGACATGTCAGATATTTTAGTTGAATACTTGGAAATGGAAGGTATCCAGGTAGTTTTAGAAAAATCTATTACTAAATTAATCGGGGATGGAAAAGTTCAAAAAGCTTGCTTTGGTGATGAAGAGCTTTATGATGCAGACATGGTTATTATGGCAACAGGTGTTAGGCCAGAACTTAAATTAGCTGAGATGGCTGGCTGTAACATTGGTAGATGGGCTATTATTGTTAATGATAGAATGGAAACTTCAGTTGAAGATGTATATGCAGTAGGGGACTGTGTTGAATCCAGGGATTTAATATTGGGTTCCAATACCATTTCTCATTTGGGAACTACTGCTGTAAGGGAATCCAAAACATTGGCCCGTACTATCTGCGGTAAAAAATCCAAATTCAATCCTGTCTTAAATTCCATGGTATCAAAAGTCGGTAAATTGGAATTTGGTGCAGTAGGATACACTACTAGTTTTGCTCAACAAAATCAAATCAGACCGGTAGTTCAAAAAGTACAAGCACTTACAAGGGCACGTTATTATCCAAATGCAAAACCAATGGATATCAAAGTTATTTGTGATGGAAACGGAACTATCATAGGTTGTCAAATCATAGCAGAAGAAAGAGTAGCTGAAAGAATTGATACAATGACATTAGCTATTACTGAAGGTTTAACCTGCTTTGATTTAAGTAATATGGAATTTGCTTACGCACCACCTGTGTCAATGGTTACAGATCCGTTAATACTTGCTGTTGAAGAAGTAAGTAAAAAATTTAGTTAATTAATCTTTTTAGGGAGATGATAAAATGGCAGAACAAGGACATGGTCATCATGGTCACGGAGGCCAAATGACACCTGAACAACAAAGGCAAATGATTGCTCAAGAGATTAGACTTGCTAAAAATCTTGGCCAAATTAAGCATAAGATAGTTGTCATGAGTGGAAAAGGAGGAGTTGGAAAATCCACTGTCGCAGCTAATATTGCTGAAACTTTACAAAAGTTAGGTTTTAAAACTGGTATTTTGGATGCAGATATTCACGGTCCAAACATTCCAAAAATGTTGGGAATTGAATTGTATGGTGAATCATTCAGCAATTATCAGTTTGAAGTTTTTAAAGAGCTTACTGAAGGTGCTATGGCTAAGGAAACTTTTGAAAATGATGAGCAAAAAGCAGAATTTATCAAGGCCAAACAAGAGGAATACAAACATTCAATGTTTCCTGTAGTCACTGGAACCGGCCTTAAAGTAATGTCAATGGCTTTCTTATTGGACAGCATTGATACTCCTATAATCTGGAGAGGACCTCAAAAAACCGGAGCAATAAAACAATTGATTTCCGATGCTCATTGGGGAGAGCTTGATTATTTAATCATTGATAACCCTCCGGGTACTGGAGATGAACCTTTAACAGTATTGCAAACCATTCCTGATGCAGATGCAGTAATAATGGTAACCACACCTAATGTTGTATCTCAAGAGGACGTTTTAAAATGTGTTAAAATGGTTGGAATGATGAATATCGATAAGATAGGTCTTATTGAAAATATGGCTTATTACATATGTCCTCACTGTGGAGAAAAACTCCATATCTTCGGTGAAGGCAATGGAAAATTGTTTGCTGAAGAAATGGAAATTACTTATTTGGGCGACCTTCCTATCGAAGAGCAGGTTTCCGAGTCTCCTAATAAGGATGGAGTTATTTCAACACTTGATCCTAGTGATGAAGTTTCAAAAAGATTCGTTGAAATTGTCTCAGATATTCAAAAAGAGTTTATAAAAGAGTAATGTTAATAATATAACTTACTCTTGCTATATTTACTACATATCCTAAGAAATTAGGATCTTCTTTTAATTTTTTAAAGTAATCTAATTTTTCAATTATATATTCCTTATTTTCATCCATTACATTTAATGAAAAGTATTGCATTCCATTGATGTATTCCTGTTTGTCTGTAAAGATAGGAACAAGATACTGTCCTTCATTCGCATATGGAATTTTAACGGGTTTTCCATCTTCAATGGATATGATAAAGTAGTTATCTTTAATATATTCTTTAATCTCATTTTCGGTTCTTTCAATGGCATCCTGATTTTGGTTTTCACCATGCATATAAATCATGTTAATGTGGTTCTTAAGTTCAGGATGTTTAATTTCTTCTAGTTTCATCATACTATCATTTGTTTTTATTGTTAATATACTCTTCAATTTCATCTTTTGGTATGAATTTTAATGCGTTAGAGTTGATGCAATACCTTTTAGACCCGCCGGGACCATCATTAAAAACATGGCCTAAATGTGAGTTTGCCTTTGAACTTCTAACCTCAACACGGGTTGTGCCATATGAAAAATCCCTGTTTTTTGTAATTGCATCATCGGATATTGGTTTTGTGAATGCCGGCCAACCGCATCCTGAGTCAAATTTGTCTTCAGAGCTGAATAGAATTTCACCATCTACTACATCTACATATACACCCTCTTCGAAAAAGTCATCATATTTTCCACTGAAAGGCGGTTCTGTTAATGACAGCTGTGTTATTTGGTACTCTTCATGAGTCAAGTGTTCGAATCCTTCATCATCAATTAAGTTTAAATCAACGTGACAATAACCCTGCGGGTTTTTCTCCAGATATTTTTGATGATATTCTTCAGCAGGATAGAAATTGCCTATTGCACGTGCTTCAACTACAATCTTTTTATCTGTTTCTTTCTGCTTTTTAGCTAAGAATTTTAAAACAGTATCTCTCTGCGAATGTTCCTGCCAGTAGATTCCTGTTCTATACTGTGTTCCTATATCTGGGCCTTGGCGATTTTTAGAAAAAGGATTAATTATTCTATAGAAATTCTCTAAGATTTCTTCAAGTGAAATGATTTTTGGATTGTAAGTTGCTTTTACGGTTTCAGCATGTCCTGTTCTGCCAGTGCATACCTTTTCATATGTTGGAGCCAAATCACGTCCATTTGCATATCCTACTTCAGTCTGATTAACACCATTAAGTCTTGAGATATATGCTTCGACTCCCCAAAAGCAACCTCCTGCCAAATAGATTGCCTGTAACTTCTCGAACATAATTAATAATTCTTTTTTATTAGTATTTAAATTAGCTATTGGAAAAAGAATTTCCGTCAAAAACATTTTTTATTAGAAAATTCATATTATAATATAAGTTTAATTGGAGGACATGTTAAAATGTTTTACAGTACAATAATGAAAATCGATTCAATTGATAGATTAAGAGACATCAGGGATGCATTGCTTGTTGAACAAGGTATTAATCCTACTCGTCAAGGTGAACAAGCTATTAAAGTTGTTGTTGAAAGGATTGACGAAATTCAAGCTACATTAGATAAATCTGCAACAAAAAACTTGAATAGAAAGAAAAAATAAGTGATTTTTGTGTTAAGACGTGTTTCAAGCAATAGGCGCCTTTTGAGAAAAAGAATGTATAGGGCCCCACATACTCGTAATAGAAATTCCAGATATTTTCGTGAAAATAAAGCTCTTGCTAAACCATTCCAAGAGCCCTTTAAAGAAATGAACGGACCTCGTATAAAACGTAAAAGGAGACCTAAACGAGAGGCTGAAAGCGGATTTAAAATGTCTTATAGATATAAATATTATCAGGTTGATATTGTAGAAGACGATGAAGAAGAATTAGAATGATTCTTCTAATAATTCTTTTTTTGATATAAATTTTTTTTCACTGGCCAAATTTAATATTATCCCACTAAATTCATCATCATTTTTAGATAGTTCTTTAAATAAATCCAAAGATACTTCAGTTGGCTTATAGTCAATCAAATCCAGGTATTCTATTCCTTTTTCATATTCATCAATACTTGAAAAAACTACTATTCTAAAGTCTTCGAGACTTCCACAAACTAGGAAATCTTTTTCATGGTCATCTCCAATTGTAGGGCAAATCAGTTTCATTTCAACACCTAAAAAGTAGCATTCCTATCCATATTGAAGTTTTGTGAATGTGGATTTATGACAAAACCCTGGAAATATTCATCTTCCTCGGCTATTTTTGAGATATCTTCAGGAGCCAATACTTTCATTTCAAGTTTATCTAAGAACAGTTTGGATATTTTAGCGCTGCCAACAGCATATTCTCTGATGTCTGTAAAAATAGGAATTATATATTCTTTACTTGCATCAGTCAATGTAAATTTAACGAAATTATTGCTTTCATCGATTAAAGTAAAGTATATCTCTTCAGGAAACGCTTTTCTAATATTGTTTTTAACAGCTTCAAGTTCAACGGCATCTTCGGTTTTGAGCTTTTTTACCATATCAGCATATACTTGAATATACTCTTTAATTTGACTTTTAGAAGCTTTTACATTATTTTTTTGATAATCTTCGTAATCTTTAGGGTTCATGTCTACTCACTGCAGTCGTGAACATCTTCAGTTGCAATTACAAAATCCCATTGTGGTGCATTGATTGCAAGGCCGATGAAATCCTCATCCTCTGAGTGATCAGCAACAATTTCATTACCTGCTTTTTTATCACATGCAAATTCAATTTCACCAAATTGTTTTTTAAATTCTTCAATTGCTGCATTAGCTTCATCTTCATCAGTAAATACTGGAATGACAAATTCTTCATCTTCTTCATCTTCATCACTGATGATTAAAGCAACAACTTCTTTTTCATCGCTGCTGTTGTTTGAAACAATAATGAACTCTTCATGGAATACCATATGTTCGATTTCATGATATGTTTCGTTTAAATCATTAATTTCATCAATGTGTTCTTTTTCAAATTCGTTATAAGCTTCTTCGGATTCCTCTAGCTGTTCTGCTTTTTCATTTAAAGCATCGTCGAGTTCGATAAATTTTTCAATTAATTGTTTAAGTTCACTCATAGTATCACATTAATTAATAAAAATAAGTTTTTAAAAACAAATGAACATTCTCTTCCTAAACACCACTAAAGGAATACAAACGAATGCTCATTTCAACCATCACCATTGTTCATATTATAAAAAAATAGTATATAACAATATGAACAATACTATTTAGAATTTTAACATATATAAAGTTTTAGTATCCAAATAGTTATTAAAAGTCACTTTCGATAGATTTTATAAGTTTATAGATAATTTTATTTGTACTCACATCAACGTTATTCCTCTCACCCAACTCAATAACCTTTCCATTCAGGGAATCGATTTCTGTTTTTATCTTCCTTTGTATGTCCTGGTGGGTAGAAGAGTAGTGTCCATATGTATCGGGAACTAGTTTTGAGTAGAATATGTCTTTATATTCATCTGAACTCTTCCATAACGTTTCATATTCACTTGCTTGGATAACATTAAAAATCTCATCGATGATGCTGTTCATTATATCTTTGGAGTATTCGTTTTCTGTCAGTTTCCCGTAATTGACATCCAAAATTGCTCCAAGAGGATTCAAGGCACAATTGTATAACATTTTTGCCCATAGATATTTGTCAACTTCATGGGTGATTTCACAATTTATTCCTGATGCGGTAATCATGTCTGCTATTGTCTGCAAATCGCTAGGATCCTGTTTTTGAAGTGATCCCAATAAGATTGGTTCAGTATATACTGTTACTTCACTGATATGTCTTTCTGGACGTGTGAACCCGGTAATGACACGTGCTGAGTAAACTTCCTCTGGTGAGAAAAACCTTAAGTATGCATCATCATTTCCAAATCCATTTTGGAAAATGATAATCTTGAAGTTTTCTTTTAAGATGTGTCTGAATTCATTTAACCTTTTAGAAATGTCATCGTTGGCTGTTGTTTTTGATGTGATAAACACATAATCAAAGGCATCTTCAGGGATTTCTTCATAGTTTTCATATACCTTAACCTCGTCACTTGAAAAAGAATAATGGGTAAATAAACCTGTTCTCTTAACACCGTTTGATTTAATGGCTTTTGCAGTTTCTCCCCTGGCATATATGGAAACGTTTGCATCCTGGCTAAGCATTGATGTTGCAAGACCTATTCCAACAGCGCCTGAACCAATAACTAAAACATTCATTTTAATTCCTCATTGATTATTTGTTTTTTTAGTAATTTAAGTTTATAATAAAAAAAGAAAAGGGATAATGGAAATTATCTATTTTTGTGTGGAATTGAGAGTGTCAATAATTCCTTTACAGTTATTAATGAAATAATCACTGTTTTCATAACTGATTCCATATCCGCTGATTAAATAGTTTTGACCATTTTTATTAAAGTATATATCTGCACCGTAGCTGTCGGTTCCTTCTTTGTATAGGAAGTAGGTAGTTACACCGTTCTGGTCAATCACTTGATTTGAGGTGTATTGTCCGGAAGCTATTAGGTTATTTGCAATGTCAGATATATTTTGACTATTGTCGAGTAATGTAACATTTATGGTCATGTTATAGTTAGGATTAAATAAACTTATGGTGGTATCATTTACTTTAGTATCTGTGAAGTTTTCGATGCTTGGAAAGGAGCCATCGCCTAAAGAGATACTACTATTAGCATCAACAACATTTGCATCAGATCCAGTAAAATTCAAATTATTTGCACCAACATTGATGCCTATGTAAACAATAATTAAAATTATAAGCAATGCATAAAGTTTTTTCATTTCATTTTCACCTAATCTATAAATATTAAATTTAAACTATTTAATAATTATTTTTTTTTAGTTAAAATAATTGGTTTGAAGTTAGTAATTATGCAAAAAGAAATAATTATAATATTTATACTAAAAAGTATAAAATTATTAATATAATTCAATGAATTAAGATTTTAATAATATTTGTTTAAATTCATTGTTTAAAAAAATAATGAATTAGTTAGATATTGTTAAAAATATTTATAATAATTTTCAAGAATTATAAGTTTTTTAGGAAAATGGTGTGATAATAAATGAATGACAATGTGAAACTAGGTTTAATTGCAGCTATTTCTATAATAGCTCTTTTCCTATTATCTTTATGGATTTCTCAAACACCAGCAGATGCAGATAACTCTGTTCGTTTCGGTATACTGACCCTATTACCACCTCTTGTGGCAATCGGTTTGGCATTTATTACTAAAGAAACAGTCGTGTCTCTGTTCATCGGAGTATTTGTTGGGGAATTCATGTTGTGTGTTAATGACGTAAACATTATTAACACTGCTATCAATGCTTTTTTACAAATGGGTTCCCAAGTAATTGCTTGTATGTCTGATCCTTGGAATGCAGGAATTATTCTTCAATGTTTGCTTATTGGAGGTATTATCCAGTTAGTAACTAAGATGGGAGGAGCGAAGGCTCTTGCAGATGCGTTTGCAAAAAGAGCAGACACTCCAAGGAAAGCACAATTGTTTACTTGGATTTTAGGATTATGTGTATTCTTCGACGATTACGCAAACTCCTTAATCGTTGGTCCTATTATGAGACCAGTTATGGACAAACTCAAAGTATCTAGAGAAAAATTAGCATTTGTTGTTGACGCTACCGCAGCTCCTGTTGCTGGTATTGCAATTATCTCCACTTGGATTGGATTAGAAATAAGTTTAATTGCAGCTGGTTTTGAGTCTGTTGGTGTCACAGATGTTACTGGTTTTGGAATATTCTTACAAACAATTCCTTACAGATTCTATAATATATTCATTTTAATATTCATTGTAATTTCCGCAATAACATTATATGAATTCGGACCAATGAAAAAAGCAGAACAAAAAGCTCGTGCTAGAAAAGAAGACGAAGAAGTTAAAGTACTTGAAGCACCTGGTTTTGATGAAGTCAAACCAGTGGAAGGAATTAAATTATCAGTCTGGAATGCAATCATTCCTATCGGAACATTAATTATCGGAGCACTTATTGCATTCTACTGGAGCGGATACACCACTATTTTAGGTGGAGAAGACCAAGCTCTTATTACTTTAATGCAAACTTCACCGTTATCATTTAATGGTATATTTGAAGCATTATCTGCTTCCGATGCATCTGTTGCATTGTTCCAAGCAGCACTTCTTGCTTCCATAGTTGCAATCATTATGGCAGTAGGTCAAAAAATACTCAAACTCGAAGATGCTATATCCGAATGGGTTGGAGGTATGAAAACCATCGTTATTACTGGTGTAATATTGCTTCTTGCATGGTCCTTAGGTGGAGTAATCGGAGAAATTGGAACCGCTGATTATCTGGTAGGTGTTTTAAGCAGTACAATCCCACAATTTATCGTACCGACATTGATATTTATTTTAGGTGCTTTAATCTCATTTGCTACTGGTACCTCCTATGGTACTATGAGTATCTTAATGCCTTTAGCAATTCCTCTTGCATGGGCAATAAGTACTGGAGATATGAACTTTACAATCGTTTGTACAAGTGGAGTATTGACTGGAGCTATCTTTGGTGATCACTGTTCACCGATTTCAGATACTACAATTCTTTCATCAATGGGAACAAGCTGTAACCATATTGATCACGTAAGTACACAGATGTACTATGCTCTTTTCGTAGCAGCAATTACAATATTCGTTGGTTACATCCCTGCAGGACTTGGAGTTCCATTCTACATTTCATTACCAATTGGTATTGTTCTTCTTTATGTCGGACTCAAGATACTGGGTGAAAAAGTTGACTTTAATGAAGTTGAGGAGTCTTCCTCGTAACTTCAATTTTTCTTTTTTTATTTTTTTTTAAATTTTTGTTCTTTAGCCAAAATAACCTTTTTTTAGATTTATATTTATAATATTTACAATGTGATAACTTATCAATTTTTTATTTATCATTGTTTTATTTAATTGACTGTAAAGGGAGGTGAAAAAGACGAAAAGCAAAAGTTTAATCATTATTTAGTATTTTTAATTCTTTTAAGTGTTAGTGCTGTAAGCGCTGCAGACAATTCAAACAGTGGGTCTATATTATCAGCCCCTGATGGAACCGGCCAAACATTTGTGATTTGGATGTAAATATTGACCAGGCTCCCACTAATCTTCTGGAGTTATTTTTATATATTAAAAAAGAACTTTTTTTATAATCTATACTATCTAGTTTTTATATCTGTTTTTGATTGAAATCAGTTAAATTATCTAAAATAATAAAATTGATCATCACAAAGATGTTTGTATGTGCAGTATTTGCATAAAAACTGTTTGCGTGTAGGAAACTCTTTTCTATTTATTTTATCGCGTACATCATGCATGGTATCGATAGCTTCATCTATTTCAGAATAGCTTAAACATTTACGTTTATTGTCACTGTCACTTACATCAAGTAAGCGTAATCGTCCGTTTTTAGTAAAAAACACGCCAACCCCTGAAACTCTCTTGTGATATACGTTTTCAACAAGCAGTTTATAATAACATAACTCCAAACGATATTTTGAAAAAGAACTTGAATCGCTTGTTTTGTAATCAATAACAACCAAATGTCCATTTTCATCTTCTAAAATGATATCGCATATTCCTGAAAAGCGGTTTTTCTTATCGATTAGATATTCCTCATTTGAAAATAGCTTATAGTCATTATCAACAAATACTTCCTTAAAAAACAATCCCAAGTTGTCTATATGTTCCTCAAGGCCATATCCTATATCTAAATCCCTAGCAACATTGATAAGTTCATTTCTAATATCGATGCCATCTAAATCATCTTCAAATTTATCGGTAAATTTCTCAGCAATCAAATGAACATCACTGCCTAATGCCATGTATTTGTTAGGTTCCACTTCAATTTCATCGATATATTGAAATTTAAATTCCTTTGGACATTTAAGATATGTATTTACTTTTGATTTAGACAATTTCATATCTTAATATTTATATAACCTTTTTTAAATATATTATTACAACGAACAATCGGAGAGTAGTTAAATGAAAATTGTAGCACTTCAAGCAAGCCCTAGAAAAGGCGGAAACTGTGATGTATTGATGGATGAAATGATTAAAGGAATCGAAGAAAATGGAGGAGAAGTAGTGAAATACTACTTGGAAGGATGCGAAATTGCACCTTGTAAAGCATGTATGTATTGTGCTGAAAATCCTGAATGCGTAAGGGCAGACGATGGAAATAAAATCCTAGATGAACTTGTAGCAGCTGATGGAGTAATATTTGCAACACCAATTTACTACGGTCAGATGTCAGCCCAAGGAAAATTAATCATTGACAGATTCTATTCAATTGGCCAAAACCCTGATAAAAGCTTATCCGGAAAAGCTGCATTAATATTTACTGAAAACCAACCGGAAGGAACCTATGCGGATTACATTGAACTTACCAAATTTTCACCATTTACCTTTATGGGCTATGAAGTACTTGGCCATGTAGATGCCGGTTCAGCAGGTCCTGCAGGTATTGTGGCTGAAGAGCAAGAAGATAAGCTTAAAGAAGCTTATGAGTTAGGTTTGAAATTTTAAACCTACCTTTTATTTTTTTAGAGGAAATTATATGGGTTTAGGTTCATTATTCAAACGTAATAAAAAAGAGAAAAATAACCAAACAGTTGAATCACACATTGACATTAACACTGAGGACTGTGGAGGATGTGAAAAGTGTTCAATAGCATGTCCCAATAATGTCTTGATAGTTGTTGAGGGTATATCAACTGTTAGAGATCCTCAGGTTTGCAGAAGCTGTAAGGTATGCATGGCAATATGTCCCAATGACTGCATTACTGTTAACTAGATATTGCAATTTATGTCCTTGTTTAGATACCAAAATAATCAAAATACTGATTAATTATTTTTATTGTTCTGTGCGAAACTTTTTTTTAATTGATAATATCTTTAAAATTATAAAAGAAACAGTTAATATTAATAATTTTAAATCTTATTATCTACATTAATAAATAAAAAAATAGTATTATAGGTTGAGTTCATCAGCACCTATAACTTGAATAGTCATATTTTCAACAAATTCCTCACTTTCCTCACCGAAGTTTAAAAAGTGTGGTGAACCCATGTGTCTTTTAAGTGCATCCAATGATTCCCATTTTTCAACAAAGGTTAAAGTATTGCCTTCAATTGGTTTTAGTAATTGATAATCAATATTTCCATCTTCAAGCAAAGATTCATATATTAATTCATCGGCTACTTCAATAATGCTGTCTTGACAGCCCTCTTTAGGTTCAACTTTTGCTAAAACTAAAACAAAATCCATATGTACTCACCTAGTATTTGTTATGAATAATTATATTTTCATATTAATTAAATGTATTCAATTTTCATAAAATACATTAATAAAAAAACAGATATATTTTATTAGCAAAATTTTTTGGAGAAATATGATGATATATTCAACTGAGATAGAAAATATGTGTCCAGTTCGAAAAGGTGCTAATCATGACCCTGCTCCAATTCCTGAAGAGGGTAAATGGGTAAAAGCAAAACAAATTTCAGACATTTCTGGTTTTACTCATGGTATTGGTTGGTGTGCACCTCAACAAGGATGCTGTAAATTGACATTGAATGTTAAAGAGGGTATTATTGAAGAGGCATTGGTTGAAACATTAGGTTGTTCAGGTATGACTCACTCAGCCGCAATGGCTGGTGAAATTTTGGTCGGAAAAACAATCCTTGAAGCATTGAACACCGATTTGGTTTGTGATGCAATCAACACTGCAATGCGTGAATTATTTTTACAAATTGTTTATGGAAGAACCCAATCTGCATTTTCAGAAGGGGGTCTTCAAATTGGTGCTGGACTTGAGGATTTGGGAAAAGGCCACAGAAGCCAAGTTGGAACAATTTATTCAACAAAAGAGAAAGGTCCAAGATATTTGGAGTTAACTGAAGGATACATTACCGAGATTGGTCTGGATGAAGACAATGAAATCATCGGATACAAATACATTAACTTAGGCGTGATGTTGGATTTCATCAAGGATGGTGTTGACCCGTTGGAAGCAATTGAAAAAGCAACAGGCCAATATGGAAGATTCGATGATGCGGCTAAAAAAATCGACCCGAGGAGTGAATGATTATGAGTTTATTTGAAAGTTATGAAAGAAGAATCGATCAGATCATTCCTGTTTTAGAGAAATATGATATAAAAGACCTTGAAGAGGCAAAACAAATTTGTCTTGACAAAGGATTTGACCCATATGAAATTGTCAAAGGCGTTCAACCGATCTGTTTTGAAAATGCATGCTGGGCATATACACTTGGAGCGGCAATTGCTGTTAAAACAGGTTGTAAAAAAGCCTCTGATGCTGCAAAGGCAATCGGTGAAGGACTTCAAGCATTCTGTATTCCTGGAAGCGTAGCTGATGATAGAAAAGTTGGTCTTGGTCATGGAAACCTTGCATCAATGCTTTTAAGTGATGAAAGTGAATGTTTCGCATTTCTTGCAGGCCATGAAAGTTTTGCAGCTGCCGAAGGAGCAATAGGTATTGCTAACTCTGCAAATGAAGTAAGAGAAAAACCTTTAAGAGTTATTTTAAATGGTCTTGGTAAGGATGCTGCATTAATCATCTCAAGAATCAACGGATTTACCCATGTCGAAACTGAATTTGATTACTTTACAGGAGAAGTAAAAGTCGTTCATGAAAAAGCATACTCTGACGGTGAGCGTGCCAAAGTAAGATGTTACGGTGCAGATGATGTGCGTGAAGGTGTAGCAATCATGCATTTGGAGGGTGTTGATGTATCTATAACTGGTAATTCAACAAATCCAACACGTTTCCAACATCCAGTAGCCGGAACATACAAAAAGGAATGTATATTGCAAGGCAAAAAATACTTCTCTGTTGCATCAGGTGGTGGAACTGGTAGAACATTACACCCAGACAACATGGCTGCAGGACCTGCGTCATATGGTATGACTGATACTTTGGGTAGAATGCACTCTGATGCCCAATTTGCCGGTTCATCTTCAGTTCCTGCTCATGTGGAAATGATGGGATTAATTGGTATGGGCAATAACCCTATGGTAGGAGCGTCAGTGGCTGTTGCTGTGGCGGTTGAAAAAGCTATGAAAAAATAAGGGATTTCATTCCCTTTTATACTCTTTTTTTAGGATGAAAACATGTCTGATTTATGGGGACTAGTAGCTAAGGGAATTTGTAGGTATGATGATAAGATTCTACTTTTAAAAATAAGATCCAGATCTTCTCATGATGCGGGATTATGGGAATTTCCCGGAGGCAAGGTAAAAAAAGGAGAATTTTTTGATGCGGCTCTAAAGAGGGAATTTATGGAAGAAACAGGTCTTGAGATTAATGTCGATTCCCTTTATAATGTAATTCAAAGAGATTACACAGCTTGCAAAACCAACCAAAAGATAAAATCTATTCAATTAATAATGAATGTGACCTGCAATAGCGATGAAGTTGTTATAAGTGAAGAGCATGACGATTATGGATGGTTCACTATTGATGAAATCAATCAAATGATTGATGATGGCCTGTTGGCTGTTGCTGCTGTTAAAGCATTTAAAAAATAAGAATATATTTTAATGTACAATTAAAGCCCCAAAATTTTTGAAGCGTTTTTATACATTATAAGCTCTCTTTCTTCATCAGTTAAATCAATTTTATTGAAGTATTCCATTTCACTTTTTGAGTCCCACATAGGATAATCTGAACCCCACAACACTCTGTCGGCACCATATGCATGTATTAGATTTAATGCGGTTTCCGGGCTTAGGGCATATAAACTTGAACTTAAATCAACATAAAGGTTTGGAATTCCAGCTAATTTTTCAGTAGCATCTTCCCACATGCTCCATCCGGCAAAGTGAGCTCCAATAAAGGTGATGTCTGGAAACTTATCTAAAAATGGTTTAATCTGTTCGGGGTTTGAGTAATTGTATCTGAAATCACCGCAGTGTACAAGCATTGGAACATTGCCTGCACTTACAACTTCCCCAATTTTATATGCACGTTCTTCATTCATGGCGAATTGTTGAAAATCTGGATGCAGTTTGACACCTTTAAGACCTAATTCTATTAGATGGTCAAAATCTCCTTGTATGTCCTCACTGTCAGGATGCAGTGTTCCAAATCCAGTGAATAAATCTGAATGAGTGTTTACAGCTTCGGCAATGAATTCATTAATGGATTTTACTTGTTTTGGAGTAGTGGCTACTGAATGCACAAGATAGTGAGTTACTCCAACTTGATTTCCATCTCTTAGCAAATCATCTAGTTTGCCGTTTAAAGACATGTCCAAATCATAAAAGTCTCTGATTCCTATTACTGCTTTATCTGCAATCTTTTCTGGATAAATGTGACAATGAGAATTTATTAATTTTTGCATATAATTAAACCACCCTAACATTATAATATTGTATTTTTTCATATAAAAAATTTAATTTAACTAAAGGCTTTTTAACAACTTAACCACATATATTGTCATATGAAGTACTGTCCTCAATGCGGTTATGGAAATATTGATGAAGCGGAATATTGTCTTGATTGTGGTGCTAAACTTAAAGAAAAAGCAAATAAAAATCCTAAAATTCAACAGAATGCTGTTCAACCAAAACCAATCATTGAAAAAGATAATTCTATAATCTCAAAATTTTTTTTAAAGCCAGATACATATACGGGCAGATTAAGAGTTGGCAAGGCAAAATCAATTAGTATAGGAGTATTCATAATAATGTTTGCCTTTTCAATGATACAGCTCATTTCAACTAAAACTATTGTATTAAATATATTGGCTTCCATCATTTTTGCTTTAATATTTGCAGTTCCGGTTTATATTATAGGTTTTGTCTTAGGCAGAATAATTGAAAATGTTTAATTTTAAAACAGAAACTAGTATAATTTTTCACCGGTGTACTCATTTTCTTCTGTATATATTCTGATTAGCCTATCAATTAAATCATCATACATCAATCTATAACCTATGGCTCCGCCTTGCGGTGTCTTCAAGTTGTTCAAACTCAAATCTGCAAATTCTCCGCTGTTGTTAATAACGTACCACATGCCGTGTGGAGTATATATGAATAGTTCTCCTTCACCATCCTTTGCTCCATTTTTAAAGCTGTTTTGCGGATCATATATCTTTGTTGAGTGGACAACCAATCTTGACAGGTCTTGCTTTGGCCTAGTCCCTGATTTTTGAAATAGCATTGTTAGCCATTCATAAGATTTGTCCTTGAGATTTGCTTTTTTGATTGGGTCTTTAAATGCTTCTTTTACCTTGTTTTGCCTTTTTTCCAAAGTGTTGGTAATTCCCAATATCTCTTCAACTTTGGCAACATCTTTTTCAAGACACCTGTAACCTTCAGGCCTTCCTGTTACTTGAACATTACCTTCCACAAAGTCCATTCTCTTGAATTTTCTAAAATATGGTTTAACTTTTTCAAAATCCTTATCAGGGATTCTCTTGTTGAGTCCGTAAAGGTATCCATATTCATTTGCATCATAACATTTTGTTTCTAGTTTTAATTCTTCATCTGCCATGATATCACCTTTTGATAATATATTAATTAAATTTAAGCATATAAAACTATTGAATAATAGTAACTTTTTTTTATTTTAAACTTCAAAATAGTAGTATGGTAAAAGTAAGTATTATGGGATCAACTGGAATAATTGGAAAAAATGTTGCTTTTACTTTGGCTAGGGCAGATACGGTTGATGAAATTGTATTTTTTGCAAGGCCTGAAAGTGTTGAAAAGGCCAGAGGAGAGACATTTGATATGTATGATGCACTTGCTGCTGAGGATATTGACTGTTTGCTTACACCAACTTCCGATTATGATGATTTGAAAGGTTCATCTATCATATTGATTACTGCAGGCATTCCTCGTGAAGAGGGAATGAACAGACGTGATTTGGCAATCCCAAACGCTAAAATCGTCGATGAATATTCTCGCCAAATTGCACAACATGCACCTGATTCCATTATATTAATAGCTACAAATCCCGTAGATATAATGACAACTGTTGCCTTAAAGGCTTCTGGATTTAGGAAATCTAAAGTTATTGGGGTTGGAAACCATTTGGATTCATTGAGGCTTAAAGCATATATCTCAAGACATCTAAACATTAACAGTTCTGAAGTACATACTCGTGTAATTGGAGAACATGGGGATAATATGATTCCTCTTTTAAGTTCGACTACAATTGGTGGTATTCCATTGAAGTATTTCATAAAAATGGTTGACATTGATGTTCCACGTCTTGTAAACAGACTTAAAAATGCCGGAAACACAATAATATCTAAAAAAGGTGCTACCGAATATGGTCCATCATATGCTATTTCAAACCTTATTTCCACAATCATCACGGATTCACATAAAGTATTAACCGTTTCAAGCTATTTAGATGGTGAAATTGAAGGTATTGAAGGCGTTTCATTAGGTGTTCCAGTAGTCTTATCAAAAAACGGTGTTGCAATGATTATTCCTATTCATATGAATGATTTTGAACTAGAAGCATTTAAAAATGCGGCAAAAATTGTTAAAGAAACTACGGATGAAGTTTTAAAATCCCTTTAAAAAATTTGCAAAGGAGCAAATCAATGAAATTGGTAGTTCAAAGAGTAACAAATGCTAGTGTGGAAGTTGATGACAGGATAACCGGTGAAATTGAGGAAGGTTTAATGGTTCTGGTGGGTTTTGGCCAGAATGACACTACCAAAGAAGCGGATTACCTGGCACGTAAACTGGTTAAGTTAAGGATTTTTAAAGATGAAGACGGCAGAATGAATAAATCCGTTTTGGATATTGGAGGCAAATTATTGCTGGTTCCACAGTTTACATTATATGCACATACAAAAAAGAATAGACCGTCTTTTCATAAGGCTTTAGCCCCTGATAAAGCAACAGAATTGTTTGATTACTTTACAGACAAATGCAGGCAACACGTTGAAGTTGAAACAGGTGTTTTCGGAGCTTTCATGAAGGTAAGTTTATTGAATAATGGACCAGTAACAATCCTGCTTGAAAAAGAATTTGATGGTTAATAACAAGATAAATACAAAATTATAAAAATACCTTAATACATATATTATACCACATAATCTTGGAGACTTTACAAATGCCTGATGGAAATTTAAAAGCGCAAGAAATAAAGAGATTAACAACACCGATTAAATTTATTAATTCAAAAGCTTACGACAGTGAAGGAAAGCTTTTAAGCTGTGTTGAAACATTATCTGAAGTGAAGTTTATTATTGAACCACGAGATGGCATTTTAACTGATGATGAAATAATGCAATATGCTCCTGAATCAAAAGCTGCATCAAAAATAAGATTAAAAAGAGGATTTGGGAATATGGAAGATGTATTGTTAATACATGAATCACTTCCATGGATTTTTGCAGCTTATTATTTGGTTTTAATAACTATTACCCTACCGGTAATCTCTGCTAAAAATACTTTATTTATGATAATTATTTTAGTTTTGTTTATAATACCTCTTGTTTATTCATATTACATTTTTAATTTAAAAAGTTATGAAAATAAACCTAAAAAGATACTCCCGTTGCCTAAAAACAATGCTTCCAAAGTTTCTAAAGCATCGACTGAAATTAAAGAAGAAGAACCTGTTGAGCAAGGGGTTGCATCCTTGAAAAAATATGAAACAGAGGTAAATAATTTAAAAGTATTGTTTGATGTTAAAGAAGGTGTTGTAAGGAGTTTAATTGAAAAACGATTTGAACCGCCTCAAATAACCTATGATAGGTTTATTTCAATGGTGGACAGTTGCCATAAATTGTTTTATAATCAGGTTGATGCGGCATTTAGTATTGTGAATTTGGCCGTTGAAGACACTCCAAGAATTCAAGAAGAGCTTCAAGGCAAAATCAAGAATATGAAAAAAATCATTGAACAAATTGAAGATTTAACCAATGAACTGGTTATTAACATTAACTCTGACAATCAGACTAACGAAGACGTAAAAATATTATTGGATGATATGGAAAACTTAATTGAATCTGTAAAAGAATATTAGGTGATTTAAATGAGTAAATATTGCCCTGACTGTGGAAAAGAACTGCCTGACGATGCGCATTTTTGTCTTGATTGCGGCTATGACTTTTTCCAAAAAAATCAATCAAGTCCGAGTGCAATTAGAAACATTACCAATAAGGATAGTATTTTTTCAAACGATAAAATATTCTTAATTTTAATAGCTATTGTAGTTGTCATTGGTGCTGTTATTATACTTAGTTTCGGATTAAGCGGCAATGGAGGCAATAGTGCAGATGTCTCTCAAAGTGAGGGCAGCGTAGTTGATTTGACTATAACTGAAGTCGATGGATGGGACAGCAATAGTTCAGGTAAACATTCATATACGTTATATACGGAAGCGCTATTCAATAAGGTTCCATCAGATTTAAACGGTTATAATGTTAAAACAACATATTATGACAAGAACAATACTGAAATTGGGCATGAAATAGAAACTCTATCACATGCATACCATAAAACCAATTATGCAATTAGCTTTGGATATCATACAACTTATAAAAAACCGAATCCTGATCATGTAACTGTAGAAATTATTAAAGATGGTAAAACTGTAGATACGTTTACTTCACAAATTAATCAAGGAGAAATTGATTTCTTAAATTAAGGTGATAAAATGGCAGAATTCTCTTTAGATGTTGACGAAATTAAAAATGATGTAGAAAATTCATTAAAAGAAGAAGAAAAAAAGTTAGAAAACACAAATATTAAAAGCCAAGCAAACGATAATGCTGTTGCAATATTTGAAGCAGATTTAAATAACCCTCAAGAAAGGGAAAAAATCATAAAACCTTTAGAAAACTTTGGTATGACAGACATGTCAAAATCCGCTTCTAGAAATGAAATGCTTGCCACTAGATTTGTCGATTTGTCAAAAGGCAGTAAAGATTCTGAAAATATTGGGGATAAATTGGCTGAATTGGACAAACAAATGAAAGATTTGGACCCAAGTAAAGTAGACTTCGCTAAAAAAGGAGTTCTTGGAAACTTGCTAAACCCTGTTAGGAAATACTTTGAAAAATATGAAAAAGCAGAAGTTGCCATTTCCCATATTATCCAATCTCTTGATAACAGCAGCAAAGTATTGCAAAATGACAACACCACTCTTCTAAATGAAGAAAACTACTTGAGGGAAGTTACCAATAAATTAATTGCAGACATTGAACTTGGTAAACAAATGGACGAGTCAATCGAAGCTCAAATCAAAGAAGCCGAACTCAATGGTGTTGAGCAAGATAAGATAGCTATTGTGCGTGAAGAGATTCTATTCCCACTTAGACAAAGAATTATGGATATGCAACAGATGATTGTTGTAAACCAGCAAGGAATCATTTCACTTAATGTAATTAGAAGAAACAACAAAGAACTCATTCGTGGTGTGGATAGAGCTAAAAATGTAACTGTTTCTGCATTAAGAACAGGAGTAATGGTTGCAAGTGCATTATATGACCAAAAAATTGTAATGGATAAAATTAATATTTTAAACGAGACTACTGAAAATATTATTGAGTCAACATCACACATGCTTAAGGAGCAAGGTAGTGAAATCCAAAAGCACAGTGCTGAGACAATGATTTCTCCAGATATTTTGAAAGCCTCATTTGCAGAAGCATTACAGGCTATCGAAGATGTAAGCACATATAAAGAACAAGCACTTCCTAAAATGAAGGAAACTATCGATATGTTTTCTGATATGGCTGATGAGGGTCAAAAAGTTGTTGATAAACTTGAAACTACCAATAATAAGTTAATTGAATAGTATGAATTTTTTAGGAAAAATAAAAAGATCATGGTGGATAATTATTTCACCATTAATCTTTATAAACGGATTTGGATTTATCTACATAGGAACAAAGTACAATAATCAAAATTGGATTTTGGAAGGTGTACTCTATGAACTTCCATGGTTTTTATATTTGATTATCTATGCTGTATTTGGTCCGCCTGTTTTCTTAAACGAATCCTTTGTAATGATACTTATTGGTTTAATGCTGTATTTTATTGGTATTATCCGTTCTATTTGGCTTGCATTTAAACTAGTTGATGTATATGAAAATGAAGAGAAATACACCGTTAAAACAACGGTTATAAATAATCCCAACGCGCCTAGAGATAATGATTCATCTTCAGGCATAGTTGCATGCTGTCTTTGTATAGTTGTGATATTTATCTTCTTTGCAATATTTATAATATAGTGATTAAATGGGTAAAAAACTGAAAATAACATTAATTGTTCTTATAGTATTGGTAATAGCTTCAGGGATTTATTTAACCAGTTATTATCATGCGGAATCTCCTGCCACTGATTATTTGAATGGAACTGCCAATGTCAGTGTTGAAAAAACATCTTCAGGATTATTTGTAGATGGGTATGGAAATGACACATTACTGATTTTCTATCCCGGCGCTAAAGTAGAATATTCTTCCTATCTTCCGATGTTTGTTGAATTGGCCGACAGGGGTGTAGATTGTTACTTGGTTGAAATGCCATTCAACTTAGCGTTTTTTGGAAGTGACAGTGCAGATGCAATTATTGAAAATACATCATATGAAAATTATTTCTTGTCAGGACATTCATTAGGCGGAGCCATGGCTGCACAATACACATCACACTCAAATAAAACAGATGGATTAATATTATTAGCTTCTTACAGCCAGGAAAGCATTAACGTTCCTACCTTATCCATATATGGTTCAAATGATTCTGTTCTTAACATGGAAAAATACAATGAATCCAAACCACTGTTTAAAAGCAATTTCACTGAATTCATAATCAACGGTGGAAATCATGCCCAATTCGGATATTATGGAAATCAATCCGGTGATGGACAAGCCAATATTTCCGCTGAAAATCAACAAAAGCAGTGCGTGGATGAGATAATTAAATTCATAGAATACTACACTTAACTTTTTAATATTAAAAATCATAATACTATTATGGGATTATCAGATAAACTATTTAAAAAAGATGATGAAAAGTCCAACAGGGATGTTGGATCTAATTTTGACAAAAGTGATGCCGACAAAATTTTTGATGCACTAGACAGAGTCGAATCTAAAGAGAAAAGGAATGTCTCCGAAAACTTAAAAAAGGAAATTAATAATACCAAGGAAGTTTCTGATTTAATCAATGAGGCTCAAAAGTTAATGATGTCAGAAAAATTTGACCCAGCAAAGGACATATACAAAAAAGTTTTGATCATGATGCCAGAAAACAGTGATGCATATATAGGTTTGGCAGATATTTATAGCCTTGAAAACAATAAGGACAATGAGATAAAGATTTTAAAATCAGCAATTTCAAAAGTTAATAACAATAACACCAAAACAGAGCTAATGAAGAGACTCAAGCAATTAAATGAATAAGATTTTTATGATAGGCAACGATTGGGATTTAGCACTAAAAGATGAATTTGAAAAGGAATATTTCATAAAAATAATGGAATTTGTAGATGAGGAATATAAAACAAAAACAATATACCCTCCATATGAAGACATATTCAATGCTTTTAAGCTGACTCCTCTTGAAAATGTTAAAGTGGTAATTTTAGGCCAAGACCCATATCATGAACCTGGCCAAGCACATGGGCTTGCTTTTTCAACACCTGAAGGAAGACCTATTCCCAGATCTTTGAAAAATATTTTTAAGGAGATTAATGAAGAGTTCTCATATCCCATTCCTCAATCAGGTTGTCTCGAATCATGGGCGCACGAAGGCGTATTTTTGCTCAATACAGTTTTAACAGTTGAAGAGGGCAATGCAAATTCACACAGCAAATGCGGATGGCAAACATTTACGGATAATGTCATTGAAATTTTAAATAGTCAAAATAGACCTATCGTGTTTTTACTTTGGGGAAAACAAGCCGAAAAGAAAAAAGAATTAATCACTAACCCTAATCATTTGGTGCTGATTACTTCACATCCTTCCCCATTTTCTGCAAGACGTGGATTTTTAGGTTCAAATCACTTCAAACTTGCAAATGAATTTTTAACTAAAAATAACTTAGAAGAAATTGATTGGAAATTATGATTAAATCACTATTTCAAAGTCAACCTTTCTATTTTCTCTTTTTCTTGAGTCATAATCGACGAAATCATAAACCAAAGGGTTGTTCAACAATATCTTCCATACTTTATAGGTTTCGATTAAAAAATCTTCCCTAAACTTGATGTTCTCTTCTATAATCGGACATTTATATGGGAATTCTGAATCGTCCAAAACTAAATGGAATTCTCCTTTTTTTGTTATGTGTGGAACTAGAGGAAATGTTCTGCATTGAATAGGCCTAATAGACCTGTCACATTTAGGCGGATTTTTGCATTTAACCAGGCATACGTCCCCTTTCCAAGAATGTGGAAATTCCAGTTCCCTTGCATCAACATAATATAAATCAAATTCATCTGAATCTTCATACATCAATTCTTCACCCGGAAGCAAAAACAAAGCAAGATCATCATTAGGGTATTCTTCACTGTCAAATACACAGCATACTTCGCCACAAAGTTTTCCACAGTCAAAATCAACAGGAGTTACCTCATCAAGCATTTCATATATCCTTTCTATGGATTTTTTCATTTCACTAGCTGTTATGTCCATATTAATTACTTTGATTATAAACAGATTTAAGTATTTTCAATATCTAATATTTACATTAATGATTGATTTGCCATTGAATATTATTGTTGGAAACATTATTTCTTTTATTGCAGGTATTTTTCTGATACTGAGCATGTGGGTTAATGATGAAAAGGAAGCTTACAAACATCAGTTTTTAAATGCCTTCATATTAATGATTTCATCTGTTTTCTTTTTATCCTGGACAGGCGTTACTACAATGGCAATTGCAGCCACCAGGAATATCTTTGTATATAAAGACAGATTAACTCTCAAATGGACTGTTTTTTTCATCATTCTATCTGTCGGAATGGGTCTGATGGTAAATACTATGGGATTGATTGGACTTTTGCCGATTATTGCAATCGTGCAGATTACAATCTGCAATTATGTCCTTAAATCTATTAAATGGATTAAACTGAGTTTCATAGTAAACGAGATTTTTTATATCATCTATTTTATAGCCATATTTGATTTTTCATCTTCAGCTATTGAATTGGTCACTGCCTTAATAGGTACATATTCATTTTTCAAATTAATCAGAAGCGACAGTTAGTTTTATATTATAGCAATTCATATGTATAACTAACAAGTGTTAGTTTGATAAAATGAACAATAAAGATAAGATTTTCAATGTTTCAATAGATTTATTTTCGAAATTCGGATATGATAATGTATCCATCCGCCAAATTGCCAGTGAAGTTGGAATAAAGGAAAGCTCAATCTATAACCATTTCAAAAGTAAAGAATCGATTCTTGATTCAATACTTGATTATTACATATTTGAAATGACATCAAAAGAGATTCCGATTGCAAAAGCCGGCAAAAATATGGACATCAGTCTAGATTATTTCTACAAGGAGGGTTTGGATGTCTATATATCTAAATTAAAAGAACCCGAAATGATGAAAATAACTAGATTGTTTTTAATTGAATCTTATCACAATGAAAAAATTAAGGAATTCATGCAAAAGCGCATTATTGAATATGCAATAGCAGGGTGGATTGAATTATTTGAATTGATGAAAGAAAAAAGACTAATTCGAAAAGATAGTAGTTCAAAACAACTTGCAGAATCGTTTTACTATTACGGATTGTTTTTATTGATTGAGCATTTCATCATAAACTATCCTGAAGATGATGAAAAATTCTTAAAAGATTTGGAAGTTAAATCCCAAAATCACATGAATTTAATCTTTAATTCTGTAAAAATAGAGTGAAAATATGAATATCAGATTGGAAAGAGAAAAAGATTATTTTGAAGTGGAAAAAATGGTCAGAAATGCATTCTGGAATATATATCGGCCAGGAGCTTATGAACATCTTATAGTACATAATTTGCGCAACCATCCAAGTTTCATTAATTATTTGGCATATGTCATTGAAAAGGACGGTGAAATTATAGGCCACATTAATTATTCTACAGGCACAATCAGCTATGAAAATGGAGAAACTGATGATGCTGTAGTTTTAGGTCCGATAGCAATTGATGAAAAATATCAGAATAACGGATACGGATCTGATCTGATTGAATTTACATTAAAAATTGCAAATGACAATGATATTCCATTCATATTTGTTGTAGGGGATGAAAATTACTATTCCCGGTTTGGTTTTGAAACTGCTTCAAAATATAATTTGTATCTGGACGGAACAGATACTGATGAAGAATGTCCGTTTTTCATGATCAAGATATTTGATAAGTCAAAATTAATGAATGAAAAAGGAATATTTCACAATCCTGATGTATTTAATGTAAATGAAAATGATGTTGATGAATTTGATAAGCAATTTGAATTTAAGAAAAAGATTATAAAAGAAGGACAGTTAGGTGTTTAAATGAACTATCTTATAATAAACGGATCTCCAAGAAAAAAGAATTCTTGGGCTGTTGTCAAACAGGTTAAAAAGAATTTGGATGGAAACTTTGAGGAAATACAATTGGTTAAAGAAAAAATCCCTCTATGTAATGGATGTTTTAAATGCATAATGGAAGGTGAAGAAAAATGCCCTCATTTTGACAAGATTAATCCAATATTGGAAAAACTGCATAATGCCGATGCACTCATATTAACCTCTCCTGTATATGCAATGAATGTCACAGGACTTCTAAAAAACCTCTTTGACCATACTGCATATCTATATCACAGGCCGGAATTCTTTTCTAAAAAAGCATTAGTTATTGTTACTACTGCTGGAGCAGGTCATAAGAAAGTGGCCAATTACATGGATGAAACATTAAGGCACTGGGGTATAAATAAAGTGTATAAACTTCATTTTGCATGTGGAGGCAAAGAATCCATTGATAAAAAGCCTATTGATAAAGTCGCCAAAAAATTTAAAAGAGATGTGGAATCTAAAAAATTGCATTCACCTAAATGGATGGACATTATATTTTATGAAGTTTGGAGAGTAATGGCGCTATCAGATGATCCGATTGAAGCAGATAAAAAATATTGGTATGATACAGGTTTGGTTAATAATGATTTTTCACCTGAAGTAAAACTGGGTTTCATAAAAAAGATATTTGCAAAACTAATGTTCAATATTTTAAAAATAGTATTTTAATAAGAGAATCAATTCTCTTACTTTTTAAATGGATTAATTTTTTCCACAAATGAGTCTTTCAATATACTCATAGAAACAATGCATATTTCATTAGCTTTTGCTTCATCAACACCTAATTTTCAACGACTAATTGAATAATTTTATCCATGTTTTTGTTTCCAATAAATTAAATGCTTTCAAGATACATCATTAACTTGAGTTGATTGATTTTTATCAAAGTTTCAATTTTAGCTAATTCATTTATAAATCTTAATCCTCAGCTAATTTTTTCAACTCATCTCCTGTGAGGTGAAAAACATTCCAATCTTTTTGTTGTGCACCTAGAGATAAATAGAAATCAATACTCGGCTTGTTCCAGGAAAGACATGTCCATTCGAATCTTCCGTAACCCCTGTCAACTACAATCTTTGCTAACTTTTTAAGCAATGCCTTTCCATATCCCTTTCCCCTGTACTCAGGGTCGATGAAAAGATCTTCCAAGTGAAGATTGACATTTCCAATATATGTTGAAAAACTTAAGAAAAATAATGCAAAACCTATCACATTGTCATCTTCCAAAGCAAAAATGACTTCTGCTTGATGTTTTTCAAAAACCCATTTTCTTATATCCTCTTCTGTAGCTATTACTTCATCTAATCTCTTTTCATAATCAGAGAGCTTTTTGATAAATTCTAAAATTAAACTCACATCACTTTCCTCTGCATTTCTAAAGGTTAATTTGGACATATGGTTATTTTTATAAGTATTAATAGATATATTAGTATGTTTAGAAAAATGAGAAGGTTTGGCCAAGAGCTAAAAAAAGAGGAATGTGAAGAGATATTGATTAAACGACCTAGAGGCGTTTTGGCCATATTGGGCGATAATGAATATCCATATAGTGTTCCGTTGAGCCACGTCTATGCAAATGGTAAAATCTATTTTCATGGAGCTAAAGAAGGCCACAAAAAAGAAGCGATTAAAAAAAATTCCAAATGTTCCTATTGTGTTTTGGATGAAGGAATCAAAGCCAAAGACAGTTGGTGGTATACCTTCAAAAGCGTCATTGTCTTTGGTAAAATCAAAACATTAGACAATAATAATGAAAAAATCAAAGCCCTTACTTTTCTAGGAGATAAGTTCTTTCCAACTCATGAAGATACAACCAATGAGATAGATAGGCTTTTAGACAAAACTGAAGTTTTTGAACTGACAATTGAGCACATGAGTGGAAAAAAAGTAAAAGAAAAATAAGTTGAAATTGATTAGTTAATGACTAACTAACCAATTCTTTTTTTTAATTTGGTCTGTCTGTATTGAATTTATCGCTTGACTTGATTCCAATGAGTGAAGCAAATACTGCAAGAATACAAGCTATTGTACATATCAGACAGATTGTTTGTGATGCCTGTACAATCATTCCAGCATATTCCGGTGCTAATTTTAAAGTACCCATAACCCAAGCAAATATTAATGTCAAAAGACCCAAACTCATAGTTTGGCCTATTGTTCGCATTGTCGCTTGTGATGCTGAAGCTGTTGGAGCATCCTTCGGAGGGACTGAACTCATAATTGCATTCATATTTGGACTTGAGAATAATCCCATACCGAAACCTTGCAATATCATGGCTAAAATAACAAGATACAATGGAGTATCTTTTGTTAGGAATGTAAGTATCAGAAGTGCAATTGTTGCAATTCCCATTCCGATAGCTGCCAGTTTTTGAGGATGTATCTTATCTGATAGTTTACCTGCATTTGGAGCCATTATTGCCATGATAATTGGAGTAATTATCAATATCAAACCAGACATCTGTGCGTCCCATCCCCTTACATATTGGAAATGATAGTTTAAGATTGTTGTAACTACCATAACAGCAATATAACTGCATAATGCAGCTATATTTGATGAAGTGAACTTTTTATTCTTAAATAAGTTCATGTTGAATACAGGAGATTTCTGCCTTAACTCGTAAACTCCGAATATTATTAAAATGATTAATCCCAAAACAGTTAAAAGCAATCCGTTTGAGGTTGTTAATGTAGTAAATCCATAAATGAATGCCAATATACCAAATCCATATAAAACCGAACCTAACTTATCGATTTTATCCTTTTCATAGGTTTTCCATTCGCCTGGAATTTTGAAAACCATTAATAATATACATAGTACTAAAAACGGAATCACAAAGTAAAACATTGATCTCCAACCAAGATTATGCACTAAAAATCCGCATAATACTGGAGATAGTGAAGTTGCAAGATACACTCCGGTTACTGTAAATCCTAAAGCTTTTCCTCTGTTTTGCGGTTTAACTGCATGAACTACCATCGCCATGGCAGATACGTTTAGGAATGCTACTCCTGCTCCCTGCATTATTCTAAAGATTAAGAATGACTCTGTTGAAAATGAAAGACATGCGCCTATTGATGCAATTAAATAAACGATTACTCCCGCCAACAATGATTTTTTAACACCGAATTTTCCTGAAATTTGTCCTGCCGGAACTGTAAATACAGCCACTACTAAGAAAAATATTGTAGGAACCCAGTTTTGAATGACATTATTCATTGCAAATTCACTTGCAATGGCTGGAACTCCTATAATTATTCCATTTGATAAAAATACTGCAAAAAATGATGTAATAAATGATACAAATATTACAACAGTTTCTAAATCGAATTTCATTTTTATTCCCTCTTTTTTAATTTTCAATTAGCTTCATACCGTTAATGGCAATTTGTTTTATTCTATTTTTAATTTCAATATCCTCATCTGTAATTCCCACTTCTCTTTCCCAGTCCTTTGAAATTTGTCTAATTTTAGGGACTATTTCACTCCCTTTTTCAGTAGTATTCAACTTATATTTTCGTCGATTTTCAGGATTGGTTTCACGTTTGATGTATCCTTCGTCTTCGAATTTCCTCAATACCTTAGCAATGTTTCCTTTGCTTTGGCCGAACATGTTGACCAAGTCCCCCTGAGAACAATCTGGATTATCATATATGAAAATAATATATCTTACATTATGATCAAAGTCAAACTCTTCTATCTTTGATTTCATGTATTTCTGTTGATTTAAAGAAATATTGTGAATCCATGCAATAAATGGAGAATTATCGGCTAAATTTTGAAAGTTTTCCTCATCCATTTTATCACCTGACTTATTATATATGGAAGAATGAATATAAATGTTTCTAATGAAACAGTTTAATATGAAACAATAATATTTTAAATGAAAATTTTAATATATATAATTAAATACTTTATCTGGAGTTATTTTATGGCTAAAATGGAAATTGAATTAACCGAAGAACAACTTAAAAGAGTTGACATATTAAAGGAAAATGGCATTGATGTAGGAGAAGCTATTGATATGCTTTTTGAGTTCAAAAACGAAATTTTAACACAAACTGATGAATACATAGACAAAAGAATTACTGAAGCTAATAAACAAAAAGCTGAATTAGAAGCTCAAATCAATGAAATCGATGAAGAGTTATCAGTCATTGAAAAATTGAAAGACAACACATTGAATGTTAGCGAAAAACAAAAAATATTGGAAAATGAATATGGTGAAAGTGGAAAATCATATGAAATGAAAGTCCAAGACACCAAACACAAAATTAAATGGACTCGCGAGTTCTTTAAGTTTTAAAAATAAAAAATGGATGTTATTTTTCTGCAAGAGTCCAATAACATCTTTTAGGTGAAACGATTGTTTCATCTTTTTTCAATTCTTTCATTATTTTATCTACTTCTTTTTTCTCGACACCTGAAATTTCACTAACCTTTTTAGCATTTAAAGGGTCATCTGAATTTTTGAATGCTTCGATTACTTTTTCTTTATCATCCATGATATCACCACATATAATTTAATATTTAGTAAAAACATTATTAAAAATTTTTCAATTTTAGATGATATCTTAAAAAATGAAATTATTTAAATAAAATGCCCAAAATTATTCAGAATAAATGAAAAATAATAAATTAATAAACAATAATTTTTTACAGATAATCATTATAGTCCTAAAAAAAAATAGGAAACTATATATTATTAATAATACATAATTCAAATCATAGAATTTATATTAACATATACAAATATAAATCAAATTCTTTCATTAAAAAAATTTAATTTAATGCTTTTAAATTTAAAATAAACGAAAAGTTGAACAAAATTCAAAATCATTAAATTTTTAAAAATTTAATTGGAGGGTAAAACGATGAAAAAGAAAATACTAGTATTATTAATCGCAATAGCAGCTATTATTTGTTGCAGTTCTGTTGTTTCAGCAGGATTATTCGATTTCTTTGGTGGAGGAGTTCAAAATCAAACCCACGAATTTAGTGGAGGAGTTTCTTTTGATTTCCCAGAAAACTGTGTAGTAACTGACATTACAAACGCTGATGATGATCCATATCATTTTTACAGAGTAGTAAATAACGAAACCGGTGGAAGACTTATGATTTGTACCGTACCAAAAAGTAAAGTTGTTTCACTCGAACAATATATAAGTAATTTGAAAAATAGTGGATATCATCCTGAAAAACAAGGTACCTATGGTGACTGGACTATTCTCAAATTCGGTGATAATGAAGGATACAAATACGAACTCTACTACAAAGGTTCATCTACTCAAGTTTTAATTGACGGTGATGATTTACAATTACTTAAGAATGTAGCAGATACATTTAAAGAAACTTAAAATCATTACTTGAAATTTAAAATTAGAAATAGATTATGGTTTGATAAGAAATTTCTTATCACTCCTTAAATCTTAAATTTTTTATAATCAACTTTTTTTTTGTTCAATATTTATGATAAAAAAAGAATATCTTCTAATTTTTATATTATTGATAATCATTTTAGCCTTTGGCCTACTAATTGTTAATAATATATCAGATAATACAATACCATATAATTCAACCGGACCATATCATGAGGTAATTGCAAATAACAGTGCTGATCCCGGTTCTGTAGAAGTTATTAGAAATATTGGAAATCCAAATGGTAAAAAAATAGCTTATGTAGTGGGAGTTCATCCACTGGAAAACGAAACCCACCAGACATTAATCAATATTCTGCCCAACATTTCCGACCTTAATTATTCATATGACATTTATATAATTAACGTCAGCGAAGATATTGGATATTATGGGGATGGATCTTCCGATGACAACCAAGGCAGGACTAATGGACAGAACTTGGCATACAAATACGTCTATCCCGAAATAATTAAAAATGACTATGTGCTGACTGTTGATGTTCACTCCAATATCGGTGCTTATCCATACAATACATTTGTTTTTAGTCCAGTTAAGGAGAGCTTAGGCAGCAAATATGCTGATGAGGTTGCAGAAAACTGCCAAAACATATCCTATTATATACCTGAATCCACTACAAGCGGACCCTATCTGACAATACCTTTAAATGAAAACGGAGTGCCTGCATTTTACTATGAGGAATATAGTTTTGCACCGCAAGATGAAAAGGATATCCATATGATGGAACTTATTAATGCAGTAGATAATCTAATTTTATAAAAAAAAGAATTTAGGATGATTATTTCATCCATCGTTTTAATTTTGGAAATATCTCTTCAGACATTTTCCTTGCTTCATCTTCACTCATACCAGTGGCTTCTGCAGTTTTTGGAACACAAAAATCAATCATTTCTTCCATTGTAATATCGCTTGTAAATTCACCGTTTTGGTAGCAATATTTACAGTATTCTTCGCTTTTAGATCCGTCTTTTTCACTTCCAAAGTCTTCATCAGTCATCGGCATAGCACAAGATTGACAAAATTTCATTTCTTCAAAATTCATTTGATAACCTCTACAAGTATATTCATGATAGTTACAATATATACATTTTCATAGAGCAATTGAAAATAAATAATTCATTAACTTACTTTTATATATCATTTTAAACAAATTCTAAATAAGTGATTAATTATGGATTATGATGTAATTTATATTGGTAGTGGTAATGCCGCATGGCAAGGTGGCCGATTTTTAAGGAAAGAAGGCCTGAAAATATTAATCGTTGAAGAAAGCTTATATGGTGGAGTATGTGCAAATCGAGGTTGCAATTCAAAAGCCCTTCTCGATGCACCATATGAAATTAAAGCATTGACTGAAAACTTTGAAGGTGTTGGAAAATCAGGTAATTTTGATGTTGATTGGCCTGCACTAATGAAATTCAAACAAAAACGTATTGCAGGAATGTCAATTTTCTTAGATGGTAAATTTGATGAATACGATTTGGATGTGGCTCATGGAAAAGGAGTTATCTTAGATGAACATACTGTCCAAGTAGCAGATAAAAAATTCACTACTGATAAAATTGTAATCTGTACAGGTTTAAAACCGGTTATTCCGGACATTAAAGGTAAAGAGTACCTACATGACAGCACTGACTTTTTAGATATTGCTGAACTTCCAAAACACACCATTATTATTGGTGCAGGTTTTGTTGGAATGGAATTTGCATCAATTATTGCTGAAGCGGGACTAACTGCCGATGTAATCATCAGGGGAAATATGGCATTGAAATATTTCCACCAGCCTTATGTTGAAAATGTAATAGAAATTCTAAAAGAGAAAGGCATTCGCTTCCACTTTAATGAACAAGTAAAAGAAGTCATTGCCAATGTTGAAATTGATAATCCTGAAGCCAAAGTACTAAATACTCTTCAAGGCTTAAATTCAGACGAAATCCTAAGGGATCCCGAAGCTAAAATTGACAATAAAGCTTATGAAAACGGATTTACAGTTAATTGTGAAAGCGGATTGGCTCTAAATGGTGATTATGTAATAGCTGCAATGGGAAGGGAGGCTAATGTAGATGGAATTGGCCTTGAAAATGTTGGTTTGACATATACAAAAAGCGGAATTAAGGTTAACGGTCATCTGCAAACAGATGTTGACAACATTTATGCTTGTGGTGATGTTGCAGATACCGGAATAGCCAAACTTGTAACCGTTGCAATACACCAGTCCAAATATCTTGCAAAAGAGATATTAGGTAAAGCAGATGAAATCACATATCCTGCAGTGCCTTCAGTTGCATACACAATACCTAGAATTGCAACAGTTGGTATTCCTGCTTACATTGCTGAAAAAAGTGATGAATATGATGTTCACACAATAAAATATGGTAGGTCATACTCTTTAGAGCTTAAAAATGATTTGCGTGCTGAAGCCAAAGTCATTGTTGATAAAGACCTGCAGATTGTTGGTGCAGAGATATATGCTGCAGATGCAGAAAACGTGGCTAACATGTTTGCCTTTATCATCAATAAGAAAATTACATTAGAAGAACTTGATTATATGATTTATGCATTCCCATCAAGTAGCTCAGTTTGTCTTTATAAGTTACACAAAATTCATTATGATTTATAGGAGGATAGTTAAATGAGTGATGAAAAAATTACTTATCGTGATGTTGAGCAGTATGAAAAGTTATTTTCATTAACACCATCATTTTTACTCGAAAGATTCGCAAAAAAGAATACAAATTTGGTTTTAAAATTCGAATCAAAAGTTAAAAACCATATGGCTAACTTATCTGATGAACAAAAAAATAAGTTGGATATCCTTTTAAACAGTGATGTGGATGAATTACAGGAAGTAATGAACGAGGCATACTTGCACAGCAACAAAAAACAATATAAAATTTTAGCAAATCCTAAATACAAGGATTTTATAGAACATAATCTTAATGAACTTCGTAAAATGGTTTAATTTAGAAGACAATAGCTTCTAAATAACTTCAAAACCAATAAGTTTAACTTTATTTGATAATAATTTAGGGTTTTCATCTATTTTTTCGGATAATTTTGTTGTTATGTATTTTTTATTGTCATCCGGAAAAACAGTGGCTATGGTAAGTTCATCGTTACCCATTAAAACACTGGCAAGAAAGTTAGCTCCACCAGAAATGCCAATACCCAAACCAAATTCTTTAGCTATTATTTTGGACATATTGATAGCATCCAAATCATCTATCAATACAATATCATCAATTAAATCTTCTTCTACAATTCCAGGAATAAAGTCATCACCAATACCTTCAATCATATGGGATCCCTCTTCCATTCCCATTTTTAGGATTGATAATGTGGATGGTTCCAATACGATTATCTTAGAATCCGGATTGTTCTCTTTTAATCTTTTTCCGATTCCCATTAATGTTCCACCAGTCCCAATACCGGAAACAAAAGCATTTACTTCAGGAACTGCATCAATGATTTCTTTACCTGTAGTTTTATATTGGGCTTCAGTGTTTAATTCATTATCAAATTGGAGTGGTCTGTATGCATTAATTTCTTCAGCAAATTCCTCGGCAAGATCTAAAGCCTTTTTAAATCCGCCTTCTTCTTTAGAGACTAGATGAACATGAGCACCATACATTTCAATAAGCTTTCTTCTCTCAAGAGACACCCAATCAGGCATGAATATATGAACGTCATGGCCGAAAAGTGCACCTATGGCACTAAAGGAAATTCCAGTATTTCCGCTTGTTACCTCCACAATTGCCTGACCTTCTTTTAGATTGCCGTTTTCTCTTTCTTTTTCTATGATGTATAAAGCAATCCTGTCTTTAATACTTCCGGAATAATTGTAAAATTCTAGTTTGGTATATATGCTACCTGATTTTCCTTCATATTCATAATCTATCCTTATCATAGGAGTGTTGCCAACTAATTTTCCAATATTCATATGATTCAATCCAATTTAATAATATAACATTATTATATATGTAGCTTAATTATAAAATACTTTTTTCATTTTTTAGCAATTGCACAAATCCAGCTAGCATCATCACCAGTAAAAGAGTCTTTTGATTGTTTTATGAAACTGACCACATCAGAAAAACCGGCTTCTTTTAAATAGTGGTGCAATTCTTCATCCGAATAAAGATTCATGTCCAATAATTCAATAAGTTCTAATTGGCGTTCATCACCATCTTTTGGAATAGCTTCATTGGCTATAAACATGACTCCATTATTTTTTAAAACTCTTCTGACTTCTTTTAAATCATTTACAAAATCCGGCCAAAAATAAACTGTCTCAAAAGCAGTTACAATATCAAAACTACCATCTTCAAATGGCAAGTTGGAAACTGAACCTTGGATTATGTCACATCTGCCATCTTCAATTGCTTTTTTATTTAGTTTGATCGATCTTTCAACAGCCAAACTGGAGTAATCAAGACCAAATACATTGTTTTCAGTCATTTTTAGAAATCTTTCGATATTTACTCCGCCACCGCAACCGAGGTCTAAAATAATATCCTCTTTAGATATATCTAAATGGCTTAAACTCCATAAAGCAAGGCCCTCATGATTCTTATTCATATGATTAATTAATTTGTCACCCAATTCACCTTCAGGTTTGCGTGCATTAATCAATAATTCATTATCCAAATATTTCTCTTCACTAGACATCAACTTAAATTATATTTCTTTTAGTATTTAGTTATTTAATTCAAAAAATAAACTAAGAATTAAATAATTAGACCAATATAAATTAATTTAATTAGACTTCACTGGTGAATATAATGAAAACATGCCAACAATGTGGACATCAAAACCTGGACAATACAAAGTTCTGTGTTAACTGCGGAAGCAAATTAATATCTCCAATGCCTCAAGACAATGTGAAAACATGCTCAAAATGTGGCCATCAAAACAATTCTGATTCAAAGTTTTGTGTTTCATGTGGAAGCGATTTACTTAATGCAGCACAAACAAAAGAAGACGAGAAAAAAGATCTTGTGAAGATATGTCCAAAATGCGGAAACCAAAACATTGTTGATTCAAAATTTTGCGTGAATTGCGGAGGAGAACTGCAAAACTCCCAGCCCACACAAAAAAGAAATATAAAACAAAATACAGTTCAAAAAGAAGCACAAACTCAATTTGTTCCTAATGTACAGTTTAGTAAAAAAGAAAAAATAGTTTTTAGACAGATATCAAATGAATTGTGCCCTGTAGGAGACTTATTTTTATTATCCACCAATGAAAATGAGTTTAGAAAGACTGCTGATTATTTTGAAAAATGGCTAACAAGATTTACTCGTGAAAGATTGCCAAAAATGCGTAAATTCAATGCGGTAGACCATTGGCTCAAATTTAAAAAAAATTGCGCCTATGGATTACTTTCATTTATGGTGATTGATGATTATGAAGGATGCTTAAGAAACTGTGATGTTCTTTTAGGAGTTGAAAATCTTGTTCACATAAAAGCCGTTAGTTCACGTCTTACTAAAGAAACTGAAAATAAACGAGTCATCTATCAATATATCAGATTTCTAAAAGCCATTAGTTTATATGAACTTGGAAGAAGTCAGGAAGCATATGATATAATAAAGTTCTTAGACCAGAATTTATATATTGATTTGAAAAGCGATAATGAATATGTCAATCAACACCTCAAATATAAATATGGTTTTACTGTTCATGATTTAATTATATTGATTAATGAATCTTGAAATTTCTTTTATAATGTTTTTGAATATTTATTAAACAATTAAATCAAAATATAATAATGAGAATAAATATAAATTAACTTAATTAACTCCTTTGGAGGAATAATATGAAAATATGCCAAAATTGCGGACATCAAAATCTGGATGATACAAATTTCTGTGTAAATTGCGGAAGCAATCTGGAAAATGCAATATCATCTGAAAACATGAAAATATGCCAAAGTTGCGGACACCAAAACTTGAAGGATACTAATTTCTGTGTAAATTGCGGAAGCAATCTGGAAAATGCAACTCCAATTGAAGATATGGCTGAATGTCCAAAATGTGGACATCAAAACCTGGCGGAGTCAACATTTTGTGTTAATTGCGGTAGTGATTTAAAGGATACTGCCCCAACAGAAAAAGAGGAAATGCCCACTGAAGCTGAAGTTAAAGAAGAAGAAACTACAGAAGAACCTATTGGGGAAACACCAGCTGAAACACAGACCGAAGAAGAAACTACAGAAGAACCTGTTGAGGAAACTACAGAAGAAACAGAAGATGTTAAAATTTGCCAAAGCTGTGGACAAAAAAACCTATCAGAGTCAATGTTTTGTGTAAATTGCGGAGGAAACCTGCAAAATCCCGAACCAACGCAACAAGAGAATATCAATCAAGAAACACCCCAAGCACAGTTCATTCCAAATGAAAAATTTGATAAAAAAGAGAAAAAAGTTGTTAAAAAGATGGACAACCTCATGTGTCCTATCGGAGACTTATTTGTGCTTTCCATGACTGAAAATGAATATAGAAAGACAGCAAATTATTTTGATGAGTGGGTTACAACTTATGCTCTTAAAAAAGTTGAAAAACTATGGTATTTCGGTTTGGTGGAACATTGGGAAAACTTTAAACTCAATTGTATTAACGGATCTCTTGCATTTATGGTGCTGGGAGATTATGAGGGATGTTTAAGAAACTGTGACAGGCTTTTAGAAATTGAAGAAACCGTTTATAAAAAAGGTATTGGTTCACGCACAGGTTATGGATTAGTGGCAAGTGTTAAAACATTCGCTGCTCTTACAGGCAAAACCGGAACTGAAGAACAACAAGAATTATATCAAAAAATTAGATTTTTTAAAGCCGTTAGTTTATTGGAGCTTGGAAGAAAACGAGATGCTCATGATATGCTAGTTAACTTGCCTGCGAATTATAATCTTCAATTTACTGACCATAGCCCATATTTCAATGAACATTTCAAATATAAGAATAATTTCACCGTTTCTGAATTCTTGAAATTAATTGATGAAGAATAATTTCCGTTATTGTTTTGAATATTTTTTTAAAATATTCATTATTTTTATTTTTTTAGATTAGTTAATTTTATATATCATCAATTAAAAAATATACCTAACGAACGGTAGGTAGTAAATATGAATACAAAAGAAAAAATATTTGATGTATCACTGGATTTATTTTCAAAAAAAGGTTATGACTCTGTTTCACTTAGGGAAATAGCTGAAGAAGTAGGAATTAAAAAAAGCTCAATATATAGTCATTACTCATCTAAAGAAGCTATTTTAATGGATATATTTGAGTACTTTACTGACCTTTTCAAATATGATGAACTGCTAAACAGCAAAGATTTAATCCTTACTGCAGACAACGAAATACTTCTCGAAAACCCTGAACTGTTCTATCATCAAGGATCAGAGGCAATAAAGGAAATGCTGTCTCAAGAGAGAAACTTGAAAATCTGGAAACTGATTTTTATACAAATGCACTACAATGAGAATATAAGACTATTTTTCCAAAATGAGATTCTAGTCAAACCACTGGTGTTTTGGAATGGATTTTTCACAATCCTAAAAGAAAAGGGAATAATTCGTGATGACTGTAATCCTAAACTATTGGCAAAGGAGTATTTTAGCTTCCCGATTTATTTGCTATTGGAAATGTGCGCAAAATATGATGACATTCCACAAAGTTCACTGGACAACTTCTTCAAAGAGGCTGAAGAACATGCAAAATTTCTCCTAGAATGTGTAAAGGTGAAATAAATGGATGAAATTGTCTTTCCATACAAACTAAACCCTGAATATTACACTAAAGTCAAAGTCTTTGGGGATGAATTTATCAGATATTGCCAAAAATTCAACTTCAAAGATGATGAAGAGTCTCTAGAAGCATTATGCATTGGAGTATACTGGTATCTCTATGGAACAACTGCACTGGATTTGAATAGCAATATACATCAAGCATTATCAAATCTTGCAGAGTATAGAAGAGCATTTCCTGAAGATAAACCATTCATTGATGAACTTAGGGGAAAACTTCTGACCAAATTCTTATTCAAGCCATTTGAGAAGAATAATGAAAAATTGACAAAAGAAAATTTGGATTTGCTTATTAACTTTTTAGAAGCTACCGGAGATTATATTGATCAGATTCCTCATTTCAGAAATTTTTCACATAATCTAGATGATTGCCTTAGTTTAACAAAATGGTTTTGCAAAAATAGCAGTAAATATCTTGGAGAATATACATCTAATTTAAAAAATTATCTTGAAAATAATCAAACCAATCATTTAATGGAGGAAGATGTAATATTTTACCATGGTCACGAGCTGGAGTATCATTTAAACATGCTTGGAGCCGAGATAATGAATCAGATATTCAAAGAGGATTATGAAAAAAGAGAAAGAAAGGCAATAATCTTGCCGGGATGCATGAACTCCAACAATAAAAACTGCAAGGCAACCGAAGAAAGGTTAGGCAGCGTCTGCACATTCTGCAATCCAAAATGTAATGTGTATAAAATAACAAAAGAATATGAAAATTATGAAGTCTACATTGTTTCCCATGAATCAACTGCATTTAAGGGCGCAAGAAAAGAGGACAAGGACGAGCTAGGAATAATAGGCATTACATGTATATTGAACCTGATATCTGGAGGATGGAAATCCTCAAATCTTTCAATTCCTCCACAATGCGTATTGCTAGAGCATGTTGCATGCAAAAGCCATTGGCTAAGCGAAGATATCTACGGCGAAATAGATATGGATGAATTGAAACTAAAGATTTAACTTAATCCCAATTAAAAAAATTATTATAATAGTTTAATCAAATTATAATTAACAAAAAAGGGATTTTTATGAATTTAAATTTTGAAAACAAACTTTTTGATTTGTTCCATCCACTAATTATTGTTGTTATGGTAATTCTATTTGTGTTAATTGCAATGCCTATGTGGTATTTTTACGCAAAATTGCCTGCTCCAAATATGGATTTGTATCTATATATCGGACTGGGACTTCTGTTTTTTATTTTAGGAATATATGCAAGCAATTATCTGATGAAAAATTTTAAATCAATCCCTTCTCAAAATTCAATAGATACTCATAAGTTATCCATAACTGAAAAATATTCCAAAAATGAATTGATTGTTGTGGGTTTCGTTCTGGCAGGAATCCTTCTCCAGATTATTAACATAATCCTATTGGGAGGAATTCCCCTATTTTCTGCAACACTGAAAGCCCAGGCAGCCACCAAAATCTGGCTTTTATCCTATATAATATTCCTGCCTTTTATTAATGTTCTGCTTGCAAAATACAACAGAAAATCCCATTATCTCCTATTGATTATAGGATTGGGACTATTTGCATTGACTGGCTATAGAACCACTCCCATTGCAATAATGATTTCATCATTAATTACATTATATTACACAAGAGACATTGCCTTTAAATATATCCTATTGGCCATCATATCCATTGTAATAGTGCTTTTAGCAGTGGGATTCATTGCAGTACAAGCCATTAGCTGGCAAAATTGGACTTTAAACCCTATAGAGCTCATATCCTATAGGGCAGCATTTACATTGAATATATTGTCCCATGCAATACAAAACCAATTTGCGACAATGGGAAGTCTCTTTTATTCAACATTGACAGGATTTTTCACACATACCGATCCAAGAGTCCTTGTTGGTCAGGCAACAATTGGAAGAGACCATTCGATTACTTCCACAATATTCGGCCCTGCATTGCTGGATTTTGGAATTGTCGGAATGATTGTGCAGATGTTCCTGTTGGGTTTGATTTTAAAGACTTTACATACATTGCAGAATCATAAAAAAAGCATTTACACTGCATTTTATGGCATTTTACTTGCACAAACGATTATCTGGATTGAAACCGGACCAACAGATGTGGTGGTTTGGTTATTCTATTTTATTGGCATTATAATTATTATTAAAAACTTAAGAGGCTTAAAACATGATATCTAAAAACATTGCAATTGCCGGTGAAATTACACCTGCAAAAACATTTATTCCAATTATTGAAAGATTAAAAGAATTAGATAAAGAAGATAAATTGAATTTTAAAATTAATAAGATAATTGGCCTTTATCATGGAGAATCCTCAAAAGACTTCTTAAAGCCTTATTGTGATGAAGTATACTCAATAGGTGAAGGCAGAAGAGGGAAAAAAAATTCTAAGCCAAAACTAGCTTATCTCATATCAAGAGATATCCTAAAAGCATTCAATGCACTCAGGGGGAAACACATTGACCTGTTGCTTACTGCGGGAAATGCAGGGGATGTTAGAAAAGCTATTGTGGCCGCGAATATCTTAAGAATACCTGTTTTACATATTGAACAGGACATATATAATCCTATTGAAGTCATATCTCAGGCAAATCTAGTAACTGTTCCTTCCCACGATTACGAAGAATACCTTAAGAAAAATTATAAGCTTAAAAATGTAGTCAGCATCAACGGTTATCCTATGGCAAAATATGTCGATAACTACATTAAAGAGGATAACTTAATTGACAAAAAGGAAATCTATGATGAATATGGTGTTAAAAACTTTGTTCTTGCCGTTCTTGGGGGAGATTTAAAAGATGGCGATATTGAACCCTTTATCAGATCAATTGAAAAGCTTAATCTTAATGTATTGATTGCACCTTATAGATTTGACAGGAATATGGTTCAGGATTTAATTTTATCACCTAATATCAAGGTTTTGCCTCAATATGTTGACTTATTAAGTTTTATGAATGCCGCATCCCATCTCATTTATGCTGCTGGAATGGGAATGACCATTGAAGCGGGCGTTTTCAAAATCCCATCATTAAAAATCGAAGGTTTTCATAAAACCCATGGAAGCGTAGATTTAGCAAAATCACTAAACATTCCAATAGTGAAAATTGATGAAATCCCTGAGGCTTTTGAAAATTTACCCGCGCAAAATGAGACTAATCTTTTAAAAAATAGCGAAATTTCAATAGAAAAAGCTGTAAACTTAATTAATGAATTCGACTCAAAAACATTTAAAAGAAGTGGTTTTAAATCAACAAAAGAAATCCAGAACAGTCGAAAAGCATTTAAATAAAATATAAAAAAATAAAAAAAATGAGATTAAACTCATTTTATAATTCTTTACCGCATTCTTTACAGAATTTTGAATTGCCAGATACCTCAGCCCCACATTCTCTGCAGAATTTAGCTTTTGGAGCGTTATTGGCGTTTGCTTTATTTTTATTATGAATTAATGCATAATAATATGGATTATGATACTTATTATGGTTAATTCCTTCATCTCCAATTGGAACATGTATAAGATATGCGCAGAATATACTATAAAGTAAAAGGCCCACTAAGGATAAATTAACTAGATAATCGCTTAAAGTATAATAAACATGATTTATAATACTTCCAAATACAATTAAAGCTGCAATTATAAAGAAAAATCCTAAAATGAATATGAAAACTATTGATAATGCTTTGTTGTATCTTGTTTTCTTACTTGGAAAGACTAAAAATATAGCTGGCAACATCATTATGTAACATAAAATCATAAAGGCAGCATAATGGCAAAATGAAAATAGAATTATCGTAAGCACTATACCTATTGCCCCGAATATAGCTTTCTTTTCATCAGTCATTTGAGATTTAAAATTTTCTAACATAAACTCACCACATTACACCCTTTTACCGCATTCAGGACAAAATGCTGAATCGGCATTTAGTTTTGCACCACATTCTCTACAAAATTTGTTGGAATTACCAGCATTCACATTATTAAAAGCATTATAAGTTTTATCCATTCCTTGATTTCTTATAAAACTTGGCAATTCATCAAGATTTCCATCATTTGGAATAAATAACAATAATGCACAGAACAATTCATATATGTTACAAATTATTAACAGTATTACTTTTAAAATAAGATATAAACGAGCATGACCAAACATCATAATTAATGAACGAAACGAAAAAATTGTACTTATTATAAGTAATACGACACATATAATTGATAATATTTTATTGTATTTGATATTATCTTTCGGAATAATTAATAAAACTGCAGGCAAACACATAATCAGAAATTTTAGGAAATCATGACCGGTGTTTAATCCCCAATAAAACATACATAGAATAATACCAATTAAACCGAATTTAGTTTTTTTATCAAAAGTAATATTGGATATAAAATTCACAAGCACATTCATAAAATCACCACAATCTGAAAATTAAACATTTTCATGTTAATTATTTAAGTAAATTTAATTATTAAAATATATCCATTTTTCCTGCAAAATGAACATTATTTACGCTAAAATATCAATACTAATGAATTTACATATTATTTTTAGTAAGTTCAATGTACATTTAGTTACAACAAAATTTTATATAACACTTGACATATAATATTAGTACGGATTTTAAGAAAAATTCTCTAAAAATATGACAAAATTTTTAAAAAAGACAAATATAAAAAATATATAATATAAAAGAATTAGGATGAAAAAATGAATGATACAACAAAAATATTAACTATCCAGGACATATCCTGTTTTGGTCAATGCTCAATTACAGTTGCATTACCTATAGTTTCTGCTTTTGGAATAGAAACCGCAATACTTCCTTCCGCAGTATTGTCAACACATACTGCAGGTTTTACAGATTTCACTGTTAGGGATTTAACAGAAGACCTTCCGGAAATCAGGAAACATTGGGAAAAAGAAGGAATAGATTTCGATGCTATTTACACAGGATTCATAGCATCCATGGAACAATTAGACTACATTAAAGAAATAATAGATTCAAGATTAAAACCTGAAGGACTCGTATTTGTTGATCCTGCTATGGCAGATAATGGTGAATTTTATAATGGATTTGATCAAGAATTCGCAGATAAAATGGGCGAACTTTGTAAATTAGGAGATTATATCCTTCCTAACACAACCGAAGCTTGTTACTTATTACACAGACCTTGGAAAGAAGAATTTACCCATGAAGAAATGTTGGAAATGGCTCATGAACTTTCAGCATTCACAAAAAGATATGTCATCTTAAAAGGAGACACCCATAAGGAAAATAAATTGGGAATGATTGTTTTGGATAAACAGGAATCCACCTGTGAAATAGTATACAATGATAAGATAGATTATGCTTCTCATGGGACTGGAGACGTATTTGCTTCAGCATTTGTTGGATCAACCATGGTTGGTAAATCCCCTACTTCTTCAGCAAAAATCGCCGGTGACTTTACTAAAAAAGCTATTGAAAAAACTATTGGCGATGAAAATCATAAATATGGAGTTAAGTTTGAACAAGTCATTCCAGAGTTGTATGAACTGTTAGACTCAAATTAAATAGCTTATAAGGCTTTTTAATGCACTGCTTTATAAAATACTGATTTTATAGAGTAGTACAATCTTATTTTTTTTTTTAGAATAAATGTTATTATATATCTTGCAATTAAATTAGAAAAGAACTCTTTGAAAAAACAAGATTTTATCTTGGTTTAAGGAGGTTATCTATTGTCAGCATAGGTACAGCAATTTAACATCTGCAATTCTTAATAAACCATTATAACAATAAGATAAATCACATCGAAGAGAAATTGGACAACTTAGCGAAGTTAATTAAAGAGATTAATTAATTATGATGGAGTTACAATTTTGCATTTTCAATGTAAATTTAAGAAATAAATAAATACTAATTTATAAAAAGATAATAATAATGTTTGAGGAATTTAATTTGGACAAGAAAGATAGATATTTTATACTATTTATATTGCTTTTTAGTACACTTTTGGTGATACACTATATTTATTTCAACCTTAATGTTGGTGTAACCTGCAATGATGTGTACGTTTATCTTGTAAATTCCCTTTATTTCACTGGTGTGAACTGGGGCGCTACGGAAACCATTTATCTATCGCCTACAGTATGTTTTTTTACATCAATATTATTTAGAATGGGTTTAGTCGACACAGTAGCAATATATATTGTTACTGGAGTTTTAGCAATATTCGGTAATATTGGTCTTTATGTTCTCCTCAGACGCTATTTTGATAATATTTACAGCTTAACTGGAGTAATTATCTATTCCACACTTTCACTTAATTTGACATGGCTTGCAAACGGTACTTTGGACATTCCTGCAGTATCATTTACAATCTGGCTTGTGTTATTTAGTGTTATAGCTATTGAAAAAAATCCAAAATATTACATATATGCAAGCATAATATTTGTTTTTGGATTTTATACTCGATATACTGTTGTCTTGACAATTCCTGCAATTCTGCTTTATTATGTTTATATAAAAGGATTTAAAATAACAAAAGAAGATAAGAAATATATAATTAAAGCATTAACAATTGGTGTTATCTTTGGACTGGTTGTTTTAGCTGCAGTTACAATAATGGGTAACGGCCAATTTCCGGCGGGTTCACAAATGATAAATAGGGCATCCGGAGAATCAGGTTACCATTCAGATCCGGCTTATAACCCTAATCTTGTTTATTATGTACAAAAATTACCTAATTTCATTTCAAATTCAAATACGACATTTGGCTCTAATCCTATACTTTCAAAGCCAACAATTCTTTCATGGGCATGTATAGCAATATTGATAGGCGGTGCTTTGATATGGATAAGAAATGGCAATGATAAAATAAAACTAAACAAAAAGCACATAATCCCTATATCATTATTTGCAATAGCATTGGCAATATTTGCTTTCGTCAGCTCATTAATCACTATTTCTCTTGTTATGGTGGGAATATATCTCTTAGGCAAGGACTCGGATTACAAAATAGAGCTTATGATGTTAATGTGGATTCTATCAAACCTGATATTCTTCTCAAATTACAATATAAAAGTGAGCAGATACATCATACCGATTACTCCTGCATTAATATTTTTCTTAATAAAAGGATTGGAAATCATTAAAAACAATTTTAAGATTAACAAAAATGCAATTCCAATCATATTTATTATTTTATTTGCAATTCAAGGGTTTGCGTTTACATTAACATTCGAACCTACAGAAAAATATTCTGTACACGAAGACATTATAAACTATATAATTGAAAACAATCCAGACCATGAAGACATTATAATCGGAACTTACAATTTCAGATCATTTAGATGGCTGTATGGACCTAACGCAATAGGTCTTGTCTCACGTAACCAAACTGCGATTGACCAGTCCAATATAACATATTACATCTCGGATAAACAGCTGGATGAATTGCAGAATTTCACAGAGATTAAAACTTTTGATAGTTTGTATTTATATGAAAGAATCAATACATAATCCATTATACTATAATTAATGGATTAGATTATTCATTTTAATTATTCAGAAAGAATAAGGGGATTAAATTGACAGATTTACAAAATTCAAAAAAAATTAACACATCATTAAATGTAATGAAATGTGTTGCTGTTTTTGCGGTAATTGTAATTCATACTATGGTATTGTATGATCATGGAAAATTTGATAAGATGATTATTTCCACATCCAGATTTGCAGTCCCATTTTTCTTTTTGATATCTGGATTTTATAGTTATTATACATCCAATGAATATGCTGGAGTTAAATATAAAAATAGAATTATTCGTCTATTAAAATTAATAATAATATCCGGAGCATTATTTTTTACATATAAATTTATAACTACCGGAAGCATCTTTCAAGCAATTCCAAATTTGAATATATCTTCAATTATAAATATTTTTATTTTCAATATATCTCCATTTACCGATCCTTTATGGTTTTTACAGGCATTGCTGTACTGTTATTTGATATTTTACATATTAAATAAATATAAATTCAAAATTTCAAAATTATACCTCTTAATTCCAATATTACTAGCAGGCTGTTTATTGCTAGGCGTAGGTTCACACTTACTTGACTTAAACATTCATAAGATGTACTATAGAAATTTCCTGTTTATGGGATTGCCCTTTTTCCTTATGGGATATCTAATTCACGACAAACAGGACAAAATAGACAATATTTCTAATAAATTGCTTGTACTAGGTATTTTTAGTTTTATTTTAGTAACATTATTTGAACCTGTAATCACAAAGGCATACTGCGATTTGTATCTTGGAAGTGCTATTTTAGCTATTTTAATTATGATTTGGTGTGTAAAAAATCCTCAAAAGTTAAATTTCAAAATTATGGCTTGGATTGGTGGGTCATTATATGCACAAATGTATATTATACATATATTGGTTATACAAATCTTTAAAAATCAGTTGCACTTCGGCATGTTTGACCCTTTCATAGTGTTTATATTTACTCTATTGCTGGTAAGCATTAGTGCTTTAAAAAGATAATATAAAGCTTTTTTGAAAAAATTTGAAGAAAAGTAATAAGAATAAAGATAGTTAAATTTTCTAATGCTTGCTTATTTATCAAAAATGAATATATTGAAGCAATGATATCTCACAATAGGCATATATGCATATATCAATAAAAGTTTAATTAACAATTTAAGGAGTCAAAAAAATGAACGACAAAAAATTAAAATTGTTAATCTCAATAGGCGCAGTTTTAGCTATTTTGGCTGTTGTACTGTTTACCACAGGATTTTTAAATTTTGGAAAAACTGAAATAAATGGAGTTCAATTTGATTTAGCAGGTTTTGAAGAAACAGAAATTGGCCCATTTTCACTTTTGATTACTGGTAGCGGCGGGGAAACAAAGGTATTCAAAACTACCGGCAAACAATATAACCCTAATCTGAAAATTGGTGTTTACGATGTTGGGGACGGAAAAACATTGAATGAAAGCATATCCGTCAGCAGCAGTGCTGGTCCATATACATTGGACAACAATACAGAATATGGTAATGTAACTGGTATAAGCGTATCCTCTCCAGGCATTAACGGTGAAACAGCATTTGCTTTTATTAAGGACGGCAAACTTATTGTTCTACAATCAAAAGAAACAAAATTTGAATTTAACAAAAATGACATAACCTTCTCTGATATTGTTAATTCAATAAAGGTTATCAGTTAATATTTCATATAATAAAAGCATTAAATAGATTAGAGCGATTGATTTGAATATTTTAATTAAACTACAATTAGAATATTCTTTCAATCAAATTTAAAATAAAAAAAAATATAATTTATAAGATTAGAATAATTACCACTTTTATCTAACATTAACTTTTTTTACAATTAATATTTATCCTATTTAGATAATTTTAAAAATTAATTAAACATCTTTATCAAAATGCCATTTAATTTTTTCACTGGTCGATGAATATTTAAAATATAAATTATATATTATCAATAAAAAGTTTAGGTTTTAACATATGAATATTTTAATTTCTAATGATGATGGTGTTTTTGCACCGGGGATATTGGCTGCAAAGCAAGCTGTTGAGGATTTGGGCAATGTTTATGTTGTAGCTCCAGACAGAAATAACAGCAGCGTCGGCCGTAGATTGACTTTATTCAAGCATCTGAAAATTAATTCAGTCCATCTTGAAGATGAAAGCCAAGCATATTCCGTTTCTGGCAGTCCTGCCGATTGTGTTGTAATAGGCACCAGTTACGTGATGGATGAAAAGCCGGATTTGGTTATCTGCGGTATAAATCAAGGAGTAAACATAAGCTGTGACATTACCTCTTCCGGAACTGTTTGCGCTGCTTTTGAAGCAGTCAGTTTGGGTATTCCAGCAATTGCCGTTTCATTATTCGTAGATCCAAAAACCGCATATAAACAGGATGATAATGGTGAATGGTACATTGATTATGATTTTTCACTAGCAAAGGAAGTTTTGCATGATTTGGTGGAGAAAATAAAAAACGAGGGATTTCCTGAGGGCGTGGATTTATTTAACTTAAACGTTCCCTCAAATTATTCATCCGAGGACGTTAAAATTACAAATCTCTCCCATAAAATGCTTGAAAAGGACGTTATTGACAATAAAAATGAAGAAAAAGAGGATATTTTCAACTATCCTTTAGACGAGAATCAAGAAAGTGATGATTTAATAATGATTGTCTCTGATCTTGTTAACCAATATCCAGAAGGCAGTGACGGATATGCATTGATGGTTGAGAAAAGACCATCTTTAACTCCACTTAATGTTAATATGACCTGCCAAGAGCTGAAGGATTGGTAGAAAAGCTTTAAAAGCCTACTTTTAATGCAATCATATAAATAGTAATAAGATAGCACGGAAGATAATAAACAATACAATAATTATAATCACATATATTAATTTATTCCCCTTATCGTTTAAAGTATATCCACAATTATAGCACTTTTTACTGTGGAATGGAACTTCAGCATGACAGCGCGGACAAGTTGGTGCATATCTGTTTGAAGATCGAATATTAGTATTAGTACTAGGAGCATCTACTCTAGGAGTATCTACCCTACTGCCACACTTATCACAGAACTTTGCATTATTTGACAATCGGCTTCCGCAACTTTTACAAAACTTACTCATTTTTTCATCCTCTTGATTCATCTTAAATATATTATTATATTTCTGATTTTTTACTAAATAAATTTTCATGATTCAAATCATTTGGACTATACTAAAATTACATCAGCATAATTTCAGGTATTACTTTTTCATTAAATTTTTATTATGAAACCAAAATCATGAGAAAATACTATTTTTCAACCGCTTGATGTATATGTATTACTTCACTTACAACATTTCCCTAGAAAACCCCAAATTATCCAAATTTTATATATAAAGTAAACGTATATTTTATGTAATAATATACAGTTAAAAAGAAAAGATACGAAGTATTTATATACTCAAAAGACCAATAGTATAACCAAGGGTTTAGGTATAAAATTTTAGGAGAGCAAAAGCTTATGATTGAAGTTGATGAGCTAACAGACTACCTAGATGAATACTTAGAAGAAAAGCAAGAGGTTAAAAACTTAACTCAGGAAACAATAAAAAAACAGACATTTAATATATCTAAGTTCATAGAATATCTGGAATCTGAAGGAATTGATGAATTAAACAGTGGTAATATTAAAAAACAACTGCGCCATTACCGTCGTCACTGTTTAAAACAACGTGGAAACAAAAGAACCACAGTTAAAACATATATGATGAACATATTGGAATTCATCAACTCAGAAGATGTTCAGGAAGAAATACAGCACGATCCTATTAAAATGAAGGATATCATTGAAGTTAAGGCTGAAGATCCAGAAACTGCCAAAAAAAGAATTGAAAAGATAAGCCTGACTTGGCAGCAAAGTGATTTCTTTTTAGATACAATCCAACAAAGCGGAAATAAAAGAGATTATGCTATTTGCAGGACATTTATTGATTCCGGTATGAGACTTAAGGAATTGGTTCTACTTAATAAAACTGACATTAACGTTCCAATCGATGAAAACGGATTTTATATATTGCCTCAGGACACAAATGAGTATATCGATGTCAATTTACGTGCGAAAACAACAAAAGGTGAGTTAAAAGACCGTACAACCTTTATTACTTTTGATACATTGGAAAGTTTAAATGAAATGATGAAAGATCGCATCACCAAGCTTAGAAAAAACACCCATAATGTATATCGGCCAGTAATTCAGAGAAATAAGGCTGCAGAAGAGATAACTCGTGAAGAACTTTTTACCAACATCAAGGGCAATCGTATAGGTAAACGAGGAGTTCAGGACATCATCAAAAAGTACGCTCGCCAATGTGATGAGAGAATTGAGAGTGAAGGACTTGACTGTCCTGTTAATTATACCAAAAACGTCAGTGTTCACATATTGAGACACACTGCATTATCCCATTATGCCGAAATTCTTACAGTTGCAGAGGTCCAGTCAATCGCAGGACATTCCAATTCTCAAACAACCGACAAATATATCCATATTGACCGTGAACAAATGAAACAAAAATTAAAAGTCAATAATATGCGATTTAATAACTGATTAATAAAAAACAAATTAATTTAAATAATATATAAGTCAAATATTATAATATTGCAAGTTAATTATTGATTTATATGAATTTTAAGAAAGGTTTTTTTATATTAGTTGTTTTTTTAGTTTTTGTTTCCTTGATTGGAGTATATTCAACATTCAATATTGAAAATACTGTGGATACACAATCAATTCCGCAAAACAACAACAGTACAGACTCTTTTGGGTGCTGTTCAATTGTTCTGCAATTGGAAGGAAATGATACTCTATTTTCCTATAGGCGAGATTCCGATATAGATGCTGACATTTATATTGAACAGGTCGACTGGCACGGCATTCCTGCCATAAAGCAATATAAAAACAACAGCGGCTATTTCTGCCATGTAATTATTACTAACGACGGATGGGTCATTGGAATCGGAGGAATAGATGATGGCGTAAACAGCGAATTAGTTGAAAACATTACAGCCACTATGGTTAATGATAATAATACCATTTCTGAAAGTGCTTTAGCCCAAATACAAGAATTAAAAAAACCTTACGGTAAAGGGCACGTTGTTATAAAAGCTCCTGATGGAAGTTACGGCTTTGCAACAGTCAACATGTTGAAAACAGGCAAACTGGAGCCAGGACAATATATATCAATACCAAATGACTACCAATATTCTAGAGGGAAGAATATTTCCCTTGATAATCCTGATAATATCCAAGTTATGAGCGGATTATCTCAATCTGACTTGTATGGTCTTGACAGAAGGGAAATAATTATTTATGACATTAACATTAATGAAAATAACAACACTACTAACATCTATGTTTCAAATGAAGATGGAGCATATGTTGGAGTAAACAATTCCGTCTACATTGACGATATCTATTTCAACAATACAGTAATTAAAGGAGAAGACATTCCGTTAGCTCCCAATTACACTAGTGTTGGATCTGTAACCTTTACTAATGAAGATAACCAATTTGGAAAGCTAATTTATTGGATAATCCTTATTTCATTCATATTCTTCGTTGCAATATTATATTTCATAGTACTGAAATTTGTAAGATTTATTAAATCTAAAATCAGGCGTAAAAATTATTAAATTTTATAAAATTTAATAAAAAATAACAAAATTTAAAGAAAATAATATATATCACTAGCTTGATATATATGGAGCTAGTGATTTAGAGCATTTTCTTAATATTACTTGAGTAGCAGTGGTAAAATATATACTAATACATATTTCTGTATTTACTTATAATATGTAAATACCTATAATTTGTATATAATGATTATATGGAAATATGAATTAATACTAATATATGGAAATATCTATTAATAGATATTATAGGTAAATATATATTATAACTATTAAATAGTAAAATACTATTAATACATATATAAGGATAATATACGGAAGTACTATGCCGACCAATGTAATATTACACTAACAAGAATTTTAGTAAAAATAAACATTTTACGAACTTTATATTCAAAAATAACACTTTTAAACCATCATAACTTTAATTAAATGATTATAACATTAAATTATAATTATTCAAACTTACATTACAATCAATTAAATATAATTCTCGCCATAAATCCTTTAATTTTATGAAATTTATTAAATTTCATGAAAATTATTAATTTTTATTTTCAAATTTATAAAAAACCACCAAATGAAATATACTACCCATATATGAACCACACCAATTACATCAACTATTAAAAAATTTCCATAAAAAGTAACTCATTGAATATGAATTTTATATAATAAAATCCACAACAATTCTTTTTAAAAATTAGAATAGTTTAAATAGTATTTAAGATAATATAATACTGAAAGTTAATTGTTATTTATTTAATTAAATTTATTATATTTAAAGAGGATTACATGGATTTAAAAAAGGCAATATTAATAATGAGCATGATTATTTTGTTTACCAGCATAATTGCTGTCAGTAGTGCTTATTCACATCAAAATGATCATGACATGGAAAGCATTTTAGAAGATTATAATGAATCTAATTTAACTGGCTGTTGTTCTGTTGTTTTGCAGCTTGAAGGAAACAACAGTATGATATCATTTAGAAGAGATGCGAATCTTACTGCCGACATATACATCGAACAGATTGATTGGTATGGAAAGCCAGCGATAAAACAATATAAAACAACCGGAGGTTACTTCTGCCAAGTCATTATCACCAGTGACGGATGGATAATAGGCTATGGTGGAATTGACGACGGTGATGATAGTGAAAAGATTGAAAACATTACAGCAGAAATGGTAACTGGCAACGGCACAATCTCCGAAAGTGTTTTAGAAGAAATCCAAAATATAAAAGCCCCTTATAAAATAGGTCATGTAATTATCAAGGCGCCTAATGGAACATATGGTATTGCAACTGCAACAACTCACTTTACCGGAAAATTGGAACCTGGTGAATATGTATCAATTCCAAATAGAGTCAGCTTCTTCCGTTCAGGCAATGTTACTCTTAATTCTACAAATAAAGTAGGTATCATGGACACCCTTGCAATTTCAGATGGATTCGGTTTAAGCAGAAGAGACGTTACAATATTTGACTTTAACTCCACAGAAGCTGCAAACATAACGAACATATATGCATCAAACGATGACGGTTCGTATTGGGGCAGGTCCGAGGGAGGATTATGTGACAACATACATTTCAATGGAACCGTAATCAAAGCAGAAGATATTCCAATAGCTCCTAACTACACATATGTGGGCAACGTTACATTTGAAAATGAATATAATAATGTCAACACAACTTCTGCAAATATAATTATTTTTGTCGTGGCGGCAGTGGTAATTGCCCTTATCTCATATGGATCATATCAAATTGTTAAAAAAGCCAGAAAAAAATACAAACGTTAAAAATAGACAAATTCAATCGTGATTAAATTACGATTGAAAATTACTTTTTTTTTTAAAAACCCAACAAAATCTTGATTCCTATCAGGATAAGAATCACACCACCGAGTATTTGGAATCTGTTACCAACATAATCGCCAATTTTGCGTCCTATGAAAATTCCCAAAACACTGAATGCAAATGCAACGATACCGATAATAGCTGCAGATATCCAAATCGGGTCTTTAATGAGCGCTATGGTTATTCCAACAGCAAAAGCATCAATGCTTGTGGCTATTGCAAGCAAAGTGACTTCCTTAAAGGAAAAGTTATCAGTTACTTCGTCTTCATCATTTGATAAGCTTTCGCGAATCATGTTAAGTCCAATGGCCAAAAGCAAAACAAATCCCACAACTGAAGCAAGGGATGCAATTATTACAGAAATTATATTGCCGAAAAAGTATCCGAAAATGGGCATTATAGCCTGAAAACCGCCGAAAAATAAACCGTAATATAAAATTTGGGATTTGGTGAGATTTTTCTGTGTAAAACCCTTTGTCATGGATACGCTAAAAGCATCCATTGCAAGTGCAACTGCAATTAGACCAGTAGAAATTAAATAAAAAACCATTATCTAAAAGGTTTGTTGTACAAACAATATAAATCTAGCGAATTTAACAGATTAATTGAAAATCTTCAACAATTAACATTATATTAAACCATCTTACTAACAATGCCCTATTTCATCGAATGAAATGCTGTAAAAAATGATATATGCTGAATTTCATATCGAATAATTTATTACTGCTTAACTCCAAAATTAATAATATAGGAAAATGATGTGTTATATGTTAAATAAATTGTTTAAGTTAGACAAGAATAAAACTGACTTTAAAACTGAAATTCTTGCAGGTATAACAACATTCCTTGCTATGTCCTATATCTTAGGTGTAAACCCAGGAATGTTATCTACCACTGGAATGTCACTTACAGGCGTATTCATTGCAACCGCTCTTGCATCAGGTATCGCTTGTATTATAATGGGGCTTTTATCCAATTATCCTGTTGGACTTGCTCCTGGAATGGGATTGAACGCATTATTTACCTATACTATTGTTTTGGGTATGGGTCTTTCATGGCAAGCGGCTCTTGCTGCAGTATTCTTATCAAGCGCAATCTTTTTAATCATTACCCTTGTAGGCTTAAGGGAAGCTATCCTAAATGCTATTCCTAAAGACTTGAAACTTGCTATTGGTGCAGGTATCGGTTTCTTCTTGGCCTTCTTGGGTTTGGCAAATGCAGGTATTGTAATTGCTAACGAAGGTACAATCATATCATTAGGTGCATTAACTTCAACTCCTGTTTTACTTGCATTGTTCGGTATTGTAATTACCTTAATATTGTATGTACGTAAAGTTCCTGCCGCAGTATTTGTTGGTTTACTCATTACTGCAATTTTAGGAGTAATCTTATCATTAGCAGGATTTGGAGGTGCTGAAACAGGATTACCATCATTACCAGCACAATGGATATCATTCGACCTTGACTTCAGCGTATTTGCAGGATTCCTATCAGGATTTGGTGAATTGTTTGCTAACATTCCTACATTAATATTAATCATCTTCTCTTTACTCTTTGTTACATTCTTTGATACTACTGGAACATTAATTCCACTTGCAAAAGAATGTGGCTATGAAAAAGAAGATGGAACAACCGAAGGAATCAACAATGCATTTATCAGTGATGCTTTAGGTGGAATTGTAGGTGCAATATTCGGATCAAGTACAATAACCGCATATGTTGAAAGTGCTACAGGTATTGGTCTCGGTGGAAGAACCGGAATTACCGCTATCGTTACAGGTATTCTCTTCATACTTTCCGTATTCTTGGCTCCTACCGTTCTTGCTTTATTTACATCCTCCGTTACTACTGCTGCATTAGTAATTGTAGGTGTTTTAATGTTTGTCCAAATTAAGGATATCGATTGGGACAACCTTGCTATTGTCGCTGCTGTATTTATGACAATCATTATGATGATTTTATCATATTCAATTTCATTAGGTATTGCATTTGGTTTCATCACATACACTATAGCGGCTGTAGCAGCAGGTAAAGCAAAAGAAATGAACATACTAGTTTGGATATTATTCGTAGTATTCTTACTATACTTAGTCTTCGGATTATAGAGGATTTTCCTCTATCTTTTTCTTTTTTTAATCAAATTTTAATTTTAACATTAGCTTTTTTTTTTATTCTGACAAATTTTTACACCTTAATAAAGTAATAAAATGTATGTAAAAACATGTTGATTTATATACAAGTTAAACTAATAAATATAAAGTATATTTTACATGAAAAATATTGAGGTGAATACAAATGAATAAAAATAAAATATTTGCAATTTTTATTCTATTTGCGCTTCTTATAACATGTACTGGCGTAGCCTTTGCATCAACTGATATTGGAGATTCCAACATGAATCAAATATCAACTGATGATAGCGACTTAGACGATCTTGACATTGATGATTCTGACATAGATGATGATTTGAATGATGATGACTTAGACGACTCAGATGACGAAAACTGGGAAGACTACGACGACGATTGGGACGACGAAGACGACTCAGATGACGAAGACTGGGAAGACTACGACGACGATTGGGACGACGAAGACGACTCAGATGACGAAGACTGGGAAGACTACGACGACGATTGGGACGACGAAGACGACTCAGATGACGAAGACTGGG